>CEON01062192.1_pt1 | contig 16640 bp, 13 predicted proteins | sample 530291 | NCBI WGS metagenome assembly CEON01 (sample SAMEA2619888, study PRJEB7988) | marine metagenome | biome: marine biome (ENVO:00000447); feature: surface water layer (ENVO:00002042); material: "saline water (ENVO:00002010), including plankton (ENVO:xxxxxxxx)" | depth 5 m
ACATAAGGATATGAACGCCCAGATTGGAGAGATTTTCAGATCGTGCTATAGGTACGGACAAGCATCCCACAGCGACCAGCTACGCGATGCTAAGAAGATCCAATTCTATATCAAGGCTGAAATCAAACGACTAGGGGGGTGATATGGATACAAAGAAGAAGTTTAACATCACGCTAGAAGAGACCATACGTAGGCGCGTGCAAGTCGAGGCAAGGAACGAGGAAGAAGCTCGGTTTGCTGTGCAAGACGGTGAGGGCTACTACTTAGAGTTACCAAAGACCGTGAAGTGCGACATTCAAAAGGTACTTGAAGTTGAGGAAACAAGTTAGTGGATCTCATCACGTTAGACTTTGAAACTTTTTACGATAAGGACTTCTCTCTGTCTAAATTAACGACAGAGGAGTACGTCCGCGATTCACGTTTTGAAGTAATAGGCGTGGGTATAAAGGTCAATAACAGGCCAACAGAGTGGGCAAGCGGCACCCATGAAGAACTTGCGGATTATTTTGCGGATTTTGATTGGGCTTCCAGTATGGTTTTGGCACATAACACTATGTTTGATGGTGCTATTCTTTCTTGGCTATATGGCATCAAACCTAAAGTATGGGCTGATACTTTATGTATGGGGCGTGCCATTCATGGAGTTGAAGTTAGCGGGAGCCTAAAAGCCTTAGCAGAACGCTACGGTATAGGAGAGAAAGGCACCGAAGTACTCAAGGCAATCGGTAAGCGTAGAGAAGACTTTAGCGATGATGAATTAGATTTGTATGGTGACTACTGCATCAACGACGTAGAACTTACCTACAAATTGTTTTCTCTAATGGCCCGTGACTTCCCCAAAAAAGAACTACAGATAATCGACTGCACGTTACGGATGTTTTTACTTCCGCAGTTAGATCTAGATTTGAATTTACTAAGCTCTCACCTGCACAACATCAAAAAGAATAAAGAGAAGTTGTTATGTGCAGCAGGTGTCTCTCGTAAGGATCTCATGTCAAACAACAAGTTCGCAGAGTTGTTGATTGAGCAGGGTGTAACACCTCCTACCAAAATAAGCACCACGACAGGCAAAGAGACCTTCGCATTCGCTAAAACCGATGAAGCCTTCAAGAGCCTTGGAGAGCACGAAAACGAAAACGTGCAAACGTTGGTGGCAGCGCGACTAGGTAACAAAAGCACTTTAGAAGAGACACGTACCCAAAGATTTATAGACATCAGCCACCGAGGGCTGCTGCCTGTACCCGTAAGATATTATGCCGCGCACACTGGTAGGTGGGGCGGAGATGACAAGATAAATTTACAGAATCTTCCTAGCCGTGGGCCAAACGGCAAGATGTTAAAACGGAGCATCCTTGCATTAGATGGTTACAAGTTAGTTGACTGTGACTCTTCGCAAATCGAAGCGCGGGTTTTGGCTTGGCTTGCGGGGCAAACAGATCTCGTTGATGCGTTTGCTAACAAAGAAGACGTTTACGTAAAAATGGCTGCACGTATCTACAACATACCTATTAACCGACTTGAGCACGTAACCAAAGAGCAGCGGTTTGTTGGCAAGACCACGATCCTTGGAGCGGGGTACGGCATGGGTGCAGTAAAGTTTCAAGCACAATTGGAAACTCTTGGGACTCAAATAGACCTTGACGAAGCGCGGCGTATCATCAATATATACCGTGACGCTAACTGGAAAATAAATCACCTGTGGCGCGAAGCTCAAAACATGCTAACTATGTTGTACGAAAAGCAGTCAATGCGTATCGGCGTCCCTCCTCTTATTAGATCTATAGGTAAGAACTCTTCCGTATTATTACCAAACGGCCTGCAAATGCGGTACGAAGATTTAGACAGGGAACAAGGTGAGCGCGGCCTAGAATACAGTTACAAAACAAGACGAGGCCGAACTCGGATCTACGGTGGGAAAGTTATAGAGAACGTATGTCAGGCAGTTGCTCGGTGTATTATCGGTGAGCAGATGCTACTTATACGCAAAAAATACCCGCCTGTGCTGACCGTGCATGACTCTGTAGTGGTTAGTGTCCCCGAAGATGAAGTAGAAGAAGCGCAAAGTTACGTAGAACGATGTATGCGCTATGTGCCAGAGTGGGCAGAAGGACTGCCACTTGACTGCGAAAGTGGCGTGGCTAAAGCCTATGGAGATTGTGAGTGAAGAAAGATATTAGGGTATTGCCATTATCAGAGGTCATAGAAACCACAACTATTTCTAGGTCAACACTATTCAGAATGGTCGAAGAAGGTAGCTTCCCCGCCCCACGCCAAATAGGTAAACGTAGAGTGGGGTGGCTATCTGATGAAGTCCAAGCGTGGCTGCTAGATCGCCCTGTTGCTATGGTAAAAAAATGAACGCTGCACCGTGGTCATTCAGTAAGATAAAGGCATTTCAACAATGCCCTAAACAGTTCTACCACGAAAAAGTAATAAAACAGTATCCGTTCAAGATGACCAGTGCCGTGCGCTACGGTAACGAGTTTCACAAAGCCGCAGAAGATTACATACAAGGTAAAGGGTTGGATAAGCGGTTTGAGTTTGCTCGGCCTGCGTTGGATTCACTTAACGCAAAAGAAGGTGACAAGTTATGTGAATACAGGATGGGGCTGACAAGCCGTTTAGAACCCTGCACATTTGGCGCAAGCAACGTTTGGTTTAGAGGGATAGCGGACTTACTTATCTTAGACCATGAAAATAATCTAGCGTGGGTTATTGATTACAAGACAGGCAAATCAGCGCAATATGCGGATAGCGGTCAGTTAGAGCTTATGGCGATGGCTGTGTTTAGGCACTTTCCACATATCGACACGGTTCGAGCTGGATTGTTATTTGTTGTATGTAACGAGTTAATTAAAGATTCTTTCATAGCGTCAGACAGTAAAAAACTATGGATCAAGTGGGCAGATTCGTTTACTGATATGAAGTATGCGTATGAGAATGATGTGTGGAATCCAAACCCTAGTGGTTTGTGTAGGAGACACTGCCCAGTGGTTGAATGCAGTCATAACGGGAGTAACAAATAATGCCTTATAAAAATCCAAAAGACCGTAAGAAACAAAAGCCAGATAAAAAAGGAACAAAGGCTTTTGAAGCCCGTATGGAGCGGCAACGCGCCAGACGCAAGATGGACAGAACAAGTAGAGATGCAAACAAGAACGGGGTGGCTGACAAACGCGAAGGTAAAGACGTTAGCCATAAAAAGATGTTAAGTAAGGGTGGATCGAATAAAGATGGAGTGCGGGTAGAAAGCCGTAGCGCAAACCGTAGTCGCAACGGCAAAAGACCTACTCGCCGTAGATAGGCTTGGGGTACTTCATTGACCTCTCCAGCGCGTTCCCGTCCGCGTAGCCGAAGGCGGGCTTACTAAGGAGACAGTATGCAAGTTATAGACAATAAGGCTTTGCTACTAAAGTTACGTCAGCCTGAAAAGGTAACTAGTGTTATACCTAAAAGTAAGTTGTTACCTGATAACCGAGTATTGGTTAACTGGGGCATTGAAGAAACACACGTACTAAAAAACTTAAACATCAAAGCGCCCTCGCCTATCGAAGCTGAGTATGAGTGGACAGGAAAACACGAACCATTTGACCATCAAAAGACTACTAGCTCGTTTCTGACGTTGAACAAAAGAGCTTTCTGCTTCAACGAACAAGGCACAGGTAAAACTGCTAGTGCTATCTGGGCAGCAGATTATTTGATGAACAAAGGTAGAGTGAACAGAGTACTAGTTATATGCCCGTTGTCGATTATGGATTCTGCATGGCGGCAAGACCTGTTTACTTTTGCTATGCACAGATCCGTTTCAGTTGCATACGGCAGTTCAAAGCAACGCCGAAAAATAATAGAGGAAGGCGCTGAGTTCGTCATAATTAACTACGATGGTGTTGAAGTTGTCAGGGATGCTATCGAAGAGGGCGGGTTTGACTTAATTATCGTAGATGAAGCTACGCACTATAAGAATGTGCAAACTAACCGCTGGAAAACACTGAACAGTCTCATAACTGGTTCTACGTGGGTATGGATGATGACCGGAACGCCCGCTGCCCAAAGTCCACTAGATGCCTTTGGATTAGCTAAGATCGTAGACCCCAAATCGGTGCCAAGATTCTTTGGCACTTTCCGCGATTTAGTTATGAGTAAAGTGAGTCAGTTCAAGTGGGTGCCGAAGCCTGAAGCTACAGAGATAGTATTCAGTGCTTTGCAGCCAGCGATACGGTTTACCAAAGCCGAGTGCTTGGACTTACCAGAGATTGTTTACACACACCGTGAGGTCGAGCTTACAAGACAGCAGCAGAAGTACTACAAAGAATTGAAAGATAAGATGGTGATGCAAGCAGCAGGAGAACAAATCTCTGCGGCAAACGCTGCCGTTAACCTTAACAAGCTACTGCAAATATCAGCAGGGGCCGTGTATACAGATGAAGGCGAGTCTTTAGAGTTCGACATCAAACATAGATATAAGGTGTTACGTGAGGTTATCTCTGAGGCGAGTAAAAAAGTTTTGGTATTTGTTCCATTCAAGAACGTCATAGATGTGCTCGTGGATAAGCTACGTCAGGACGGTATAACCACAGAAATGGTTCGCGGTGATGTGACTGCAAACCAGCGCACTGAGATATTTAAGCAGTTCCAACAAACTCCAAACCCACGCATTTTGGTAATACAGCCACAAGCTGCATCGCATGGAGTCACACTAACCGCTGCCGACACTATTGTTTGGTGGGGGCCAACTTCTTCCGTTGAAACCTATGAACAGGCTAACGCCCGTATCCATAGGCAGGGTCAAGATCACAAATGCACGGTGATCCAATTGGCAGGATCTCTCGCTGAAAAGCGCGTCTACTCACTTCTAGATAATAAATTACACACTCACACAAAAATTATTGATCTTTACAAAGAAATTGTTGCATAACTAACAAAACAATAGCAGAATGCGTTTCTCGCTTTTGGAGATTCGTATGAGCGATGCAATAAACGTAGATAAGCTAACAAAAGTTTATCTGAAAATAAAAGAACAACGAGAAGAGTTGTCGAGTAGGTACAGGGAGCAGGACGGTCAGCTAGAAGAGCAACAAAACACGATCAAAAGTGAGTTGTTGAAGCATCTGCAAGAGCAGAACATTGATTCTATCAGGACACCCAATGGCACCTTTTACCGCACTACTAAGACGAAGTATTGGACTTCTGATTGGGGAAGTATGCACGAGTTTATACTGGAGCATGGTTTGCCCGATCTTCTGGAGAAGCGGTTGCACCAAACAAATGTGCGGGCGTTTCTTGCGGAAAATGAAGATCTGCTGCCGAAAGGTCTGAACGTCGATAGCGAATACTCGTTATCAGTTCGGAGACCTAAGAAATGACAGACCCCTTAGTGCCAATCGAATCTGTTGCACAGCACTTCAAAGTGTCTATTTCAACTATTCGTTTGTGGGTTAGGCAGGGCATTATCCCTGCAAATAGTTACGTGAAGATAGGGAAAACTTACAGATTTTCGCTGCCTGATGTGACGTTTTCTCTGCTTCGTTACAACAATGACATTGACGAAGTAGAGGAAGACTCGGACGATGATCTGTGAGAATCAGCATCCGTGGGGGTTACTTCTCTGGGCCACCAGAGCTAGATGCGTACTGCACACAAATGAGTGCGGTAATCGTCCATGCTTCTGGAGTTCACAGAAGTTACTTCGCTGGTGAGTACCAACCAGAAGGTAATCAGTTACCTGTATGTTGGTCAACGGATACTGAGAGACCAGCGTTACAAGTGCCAACGGCTACTCGCCAATCTGGTAGGTGTATCGACTGCACTCAGAATATACGTGGATCAGCGATAGGTGGCACTGGCAGAGCGTGTAGGTTCTTTCAGCTTTTAGCGATTGCTTTTGAGCATGACCTAAACACTGTACATAGACTGCAAGTTCCGTCAGCAAGCATCTTCGGCAAGAGCAACAGTAACATGTCGCTTGAAGCCTACTCGCGCTTTTTGGCTAAACACGGAACGCCAAGCGCAACGGTAGTAACAAAAATTTATTTTGATACTACAAGTAACATGCCTCGTTTGTGCTTTGCACCGTCGAGAGCATTGCGGACGGAAGAGTTAGACGTTGTGCGTGAGGTCGTTACTCGGCCCAGCACCCTCAACACAATAACGTTTGAGGTTGTAGATCACACACAGTCACCTTTTCCGGTTAGTAAGGGTTTTGAAATTAAGGAGACATATCATGGCTGAGGCCAACTACATAATACCTAGCGCAGAAGCGTTATACCCAAAAATCGACCAGACTTATAAGTTTGACCAGACTGCAAACCGCTCAGTTCCTTGTGACCCTTTTGATGACGGTGCAGCCTATGAGCTAAACTTTAAGTTGTCAGAGTCTGACGCTAAGAAGTTATACAAAGCGATGAAGGCTTACTACCTTGAGAGAAAAGAAAAGAGCTGGCCTGACAAGTTCCCAAATCCTTTCAAGAAACAAGAAGACGGTACTTACGAAGGTAAGACCCGATTGAAAGGCGCTTTCGGTAAAGATGCCAGCCGTAAACCACTGCTAGTGGATTCTAAAAATACGCCATGCGGTGACGATTTCAGACTCACCAGCGGCAGTATTGTCAATATCTCTGTGACATTTGTTCCATACAGTGTATCAGGTAGCACTGGTGTTAGCTTGCGTATCAACGCCGTACAGGTGTTGAAGTACGAGCCAATGAAAGCCAGCAGTCCTTTTGCCGCTGTTTCTGATGGCTTTGTGGCTACGGAAGCCAGCCCGTTCTCTCCTGCCCCCGAAGAACCTGTTACCTCTACCGAGGATGATGACGATGGTTTTGGGGACGAGGAAGATCTGCCCCCTGTGGCAGAACCGAAAAAGAAGGTCGTCAAAAAGTCTGCCCCCGCACCTACAGACGCTGGCGATCTAAGTTCGATCATTGATGCTTGGGATGATGAAGACTAGGTTTTAATGGTCACTTCACCACGGCTAGGTATGTGGTTCACTGAAAAGAGTGATGCCCCCCTTAGCATTCACTCCTGCCGTGGTGTCTTTTTTAGGTGCATAAATGGATACAAAATTATTTTTAAGGAGTCTGCTGCCCCCCGAAGGAATTTACGTTTTATTGCGGATCAACCCGCAAACAGGAAACCTTGAGCAAACGTCTTACACAGATATAGATGATTTAGAACGTGCTGCTATAGAAGCAGACAGGGCGGGGTTAGACGTATATTTTGCGTTGAGTTCTTTCTGTAAAGAAAACTCTCGTAAGGCAGTAGACGCCAAGTACATACAAAGTTTCTTTCTAGATTTAGATTGTGGGGCCGATAAGCCACACGCAACACAGGTAGACGTAATTCAAGAACTGCAAAGTTTCTGTGCAGCAACTAAATTACCAAAACCACTTATAGTTAGCTCTGGTAGAGGCGTACACGTCTATTGGATGCTGCGCGAGGCGGTCAGCGTAACGGATTGGAAACCCGTAGCACAAAGACTAAAGAACCTATGCGCAGAACATAAGTTTGAAATAGACACCAGTGTCCCCGCAGATGCAGCTAGAGTGTTACGTGTTCTAGGCACGCATAACTACAAGCCCGATTCACCCGCCCCAGTACAGCTTCTGAGCAGTGTTCCCAAAGCTGTAGATTTCGATTGGTTTTCAGAGGTCATCGGTGGGCCGGTGATAACAGTTCCCACAAAGCATGAAGAGGGGAGCGCGGGGGCTTTTGCTGAGTTCTTACTAAAATCTAGTGAGTTCAGCTTCAAAGACATTCTAGTTAAAACAAATAACGGTAATGGCTGTGCGCAACTTGGTTTGATAGTAGCTAACCAAGAAGTTACTACAGAGCCAATGTGGAGAGCAGGGCTATCTATTACAAAGTTTTGTCGTGATGGGGACAAGGCAGCACACATGCTGTCTGCAAAGCACCCTGAGTACGTCCCACACCTAACAGAGACTAAAAAGGATCTGGTAAAAGGGCCATACAGGTGCACAACGTTTGACGAGAATAATCCAAACGTCTGCACGGACTGCCCTCACTGGGGCAAAATAAAGTCTCCAATTGTGCTTGGGCGTAGGTTCAAATCATCTGAAGATCACGTCGATAGTGAAAACGCTGCGGAACCATTAAATGAATTTACGGAGTCTTCAGGGCACGCACTAGTAGATGATACGTCAGAACATGTTATACCCACATACCCACGTCCGTACTTTCGTGGAGCCAGCGGTGGAGTGTTTGTTAGAAGCACCAACCCAGACGGTGAGACAGATGAACGAGTGATCTACCAAAACGACATCTACGTAACACGGCGTTTGCATGATGTTGAAGACGGTGAAATGGTTGTGGTGCGGTTACACTTACCTAAAGATGGAGTGCGAGAGTTCACATTACCTCTAACAGCACTTACATCTAGAGAAGAATTTAGAAAGAATATGGCAGCGATGGGCGTTGCCGTTTTGAAACAGGATGACTTGCAGCAATATATGACTACATGGGTTAACGAGTTACAGGCAAAATCTGTAGCAGACATAGCACACCGGCAATACGGGTGGACATCAGATGACTGTCGTAGTTTTGTGGTGGGTGACAAAGAGATACATCCCAATAAGATTTCTTATAACCCAATGACCGGAGCTACATCGCAGTCTTACCCGTTCTTCAAAACGAAAGGAACGCTAGAGGGTTGGCAGGAGATGGCTAACTTCTACCTATCAAGAGACGGTATGGAGATGCATCAGTATATCGTGTGCACTGCTTTTGGCTCTCCGCTAATGCAATTCCTACCGCAGAACTGTGGCACCATGCACGTACACGATAAAGCTGGCGGTGCAGGTAAAACAGCAGCTATGAAAGTGGCCGCATCAGCGTGGGGGCATTTCAAGGGGACATTGGTAGACGATAATGACACTACCGCTTTTAAGATGAATCGTGGAGAGGTGTTACACAATCTACCGTTCTATATTGATGAGATGACAAATACTCCTGAGAAGGAGATGAGTGGTCTTGCGTATCAATTAACCAGCGGGCAGCAGCGCGGGCGTATGAGTAATGGCTCAAACCTAGAACGTACAAGAGGTGAACCTTGGAAACTATTATGCTGCACCACGGGCAACATGAGTGCGATTGAGAAAATATCGTTATGTAAAGCTGGGCCGAAAGCAGAAGCACAGAGGATATTAGAGCATCGTGCTAGGCAGATCTTTTCAAAGTCAAAGGACAAAGAACTTACCGACGATTTTGAAAGGAACATAGAAGAGCACTATGGACATGCAGGCCCGATCTTTATACAGCACGTAATGAATCATATAGATCATTACAAAGGGCAGCTTCGTATTGTGCAGCAAACTATAGACCGCCGTGCTGGGCTGGCTCCAGAAAACAGGTTTTGGTCGGCAGGGGCAGCGTGTGCCATAACTGGTGGCATGATCGCTCAGAAGCTGGGGTTGATAGACTACGATATGGAAGCCATTACTAAATGGGTTGTAGGGCTACTAAAAGAAAACAAGAAGAGCGTAAGTGAAATGGGGGCATCAGTAGAGCAAGTCTTAAATGACTACATCATGGAACACTACGGTAACGTGTTATGGATAAAAAGTACTGATGACTTACGAAAACAAAATGAGACTAATATACTTGCAAACGGGTTAGATTCCCTTGTGGTGCCTGACGCTGTACCAAAAGTTAAGTTTGTTGCAAGGTACGAGACAGATATAAAACGCATGTACTTGTTACCTAAACCACTAAAAGAATGGTGTGGTAAACAGCAGATAAACTACGCAGGGTTTGTAGAAGATCTCATTGAGAAGCTGAAAGGCAAGCGCACTAAGATGCGTTTGAGCAAAGGCACGCAAATGAGACTGCCACCTACAAACGTGATCGTAGTGAATTTTTCAATAGATGGCGAGTAGTGGGCGTACTCAAAACTGATGATATAAACCCTGATGGAATACGTATCGTAATTGATTGGCCCAGCATGGTTATCAGCAGTTCAGTGTTCGTACCTTGCATAAACACTCACTTGGCAAAACAACAAATACTGAAAATAGTTACTGGTTTTGGCTGGGAATGCACGGTAAAAGTTGTTACCGAAAGTGACAAATTAGGTGTTCGCGTTTGGAGAACCATGTGATAACATGCCGCTTCATAGGGTGTAGTCTCCAACAAAATCCTATATCTCCCACAACCCCTCTACCTTGGCCTCCCTTACACCTTGGTAGGGGGGTATCCCTAAAAGAACCCTACGTCATCTATTAGATCTTGTGCGCCTTTAGATAGTGTAACGCCGTTGTACATCTTGGCCTTAGTTGTGCGCTTGTGACTCTCTAGAGACCGCTCTATTACTTCGTCATCTATACGCAGTTTGGGGTTTATTCTGACAGCATCGCTGGCATTAAACTCGTTCATCTTTCTACGTATTCTTCTCTTTTCGTCAAACTCGCCGAATCTGGTAGCAACATAGTAGCTGTTTAGTAGTCGGCCTCTTTCTCGCGTGGCCGCAGTCTCTATGTTTTTTACTGCCCGCTTTTCTGCTTCGCTTCTCGTATATTCGGCTGGTGGGAACCCTAGTATCTTTACTGCCAACTCTCCTGCTGACATGTCATCGTATATGTAGTCGCCGCGTCTGTTACGTATCCCTCCCTCCATAGGGTAACGAATTGCACCCTGATACACGTTACGTACTGCTCCGGGCAATAAGTCTTCAAATCCACGCACAAGATCTCTGCCGGTCTCTGCTTTTATCATTTTCTCAGCGCCTCCAATCGCTCTGGACAAAACGCTCCATGCAGGGCCACCCACATAATGCATGAATGTTTCTGCGGGTGATGGGTCAGATGCAAACCTGTTTGCTTCAACAAGCAAGTCGGTCAACTTGATACGCTCAGATACATCAATGCCAAGGAGTTCTGTTGGTATTCCTCTGTATATAGCCTCGTTGTTTAGTGAGCTACGTACAAAAGTATCGAAATCCTCTTCGTAATCGTCCGTAAATCCGTCGTATAACGCCGAAACTGCTCCGTACAGTGGCAATCCTTGCACCCCAGCCAACAACAATGCGGATAAATGCACCCCTGCAAGCTGTTTGAACGCTTCTGATTTAGCTGTTTTTACGAGCGCGTCTATCGCACTCTTTGCCATACCTTTTGATTCAAGATCTTTTCTGTAGCTGTCGGCGTATACTTTAACAGCCTCATAACCTGTTTTACCCATTGCGTAGTACATTTGAATGCCGTAGTTCTTGTACATCAGAGCCACGCGCATCACGCCCTCTCGCGCAAGTCGAGGGCCAGTTTCTAGGGTAGCGCCACCATTTATTAACTGAGTTTCATGTAACGCTTTATCTGCTGCTTCTTTTCTTTGCTCTGCCGTCGCTTTGCTTGGATCACCGTTTGTAAGTTTATCTAGTTCTAGCTTATAAGCCGTTACCATAGTTACTTGTCGGTTCATCAGTTCTGCCTGATGAAACATAAGTGCAGAGGCGTTTGTCATAGCGTCATAACGACTCATCTTACGTCCAGCACCATCTATACTCAGTGTATCTGCGAGGAATGACGAGTTTAGGTGTCCTCGTCTAGAAGCCAGTTGGATCAGCGGTGCTAGCTCTTCTAACTCAGTAATTTTATCTTTGGGCAGTTCTAAATCTTCTCTTACGGAAAAGAGTAAGTCCCCGCTGTTTGGATCTCTAGTAAACGTATAGTAGTTATCCAAGCTCTTGAGAGACATGTCTTGCAATGTTCCGTATAACCCGTCCTCTGCAAGTTTTTGTTTTATGCTGTCCGGGGTTCTTATATCACCATATAAAGTGCGGCTTGCCTTATTCATAGGCGCACCTTGAAACAGCAACGTAGAATTTTTTACTGCGTTAGTGGCTTGTTTGGCCCCGTACTTACCGCTCAACATGGGTAACGCAAATAACGGTATTTGAGATAAGTTCACGAGTGCCGAAGATGCGTTAAATCCTATCGTGTATATAAATGCTAGACGGTTAAGGTGCTTAGGATAGCCTTCTACGGTGGGCTGTATCGCAAACTGTGCACGGCTTCTAAGCTCTTCGATTAGCTGTGCGTCCCTAGCACTGTCTCTACCCAGCCCCTGTGCTTCAACTTGCTCCAGCATTTGGTCTAATTCACGCGATATAGCGTTGCTGTTCTTGATGCGTTCTGTCTGTCGCGCCAAATCAAAGGCTTTTGTTCTGGCTGCGTCCACTGCATCCATGTCGTAGCCTTCGGTGTTCTTACGTTTGATTAACGCTTTTGCAAAAGAAGATTCTGGTAGCTCTTCAATGAACAACCTAGTTATTTGTTCTTTTATTGTGGGGTCTACGTTCTTGTCTGTTAGATCTAGTATCTTCAATACATCAGAAACGAATGACCCCGGCGGTGGGTTTCTATAAGAAGACGACTTACTATTATCCCAAGAATCAACCTCAAAGCCTTGCTTCTCGTAAGACTCCATAGCGGCAAGTCGTTCCCCCGGCGTGTTAAAAGCAAATACCGCAGCATTAGATCTATCACCTTCCTTTTGCCGCACGGCTAACCAATAGCTGCCACTACGAGTAAGTGGGAAGTATGGCTCCTTACCTGTGTTTTCTAGCAGTTTAGCCAGCAGTTCGTTTTTAAGGTTAGTTCTTGTGGTCTCTCCTACAGGTAGGTCGTCAAGACGCCCCCGCAAAGAATCTATCAGCGCGTTGTACTGATCTCTGTAGAATCCACGCAGCTCTTCATAGGCTCTTCTTCCGTCTGGCCCCATTTCTGCACTTTGAAATAATGTACGTAACTCGTTATATTTATCTATCTTACGTTGCGAAGTTCCTTCTACCGTTTGATCGCCGTATTTCTTCTTAGCTTCAGCGGGTGTTAAGTTGGGATCTACCTCGTTTATAGTGCTTTCATAAACAAGGTTATTGAAGGTCTTCATTGTTTCTTGTGATGCTTTACTGGCCCACCGGAATACAGGCTCTAACGTCTGTCTAGTAACCTGTTCTGCCTCCGTTAAACGCCCACGCTGCGTTTCTATGGCATCTAGTATTCTTTTTGCGTTGGGTATGCCACGAGCTTCAGCGATGTCTTGTATTGATCCGTTTGGCAGGAACCCAAATATCTTAGTAAGGTACTTCTTAGTTCCTACTTGCGGGTCTGTCAGGAGGGCGTTTATCTCTTTTGATAATTTCTTTCTTGCAGTCGCTCTACCTTCGGCTGTCCTAAACCCAGCCTTCTGTCCTTTTATTTCTTCAAAGATTCTACGCACATCATCGGGCCTACCTGATGCAGCCAGCAGCGGGCCATATCTAAACTCAGGTGCGGGCGCTAGTATCTCTTGTATACGTCTGAACGCCTTACCTCTAGCACTGCGGTCAAACCTCTGAATACCCAAAAAGTCCGATAGTATCTGTAACAGATTCTCCCAAAAGGTTAGTTGCTTACCCTTGGGCGATATTTTCGCTAGGTCGTTTTGGAACTTAGCGTTGGTAAATGCTTCTGCTACAAACTCTTTTAAGTTGGTTGCTCCATAGGCATCCCCAAGCTGCTCTTTCACTTCGTCGTAGAGTCTTTGCAGCTTCTTTGTGTTTGGGTGTGACTTGTTCTCCAGCACGTTATCTGTGGCCGCGTGTGTCATCTCATGCAGCAGAATGCCGACAGAGGTGCCAGATTCTTCGTCTAGAAGTATTTCGTTTGTTTTTGGATTAAACGCACCGTCTAAGGGTACAACTTCCCCCGTAACTGGGCTTTTGCCCATGATAGAACGGCTAGGCCGCACGCTGATCTTAGTGGTAAACGTGTAGTTTGCTAGCGTTCTAGCTATCTTCTTAGTAGTTGGATCGTCTACAGTTTCAGCTATCTCTAGCAAAGCACGCCGTAGTTCGCCTTTCTTAGCTGCACGCAGTGCTGCGTCAGGTATGGGTGCGTCTATTGCGTTATATGCAATGTTGCTGGCTCCAAGCAAGTTGTCTTGGTCGTTTATGGCTTGCTCATCTCGGGCAGCTTCTACGGCTTGCTTTTGGGTAAGTCCTTCCTTCTTCTTATCGGCGACAAGTTTCGTAAACTCTGTGTTACGTGCAGCTCGTTCCTCCTTAGATAAATCATTTAAGGTAACTGCTTCTGTGGTTTCCGCTTCGACTTCGGTTTCTGGCGCTCGCTGTGTTCTTGCTGCAACTCTTTCCCTACTCTTTCTTTCTAACTCTTCATTTCTAGCAACCCGCTCACGTTCTCTCTGTTGCTTAAACGCCTCATTTGTTCTTGTATTTACAGCTTTTATTTTTTCTTCGTATTGTTTTGATAGCTCTTCTGTCCTCGCTGCTATCTCTCGCTTACGAGGCTCTATAGACGGCACGGATTTACGAACCCGTTTTTTCATTTCCCTAAGATCTTTTCTGTATTGGTCTCCTATCTCCCGCTTTTCTTTTGCGGCTTCAGCTATTATCGGATCAGTGCGTTCTGCTGACTGCCGTTCTAACTCCGCAAGAGTTTCTGCATCTACAGGAGGTCTAGCAGGGGGCTTCCTTACTGTAGGTGCAGTGGTAACCCTTCTTGTAGCAGGCTCCGCAGTAACTTCTTCTGTCGGTTTAGCTCTTGCTGCGATCTTTTTTCTTGTTCGCTGTATCAGCGTAGGGGTGGCTACTTCTTCTGTAACACGGGGTCTTCTACCTGTGGGGGTAACAAGTTCTAGCTGCGCTTCTGGTGTGCCTTTTAAGAACCTGTTTATAGCGGATTTTGCTTTTCCAGAAGTGCTTCTTCTAGCAGCGTATTTGGTAAGTATGTCCTGCTGCTCAGTTTCTCGTAAGTCCTTATCTAGTAGTTTTTGTCGTACCGGGTCTTTCGCCGGGATAGATAAACTATTCAGAGCCTCTTCTGTAGCGACCACTGGATCTGGCGCAGTTTCAACGTCTGCAGACTCGGTAGCGGTGAGCCTCGCCTCTTGCCGTGCTTTGGCTAATTCAGTTGGGAACAAATCAGGCTGGTCTTCTGCGGCTATTGCTGCACGTTGCTGCCCTAGCCGTGCCTCATCTGATACAGGCTCTTCCGTAATTCGTCGTTCTCTATCTCGACGGTTAATACGATCTAGTACTTCTTCTCTAGTAAGTGCCTGTCCCTCTGGAGTAAGCGCCAGAGTTTCACCCGCAACAGTGTCTGCTTCTGGTGCAAGTAATCTTTGCAGTTGTGGGCCAACAGTGCTTTCTGGTTCTAACCCCGGTATCACCATTTGGTCAGGAGATACTTCTTCTCGGATAGGTGCTTCAGGTTCCTCTAAAGATCTTTCATACAGTGCACGTTCTTCTGGAGGAAGTTTCTGCACGCGCTTTGCTATTGACTCTAGCCGACTTTCTTTCTGCTTATCGGTAAGCTCTGCGAAAGGCTTCTTGTACCCGCCCTCTACCTTGGTTCGGATCTCTTCAATGTCTAGCTCTGGTGCTTTAGGCACGCCTAGTAGGTCTAGCTGTGTAGGTTGTTCTGGCTTAAATTCAAGCAGCCCTGCAATCTCAGGATCGTCAGACTCTTTCTGCGCTGCTTCTCCAATAGTCACTCCACGTTTTCTAGGAGCAAATAAGTCTATAAATCCTTGGATTATTGCTCCGGCGGTGCCGCCAAGTGCTGCTTCTTCCGCAGTGCCAGCAAAGGTTTCTGCTGCTGCGTTATATTCTTGCTCTGTTAAGTTCTGCAGTATGTTAGATCCAGCCTCTTGCAGAGCTTCTGCACTACCCGTTACACCGGCACTTTGAATACGTTCACCAAACGTTTCTATTTTTTCTGGGGGTATTTTTTCTAGTAACTTATTAAGAGCTGGTAAATCAGCAAATTTAACCGCTCGCGCTACAGGTATTATTTCTAATAATCCTGCTGCAATAATACGCGGGTCATTTATTGCTCTTTCTCGTTCTTCTTCGGTAGCACCAGCAGCCCTTGCTCGCTCACTAGCCTCGCCTCTTGCTGCAGCAAGACCTAAAGCACCCACACCTGTTGCAACGGCAGCGCCGGGAGCACCTACTAGAGCACCAGCAACAGGCAATGCAAAAAACGCACCCGCAGACCCTAGTGCTTGACCTACTTGATAACTAATAGAGTCAGGATCACCACCTTCTGGGCGTATAGCTGCAATACCGGCTTTAATTTTTTCACGGGCAGCAAGTTCAGCTTCTTCCTCTAATAAAGTAGCCCCACCAAGCAATGCAATTTCGCCCGTGCCAACAGCACCTGCGCCGATTCCAGAAGTAATGTTCTCGACTACGCCAGCTTCTTCGCGTGGAGCAAGAGCACGTAGCATTGCTATGTCTCTTTTTATGTCTTCTTCGTAGTCTTTGAGGGCTGCTACTGCTCTAGCATCCCCTGCGGCTTGGGCATTCCTAATCGCCGTTTGTACCTGTTCTAAAGAATGAGCTTGCATTACTGCTGTAGGTATTGACTCATAAGCTCAACCCGCTGCCGATCTTTGGCTAATCTGGCTCTTTGCGAACTAACATCTCCTCCTAGTTCTGCTATACGGCGTAATAAATCCTCTTCTCTTTCAAATATACCAGTGGCTTGCAAGATAAAGCCTTTAGTTATACCCGCTCTATTTACTGCGTCTTCTACATCACCACCCATTGTCTGCGCTTGATCTATCAATTGGGTTATCACTGGTGAGAGTAGTTCATCACGGCGTTCTACTTCTTTCTGTAGTAGTTC
>CEON01035357.1_pt1 | contig 16621 bp, 4 predicted proteins | sample 530291 | NCBI WGS metagenome assembly CEON01 (sample SAMEA2619888, study PRJEB7988) | marine metagenome | biome: marine biome (ENVO:00000447); feature: surface water layer (ENVO:00002042); material: "saline water (ENVO:00002010), including plankton (ENVO:xxxxxxxx)" | depth 5 m
CGACAAGGACACCACGATCACTGTCACCGCCGTGCGCGAAGAGAGCGCACGGTGCCGCTGGTCAATCTGTGTATTCACCTCCGTGGGGTCAATCCGCACGATGCACTTGAATGACATTGAATCATTCAAGACGTTCATCGAAGCGTCTGCCGTGCTCGGCAAACTTGTGGCTTACCTCCCGCTTATCAACGCCGTCCACAAGGTGACTAACAACGAACTCTTCAATATTGAAGGGATGCAGGACTACATGGCATGAGCATTAACGTAGAATATACAAACGGGGGTAACGGAGATTGTTTCGAGTCCTCGCTGCACGCTCTGGTGGACCGCAAGTGGGTGGACTACACGCCTTATGCGGACCCTCAAGATTGGAGGCTAGTGCATACCATGTGTCTCGGACAGGGGCCAATCGAAGGGGTGCGCTTTGGGCACGGGTTCCTTCTGAACAAGGAACTCCGCATCGTCCTCGACATTGCGAACGGTAAGGGTGGGTTGATCCCCGCCCTTACCTACTTCGCCCTCGGCGGTGTGGACCCTGACCAATTCCCTTACTACGAGTATGACCTTAAACAAGTTAGGGAGAACATGCTTAAGCATGAGACCTACGGTCCTTGGGGTGATGCCTACAATGAGATCACAAAGATCGAAGCGGAATCATTGGCCGCTGCCAGCATAAAGAATATTGGAAAGCAGTTGGGGGAGAAACACTAATGAATATAGACAAAGCTATAGCCAAACGGCACACCGATGAGTTGTCCAAGTTAGAACAATACATCTTAAAAAATGTAGCTAATCGAAAGTGGAATAAGAAACAACTCCACGCTGAGTTAGGCAAAATCTACTGCATGGGGATCAAACATTCCCAGCAGCTCATGGCCATGATCACAGCAGCAGAGGATCAATCCTGAACCTTGCTAAAGCGAGGGTATCTCTTAACTGCTTCTGCAAAAACTCTTACACGCTCCTGCATCTCTGGACTTTCACTGAGCATGATCCGCACTTTGTTAGCCTCCAGCACAGGACGTTCCATGTAGCCAAGCAGGAGCAGTTGAGATCGCCGCTTGCCCAGCTTAGGTCCACCGCCTGAACCACGGGCCATCGCATAGAGTTTACCCTTGGGTATTCCTATCTTCTCAAAGGCTTGGAACTTGTTCATGACCTCCTTGTTCAAGGACTCCATGTCTTTGTAGACCTCATCGTATATACCAAATATATCTTCCGGCGATAGTGGGTCATCCTTGTATAGCGGCCTGAACTTCTCTCGGATTTGTTTCCTACGTTGTTCTGTTTTGAACAAAAACGATCTGAACTTATCTGAAGGATTGACGGGTATCGGTCTAAACGCAGCCCTGATTGGGTTGACCTCATTTAAGACAAGCCCCATTGGAGAGTCATGATACTCTGTGAAGTCACCGTCAGAATTCCTAATAGCTTTGACTACATTTTGAAGTGTCCTTGGTGCGAACGCTTCTTTCCCAATGTGAGCTAGTTGTTTGATGTGCTTATCGAAACCTTTGTCGATGCCATCAATAAAGACGCGCTCACCAGTTTGCATGTCCTCCCCACTAATTGCTTCAGCGGCAGCCCCCGCAAAGATCTGATCGCTCAAAAAGTTCTTAACAAGAAAAGAGTTAAAGAGCGTAGTGGCTGCACTCTCTGGTGTTGCATCAGGATTGAAGACTGCACCCGCCGTAGCTGCTATGCTATCTGTAACTGGTGAAAACGGATTAGTGTATGTGAAGTTAAGCATCTGCAACTTCCCATTATCGTCCTTGTAATACAGAGGATTATTGTAGCGTGCCCATGCAGGCCCCGCTGCTTTCAATGCTTCATCTTCATCGTCACTTATTCCAAAGATAGCTCTAAGTAACAGTGGCAAACCTAAAGAAGCTAACCCTGCCGTTTGCACGAAACCAGAAAACCTTTGCACGCCTCTCTTTTTGAGAATGGGGTTGCCAGAGTTTATTTCCTCCAATGCTATCTTAGGAGTGTTTACCATTACCCTAATCACATCAGCTTGGAACCTGATGAACGGAGCATACAGCGCACCGGCAACGGATCGGCTTGCCGCTCTCGCTATCGGAGGTGCTTGAGAATAGGACTGCATTGTCCTGAGAACCTTCTGCGCTGCATCTTTCTGGAGTTGATCATCACTCTGCTTTGCCAGTGTCGAATCAGGATTCATCTTCCTGTCATGTTCTTGAGCAGCCTTTAAGTGTTTAAGTTCAAACTCAAACATGGACATCTTGTAGAAGGAGTCCATTGCAGCAGCCATCCTCGGTGCCAAGTCTGTTCCGACTATCTTCCCTCTCCGACTCACCGCCCTGCTTGTTGCGCCTATCGCCTTTGAGACTTTACCTTCTAAGCTAAGGTCACCTTCCTTCCCTTGGATGATGGACTCGAAATCTTCAAGGGTAGAATCAATATCCCTTTCACCAGTCATCAACTGCTTGAAAGTATTCGTGTGCGATTCATCACCGACCAAACGTAGCACGCGAAGTTTAGCAATGTATTCGTCTAGCTTTGCCTTGTCCCCAAGGAAGTTTCTCTTCGACTCCTTAAGGAAGTTTACTGCAAAGTCTTTATGGAGTCCCGCATTCACAAGGTCTCCCACGCTCTTCACGTTAAAGATATTTATGTAGCCAACCTGCATCGGGCCAAAGAACAACACGTTACCGATGGCGTTCCGGTAGTAGAATGGTATTGAACCCATAGTCTTGAGACCCATAGACAATCCAGTCAGCCACCTAAAATACTTAAAGCCATTTTCAAATAGCTGCTCCGATGGGTTGGCTACAATAGTCCCGTGCCTTTTGAATGTCTCACGGAATGCGTTCGCTGTATTTACTTTTGCGTATAGCCCTGCGAGTGGACTGAAATCAGAATTGAACTCTGATCCTTCTACAAGTTTTGCATAGTCAGATGGGTTGTCCACACCAGCAATCTGCTCTTCAGTAAAGAGCCAGCCGTCTGGATTATCCTCCGTCTTCAGCCCCGCCTTTGCGACAGCGTTCAAGAAAGATTGATTAGCTGCCATGTTGCCAACAACCATTATAGTTCTCAGCAAGTTGTCGGGTAGGTTAGTGTCCTTCAACTCTCCAAGGATATCCCTAAGCTCTTTAGGAATATTCTTCTTAGCCTTCAGGTTGTCCACCAAAGCTTTGATCTGTTCCTCCGCACCAAAGTAATTCACGTTCGACCCTCTATCGTAAGTAGAGATGAATGCTTCAAGCGCACGCTTACCGATTTGTCTCCGTTGCATGTCATCCCTGATGGCACTCTCGACTTCTGTCGGTGTCATCTGCGGGTTGTTCTGCATCATGATCTTCTTCTCAATCTCCAAGTGAACGCCCTCAAAGTAAGCAATGGCGGCATCTCTTTCCTTCTTATACTCAGGACTGTTCCTGACTGCATCGGCATAGCCAACGTCTAGGAACATCCTGTATGCACGGGTCAGGTAAATGTCATTGTTCTGATCTATCTTAAGATCATACTTCCCTGACTCTTTGTGAATCTCCTGCAACTTCTCTGACATCTTGTTGCGGAACTCACCTAGCTTTTCTATTGCGTTAGAAAGTTCTTTAGAGTCTTGAGCGATTCTTTGGATCGCCTCATTCCTCTCAGCTTTCAACTGATCTCTCCTCCTACCAAGTTCTATTTGTGTCTCTAGTTCTTGGTTAGCTTTCGCGGCTTCCAAAGCTGCATCAAAATCAGCCTTGATCTTAGTGGCGGGTTCGGTGCCATCGAGCGATGCTTGATGTGATTCTGTCCATGCCGCAACCATGTCGGCTTCGTATTGGTCATCAATTCTTTTCCGTGCTTCATCTGAGATGAACACACCTTCTGTAGAACCACTAGCTTTCTGCACAAGTGACACACCGTTCTCATCAACAGGGACACCATCAGGATAAACTTTATCCGTGAGGCTTTTTAGTTTTGAACGAATCAGCATAAGCTCCTGACTCAATCCCTTTGTCATTCCCTGCCGGTGCTTCAACCAGTGATGAACTTCAGGCTGCAACAATCCGATTGAATGAGTGTTAACGAACTTCTTTATCTTATTGATAAAGCCTTTCCCATACACCTCGACATCCCCTACCTCTAACACGGGTAGGTTGAACTGGTCGAATAATTCTGTGTAGTTGAAATCGAATGCGTCAAACTCAGAGTCTTTAGCAGACCTGCTTTTTGCTCTGAAACTGGAATACAAACGTCCATCGTCATCGAGACTTGGGTCTTGCGACTTGAGTCCCAGATCTTTGCCCAGCATCTTGAGCAGTGCATCAGTGTCAGGGATCGGTGGACTACCCTCGGAAGTGTTTAAGTCGAAATTGAATCTTTCACTTAGGGGTAAAGGCTCGGTGCTGCGATCTCTTGTGGCAACAGGCTGATCGATCTTGGCTGCAACCTTCCACGAATCAAACATCTTCTGAGCCAGTTGTTCTTTCTGTTCAAAGAATTCCTTTAGCTCTTGATACTTTTCATTTGGGATTGTTCGGGTCTCTCCTGTCTCCTCATCCTTAACTTCTAAGGTTGGATCAAGCTTTGCGAACTCATCTTTCTTTTTGTTAAACTCATTTTGTCCTTTCAGGATAGAGCCGTCACCAAGCTGCTTAACAAACACGCTGTGGGCAAGTTGCTGGAATGAATCCAAAGTTATTCTTGCCGCTTGTGTCTCAAACAAGTCTTGGGCTTTCTGTAGATTAGCAGGAGAAACATTCGCCGTGGCTAGAAGGTTAATGTATTCTTGATCAACTCCATCTAGCTCCCTTGGCGTGGCCATTGTAGATGCGGTCGCCCGTGGTTGATCTATCTGTGAATCAGCACCCACTTGTGGGAGTAGGTTGGTTGCTCCTTGATCTTCAATAAACTCTGGCGCGTCTACGCCAGTGGCAACAACCAAGAAACGGTTGAGTGATTCTTGAGGAGTTGCATCAGGATTGAACACGGGACTTGGCGCACGGTAGCCCAGCTCAATCCCGCGCAGCTCAACAAGCATCCTGTTTACTGCGATTCTTTCATCTGCTGTTAGCTGGCCTACACCACCTCCCAAAGCTCTTATGAACTTATTGATAAAAGACTTGAAGTAGAATGATACCACTTCCAGCAGCGATGGGTTTGACATCAAGAAAGCTTCATATTGTTGTGAACTGAACCCACCAATCGCACGCTCAACATGATCGGCCAGCCTCTCTTGGACTAGGACTTCCTTCTCACGCGCTGCCTTTGACGGATCATTTAATCTGGCAAGAGCAGCTTCTGCTTCTGGAGTTCCCTTCCCATAGTAGTTGTCTATGTCATTCTTAAAGTCTTGCAGCGAAGAACCATCTATCACACGCTGAATCATTTCAGGAGTCAGAGCAGACTTAGCTGATTTGTGTGCAAGCTCATGGCGTAGTATCTTCGACACCATCTGGGCAGCTCGCAATGAATCCATGCCCCTGTTCAATGTTCCAATCGCAGCGTTATTAGCGTCGAAAGTAATCGTGTTAGTAGCAGGATCAAAATTAGCTACGCGACCACCAGTCAGCGTGCTGAATGCAACATTGATCTCGGAAGGTATCTTGATGCCAGCAAGTTGTTTTAGTTCTGCTGCTCTTACCGCGATGTCCTCCAGCTCCAAAGGACTAGCGGTATCTGTATCGATGTCCCCTTCTTTTCCTGTGACGGCATTGAAAGAAGCATTGAATGCGTCTGACTCTTCTATGTCAGCAACGGCTGCGTTTACGGCCTCCTGCCTTAGACCGGACAGAGTGATGGGTGTGGACTCTTCGTATCCCTGCAAATCGACAACATCGTAAAAGGCATCCTTGAATTTCTTGCTCAAGTTACTTCTCTGCGGGTCGAGCACCTTAAACAGATTTTGAACAACCTTCTTAAATTCTGGGGTGCCCACCTGACCCCTGAAGTAAGATTGGAACTTCGTGTTGGTCATCATATTTGACACGAACTCCTGAATATTCTTAAGCCCATCTGTGAGTTCGGTTGTCACATTAGATCCAACCTTGTCGCGGACTTCACGAATTTTCTGGCTTATTGCAAAGCGTGCATCCCTTTGTGGTTTCGATGTCGAGTTAATGTCGATAGAGAATGAATCCAACAGTGAAGCGTGGAAGTATTCATGCAAAAGCACATCAACAAGACCACGCCCGTTGTATCCTGCTATGTCTAAGACTACTTCAATACGGCCATCGTCTTTTATTCTGGTTCTACCCGCGTATGACCCACCACCTTGATCAAGTATAAATTCAACATATGTTGGCTTCATCAAAAGAATCCTTGCCGCATTTTGTTGTGATTCGCTTAGTGAATCATCTACAGCAATTTTCTTAAGGGCATTTAGAATTCTTTCTGTGTCGTTCCTACCTTCTTTTAGACCAAGAAGAATAGCCACTTTTCTATTACGATCTATTGCAACAGCGCGGTCTATTGCGTTCTCAACAGCTGAACCAGAGTAGAAACTCTTGTGTGAACTGTAGGCTTTGATGATTTTGTGCAGACTAGACGCTTTGGCCCTAGCCTTGAAGTCATCAATAACCCTGCCTTTTTGGGTTTCTATTGCTCTTACCTCATCGGTAAGCCAGCGCACATACTTCTTTGCATCGAGAATCTCATCAGCAAACCTGAGAAGCTCGTCCCTGCTTCTTACTACCCCGTCTATTTCCTCTCCCTCCAAAGCAGCTATTTCGTCTTTTAAGATCTGTTCAGAATCAAACGCCCTAAATTGCTCTTCAAGAATAAATGGGTTTTTGTTCCCAAACTCTAAATTACCAATATTGAAAAGACGCAATGCCCTGTGCAGTTTAACTGCCGCTGGGGAATTAAGCTTACGTATGTTTTGCAAGAACGCGATAGGAGCTGAATTACCTTCCATGTTGCCTTGTCTGCTGAACGCAACAAGTTCTGACCATTTCTCTTCAACATTTAATCTGAGGTAGAAATCAGTAGTGCTCAGTGCAAATGGCCCCTCTTTCAGAAGAGCATCGAGTTGCTGTTCTAGCGCAGGATCTTGGTTGATAATATCAACCACATCCATTTGGACACCCTCTAACAAAGCGTCGATCTCCCCCACGCCCATTCTCATTTCAACAAAATGATCCATTTCCAAATTGAGAGCGTCAACCTCGTCAGGCGTTGTAGCTCTCTCAGAATTAAAGGGGCTTTCTTTTTCCGCAGACCCTCTTAATCTTTGCTGTTTAAGAATTCGGTCAGTGATTTTCTGCCCGACATCAGCGAATGAAGGCATACGATCTCTTTCGCTGACTCCATCCCGCAGAAGGATGCGATCTTCAAAGTATCGCTTGAATACTTTTTGATAGTTGTCTCCTTTTTCAACCTTCTCAACCCTAGTATCAATCTGGGAATTAAGGATGTAGTAAGCAAACTCTATCTTACTCGCTTTAGTAACTCTTCCTTTAGCGTCATACTTCAACCCTCTGTAGTCACTTCCTTTTTTAGCTTTAGGGTTTGCTCCCGCAGTCGGGTTTACATTCTTAAGAAAGATATTGATGGCTTTTTCTATCTGCTCTTCCTTAATCACGATGGCCCCGTTTTCTTCCACATCAGAAATTTTAGGGTCCGCCAACTGGAGCTTAAGTTGGTAAAACAAAATTTCTTGGGCATACTCAACCTGTAATTGCCTAGCGGCTAATTCAAAATTACCCTTAGTTAAAGGGAGCTGTTTACGCTTGGGCTTGAGGTAACTTTGCAGTTTATTTTGTGCTACAAAAGGATCTTGTGTCACACCAAGACCTTCGCTCCTTGCGATTGCCTCTTTCTTGAATACAGCTTGTTCTATAATTCTATAGTTAGCGTCTATCTGCGTTTGATTACCAGCGACTTCCTTTTCACCGGCTGCTAAACCTAGCCGCTCCTGAATGGCCCTTTGTTCAAACAAAAGATTTTCGTAGGTAGCAATACGGTTTTCGATTTCAGGGTCAGCTATTTTTTTGGCCTCGGCTAAAACATCAACCCGTAGGTTTTCATAGAAGCGATCTCTTCTGGCTTTTACCGTTTCTATTTGCCGTGCTGCTTCTTCCTGCTCTTCTGGAGTGCCAGTTGCCAAACGCTTGTTCGCCCTATCTAAACTTGCATCTAACTCTTTAAGCTCATCAGCTCTAAACTTAAAGGTTTCTTCTATGGAAGTTACTTGAACATCCTTGGGGTCATACGTCTCAGCTTTGAAAGCGTTGTTGATTGTGTCATGGAGATCCATCAACATTTGACGGAGTGTGGTCTTAGCACCTCTCTTATTAGGGTCGTCAATCTCAACATCTTGAGCGGTTCCTCTACGTAAGAACTTAGACGCAAACTTTACCTTTTTTCTGAAACCCTCCACATTGATATCGCCAACTACAGCTTTCCGTTGCTTGACGCTGCTAATATCCCCAGTGTAGCCAACACCCCTGATATCAACCAACTTCTGCCGTGTCCCTATCTTTGCAAACCGGAATGCTGGGTTTAGCCTACCAACAAAATCGTCTGGGAAATAAACACTGTAGCCTTCTTCCAAGAGAACCTTCATGGATATTGGGTCATTGTCAAAGACCCCCTCGTCATTTTCATCAACGAAGGCAACAGGTTTATGTGCTTTAGGTTTATTGTTCTTATCAAGCTCTAAAATGGGGACCGCTTCTGCAATCGCTCTGAACACACCCCCAATATTTGTTGGCCGAAGTGAGGTAGTCCTTACTTTCTTTGCCGCTAGTTTTTGCCCTGCGGGGGTTTTTATAAACTCCCACGGGGAATAAGCGGTCAATGCGGTCTTCGCGTAAATAGCTTTCCCGTTTACGGGTCGCCGCACATTAATGACTGGGAACAGGTTATATATCCTTTCGGCTACTAACTGCCGCATCTTGTTGTAGAACGGTCTTTTATTTCTTCGTGTGGTATCGACACCAAATGTTCTGCCTGAATCGGCACTCATAGCACCGATTATGGGTAGCCCATTTTCTACAATTCTATTTAACGCTTCAAGCTCGCTTGCTTTTACATTCCCCGCCCAGTTTACATTTTTAACTGGGTCAGTAACATCTAACCCAGCTTCCAAGAATTTGACAAAGTTTTCTTTTGTTCTGAAAACAACACCGGCACCCGCAGGGTCTGCTGGTTGTTCTCCCACTTTGTGGAACACCGTCTTGCCGCTAACTCTACTAGACGTAATGAATACTTTTTCCCCAGCGATGTTTTCTACAAATACGGGGCGTGACTTTTTACTGAAAGTAACCTTCCCAGTCTTCTCATTTATTTTAGCCTCCCTGAGACTTTTAGTGCTGCTATCGTAAATGTAAGCGGGCTTCCCAGAAGAAATTGCGTCAGCCACCATTTTCTTGGCTTCTTCTATTTTGTTCTTCCTTGTGAGTTCTCTGAGGCGTTTTCCTAATACTTTGCCTTTAGCAATCTCAGCCGCATCGGGGCTAAGACTCCCGTTGTTTTCTTCTTTATTTATCTTGTTAAGGATGGCCTCAAATTTTTCTTGCGCTGTGAGTTCTTTTTTCTGCTTTTTAGATTCTTCTTTCTCAAGAAGCTCTGCAAATTTCTTAGCCGCTTCGTCCTTAGTAAATCTTGGAGTGCCATCCTTGTCTCGGACCTTAATCCGTTTATTTTTTTGTTGGATTTGGTCCAGCAACTCTTCGTGGACCTTATCGATTACAGGATCACCACCTTCGTCAGTAGCTTGACTAACAGTATCCCCAACAGAAACTGTCTCGTTATCAGACTTAGTTACCTTACGAACAAATGTTTTTCCTTCTGCTTTTTTAGCCGCAGCTTGTGCTTGAGCTTCAGTATCAAAAGTCCCGATAACTTTATCGGCGCTTTTCTTCTCTTTGGTTTTAGTAGCTTGTTTTTTACCCGTAATTATTTGTTCTGGGTCTAGTCCGAATACGTTGCCATCTAAGTCTGCGACATCCACCGTCCCGTCCCCATCGTAATCTTTGTCAACTACCCCCTCCTCAAACTCTGTGTCGCCAAGTATAAATACAAACTTAACCTTATTGCCTTTTTTGAAAGTTGTTGCGGGTATGTTTTCTACTACCTCCTCCGTTTCAACCGCACCTTCACGAACAAGTTCATACTTGGTGACCGTTTTAGGTGTGCGTGGTTTTTCTTTTCCCTCTCCACGGGTTTTTTTAACCAATAGCGGGTGATCTACTATAGTTTCATTGCCGTCATCATCTACCCTCTTAACCTTAGACTTTGCTTGGAACTCTTCCACGGAAGGATCTCCACCAAGTTCCATTTTAAAGCCCGCTGCTTTCTCTGCTTCTTTTTTAGTTAAGTATTGCCCTCTGGAATATACTTCTTGCTGCCCACTTTCTTCATTAACTATTTCCCAAAGATGGTAAGCCGTGAAGAATTCATCACTCTCAATCTGGCTTGTTGGCTTCTTATTTTCTACGTTCTTGCTTTTTATAATAGCTTGTTGGACTGCCTCGGCTGGCATTGTTTCGTAAACCGTATCCCCGCCAGCGTAGAAAACTTTGTTTCTGTCACGCAGTCTCCCCAGTTGAACGTATTCTGTTTCTGTTAAAGAACTTAAAAGATCTTTAGTCAAATCGAGATCGCGGAAATCCCTTACGCCAGAGTCTGGGTCATATGTAGCCCACTCAGAATCAGGCATCGCAAGGATATCTGGATTGGCGCGAATCAACTTCTCCAATCTGGGTAGATCTTCTACAGCGATCCCCATCTCTAAGTAATCAAACTCGTCTATCCCTTCCGCTGTCCTTAGAGTAAGCCCGACACCTGCCAAGTCAGACACTTCACCTTTCTCGTTTATAATTACGGGCTGCGCTAAATCTTCTCTGTAAGCCATTTGATCACCAAATGAACTATGCGCGTAAGCAGATCTGTATTTTCTGGATCTTCTCTGTTTCCTCACAGCATCAACTTCTTCTTGGATCTGGTCTTCGGGAGTTGACCGCATGATCTCAAGGAGAAACTGCGCTTGTTGTTTTACCTCCTCGCTATCGTCCTGCTGTGCGAGTTCTTGTGCATCAATATCTTCCTGACTTGGAGTTCTAACTGCGTCAGGAGTAAGGTCTCTGGTAAGAATATCTCGGACAACATCAGCAGTAACACTACTGTTGCTCTCCCTAAGACGGTTTGTAATATCGTTGATTAGGTTCTGCTCAAGGGTAGCGTCTTGGATAAGATCTCCCACAAGATCAGGTCGCAGTCTTCTTGCGGCTGCGTTCACCGCTGGAGCGCCAGCACCCAAGATACCCCCAAGTGTTCCTGCATACAGGGAATGTTTGAGGTGGTCAAAGAACGGAGTGTCTTGTTCAAGACCTGCATCCGTAACAAAGGTATTTATAAATTCATCTATTGACTCTTCCGCAAATTCTTCCGCCCCCGCTTTGACAAACGACTTGCCAAAAAAGTTACCTTTCAGAACTGCTTTCGTAGAATCTTTGATTGCTTGTTGGAAAACAGCATCGGACACACCATCTAATTTTGCGTAAGGTGCTTTTTGAACAATACGCTCAGTGACAGTTTTCATGTTGCGGTAGGACATACCGCTCAAAAGGGCATCTTCCATACCACCGCGACCAAAGTAAGAGAACCCACCTGTGACTAATCCAGTGACGGCACCTGCAACCATGCCAGTTCCCAGTGCTCTGTCATGAGCCTCTTCTTCAGAAGCCCCAGATTTCAACATAGAGTTGTAAACACTCCCGTATGTCGCCCCAGAGGATCTGTTCGCTGCTGTAATCCCAATAGCACCTACAGTTAAGTTCTTCAGGTTTACTTTGTTGTAAGCTTCAAGGGCTTCTAGTGCTGTTTTACTGGTAGCACTACGGATTAGCTTTTGTGACGCTAACTTTTCTGCGAGTTCTTCGGTAGTTTCACCCACACCACGCCTAAAAGCATTTGTTGTTAGTGCTTTTAGGACACCTTTTTTTGTCATGCTCGCGTAGAGCGGTGCTTTAACAGCAGCAGCTTTGGTTGCAACACCCTTGCCTCCGAACCTAGTTAGTAGTGCAGTAGCCCCAATATCTACAGTTACTTCAGGAATCAATGTTGCAAGGTCTTGAGCAATGCCCAACTTGCCACCAAAAAGTTCAGCGATTTCTCTCCGGTTATTCTGGTCCTCGGCTACATTAGCCAAATGTTTTTTGGCCCAGTCGGCCCCTGACAATGCAAAGACTGTAGAGAACGCAGTCGAAAATGGACGGGTGATATCGCTGCCTTTGAGATAAAGATCACCAAAAATAGGAAGATCCAAATACGGTTTGTTATCTTCGTTTGATGTAAACGAAAAAAGTATTTCCTTGTCGGAAACTTTAGCAGCCCGCCCAGCATTCAAATGATCCAACCACTTCTTAGAAAGGTCTGAGTTCGCAAGTATATTTGAAATGTTACTGAAGTGATTTGTAGCAAAGAAATCTCGTTCTGCGATAATGGCTTTCTTTGTAGCCGCAGTGAGATCTGTCCTAGCCGCAAGAGACTTTTCAAACAGATCGTCATCGAGTTTTACTGCGACAGGGACAAAGGGCAGTCCATACCCATCATCCCGTATGTTAAGAGCTAATTTGTCTTTATCCTTAAATACTTTAAGTGGCGCATTTTGAATGGCTACTTCCTGAATAGCCAACCGAACGTCTTCTGGGTTTTTATTAAACTTCTTAGCAACACGCATAACAGTCGAGTCGATGTCATCGAGCATTGCCTGATCAATCGCTTTTTCGCGTGCTACCCCAGAGGGCATGGAACCTCCAAGGGTTCCAATAATAGGTTCAAAAATTGTTCTGACAGTGCTCCCTACTGATTTTCTGAACCCTTCTTCAAAATGATCAAAAGAACTATAGTCTCTCTCAGCCATCCTTTTACCAATGGCTTCTAACTGGATAGACAAATTATCATCATTAGCTATTTCAGATCTTACCAAGCTCTCAATTTCACCAAGCTGGATCATTTTGTAGCGGGGGATATTCATCCCATCAGCTACTTTAAGCAAACCAACCTGCTCAATGCCTATTGCGTCACTCAGACTAACACCTCCCCCTGCCGCTTTTGATCTACGCAAGGCTTCATGTAGTGGCAAATCCATAGCAGAGTCACCCGCCTTGATGAAACTGTTGCCTTGAGCGTCAGTAAACCTTCCAAAACTAATCTCGCCCGCATCTAGCTTTGCTTGGAGCACATCGTTCCGTGTCGCGTTGACAGAAGCGAGAGCGTTTTCCGTTAACCGCTCGATCTCTTCAGGCGTTTTAACACCCTCATTCCTTTCAAGGTAGGCGTTGCCGTTGTGCCATTCATCTTGCTCCAATGAAGTGTGCGCTACCATGTCGCGCACTTGTTGATCTAGTGTTGGCTCGTTGTATGCGTCTATCTGAGATACAACGGCATCACTATTCTCATTTGTGAGAAGACCTTTTGCAGCTAGTGCTTCGCCTAATTCACTTTGAATACTTACTTCAACGTCTTCGTTGTAGCTTTTATTCTTTATGTATTCTTCGCGCAGGTAATCCCCATAACCAAGGTGCGCCTGAATAGGATCTTGGGAAGGCTGACCACTTGACCAATCGTCGTAGCTGGTAACTTCTAGTTTATTGACAGACAAAGGCCCATCGGGGCCTGTTAGATTGAGTCGATCAAGCGGGTTAAACGGTTCTTCTGACATAGCAGCAAGACTAGGTTATGTAGGTGTATGTGTATTAAGGCCCCCAGTCGCCTATTTTGTTAGGGCTGGAGTTAGTTTCGGAGTCGTATCCAAAAATGGTTCCTTGTCTCTTGATATTTTCTACCTTGAGATCGTAAAGTTTTCTTTTAAGCGTGGGCACAAACTTAGTCATATCAGAGGACTGACCAATGAACTCTTCTATTTGTGCCCTATTCATCCCTTGAAGGGTGCCAATCCTGATGGCGAGGTCCACAGCTTCTACTCTTGCTTCGGGTGTGTATTGTTTCGGCTTAGACGGATCTATTTTAGATCCGTCAAGCAAACTTCCAATAGCAAGGGCTGTTGATTCATCTAAGTCTCCTAAACCCTCTAAATCAGGTTTGTCAGCAAGAACCCCAACCGTATCTAAATCGTTAATACGTTTTTCAATATCTGAGAAAAGACCTTCTCTTGTTTTAAGAAAAGTCAACTCGTCTTCTTTTGCTAGCGCAGCCGCCGCTTTGTCAGCTTTGTCCTGCGTCCGCTTACGCATACCCGCTGCAAACTCAGCATTTGTTGTGTCGGGATCAAAACCTACCTGACCAAATCTGAACCCACGCTCAAACTTTTCTTTCTCGCTCGCTTTCCTAGATCCGATGGAAGTTTGATATGCGTCAAAAAGACCACCAAGAGAGGGAACTTGCCCAATATCCATTGAATAACGCCCCCTTAGACGGGCGGCTTCGCTAGCTTTTTGGAAGTTATTAAGTTCAGGATCTTTATCGATTGCATCAAGCTGACTCAAAACTTCTGGCATCCTTTGCATGATGGTAGACTCGCGCTTGGAATCTTCCATAGTTTTCTGCAAATCAAACAAAGACTTTCTCGCATTGATGTCTGCCGCCCGCATTGCCATGCGATGGGACTCTTGCTGCATACGCAACTTCTCCATGTCAATAGCCGCTTTATCCTGCCGTGCCCTTGCCGCATTCAACATGCTCTGCATTTGTTGCACATCCTGCATAGCTGCTTGTCGCTCCCTCTGATTCATATCATCAGTAGGTAGCATACCTGCTATTGTTTCAGGTCCAAACATCTGACCGCGCATACCCCCAGCCATGTTTTGCGGCTGGAGAGCACCGTAGATTTCGTCAGGCGCGATAGGGTTGAAGGTAGCCATTACGAACTAGGCATTGTGTTTGTAAGGGACGACATGGGCGGACCATATATTGGTTGGGGCGGCATTGTCTGTCTATACCCGACAATGGGGCGCACCATTCCGAATTGGGGATTTGACTCCACAGGATTAAACAGAGGTTGCTGTGATACCCTTGAACCTCTTTGCATATTGAGTAAAGCTATTTGTCGCGCTAACTCATCCCTTCTGGATTGCGCTTGCCGACCCGCATCGGTGGTTACAGCACCTCCTCTGGAACCAACTTGTCGTCTGGCCCCCAGCTTGCCGATGCTCAAGCCGCCACCTTGCGTGTTCCTGTTATAGAAGTCTTCGTAAGATTCACTGAACCCTCTATCCAAAAGATTTCGGTTGCTAAGAAATCTTTGTATCTGCCCTTCACTAAGTCCTAATTCTTTCCCCCTTCTATACGCATCAACCATCAACTTCTCTCTGGTCTCTGGATTTTGGAATGCGCTCGACGGGCGGTCGCTGTAAGCAAATTGGCTTTCTAAATCTTTAGCTAAGGCACGCCGACCCGCATCTCTTTGCCGACCTTCATACATCAGATCGCTGAAAGCTTCATCATCAAGGTCGCGCATGAATCGACGTTCTGCTCTTCTTTGAGCTTTCTCGTTGTCTTCTCTCTGCTTCTCAGAACGCATGAGATCATCAAAAACCTCATCATCAAAATCACGCATTAGTTTGCGTTCCCTTTTACGTTCTTTTTTAGCTGCTGCTTCCTCGTCTGCTTTTTTCTTAGCGACTGCTTCATCATCAGCACGCATCTGCTTGATCCCAGTTTTAGGATTAAACAGCAACATTCTTTCTTCGGGGTCCAGTTTTCCATCTGGCGTGCTGTCATAAACAGGGTTTCCATCATCATCAAAACCAGTCCTAGCGCCACGAACATCAAACTTATTCATCAACCGCTCGGGGTCATTCTTTGCAAGGTTTGCAAGGTATTCCCTATCGCCCTGATCAAAAAACAACTTAGCACTCTTAGCAGTTGCTCTTTGTTTGCTTTCCATTATTTCTTCATAAGAACGTGGGCTACGCCCTTTACGTTCTGCTGCCAGCCTTTCAGTTTCTAAAATCTGTTCTTTTTCAGACTCAGAAAACTGAGGATCAGCAGGACGACCCATCAAAAAACGACCCGCATTACGCGAAGCACTTCTATTTACGTCAAAAAACTTTTGGGGTGTGAATTCAAGGCCCTCGTTTTCAAGGCCCTGAAACATATCACTAATTACTTCCCGCCTCCCCAAACTTCTTTTTATGCCTAATTCCTTAGCCTCCTCACCTGCTTCACCTCTGGCTCCAACATTCATTGGGTCCGTAGCAGCAAAGTTTGTATAGTTACCTTCTCCAATTCCTGCCAATTCTGCAAGGCCAGTAATATTAGCAGAAGCAAAAGATACAGGATTAAAAACCGCAGCTATGCCGCGATCTGCCATTTCACCTAAACTATAACCCCCGCTAAACGTGTCTCTGTCTGCTTGTAACAACTCAGCTCTTTTTTCCCTCGCTTCTAAAACCCCTTCTTCCCCATCTTTTAGAAACCCTAGCAGTTCGGTTGTGTGTGGTAGGCGTTTTTGGGTTTCATAGCCAAGATACGCTGGGAGTAAAACCCTTTTTCCTACAGCACCAAGCCCTCCAGAAGCAGCGGGGGCACCACGCATCAATAAATTCCCACCTTGTGCGGGCACAGGTGGAGGGGTTGGAGGAACAACCCGACCTCTTACATTTCTTATGCTTGGGCCAGCGTTCGGAAAAAAACGAGGGCCGATGTTGCCTCCCGCAGAAGGGTTGAATGGGCCGATGTTGCCTCCTTGAAGTGG
>CEON01096905.1_pt1 | contig 16588 bp, 7 predicted proteins | sample 530291 | NCBI WGS metagenome assembly CEON01 (sample SAMEA2619888, study PRJEB7988) | marine metagenome | biome: marine biome (ENVO:00000447); feature: surface water layer (ENVO:00002042); material: "saline water (ENVO:00002010), including plankton (ENVO:xxxxxxxx)" | depth 5 m
AGACCTAATGTCTCGTTTTCCTGTAAAGATTCCGTTTTGGTCATTTAAATTAAATGGTGTTGTTTTTTGTAGTTCTTGATTTTCTTGAAAAATTCTAGACATAGCATCTTGTATTTCTATTTCAGATATACCTGGAGTTTTTATTCCTAGTGCTGCATTGACAAGTGCTTGTTCTGTTAATCCATATCTGCCTAAGTTAATATCCTCACGAACTCTAGCTATCTGTATGGCAGCAGATTGTAAACTGCTAGCAATGTTTTGTTGTGTCACTTGTCCAGGAGTAGCTAATGCTAATTGTATTGCAGACTCTGCATTTATTCCTAATTCAAATCTTGTAGCTTGTTCTTGTATAGATGCTGCTTCGTATATGTCATAAATTTCTGTAGGAGCTTTACCTTCAAAAAAGTCCACAATACCTTGTGCACTTGTGACATCAAAATTTACACCGTCTGTTTCATCAATGATAGATTGGAAAGCTGTTAAAAAATCTGAGTTTCTTTCTGCTTGTTCAAATATTTCATAAGTTTTTTGTATATCCTCTATGGTATAACCTTTTTTCACAGCAGCCTCAACCAAGTCACTGTTATCGACTGTTTCACCATAACGCACATTTAACTTTTGTATCTCAGTATTGTAGTTATTCCAACTATTGATAGCTGTTTTCCAATCGTTTGTTTGCTTGTAAAACTCATCTATTCCAGGATATTCATCTTTAAATGCTTGTACTTTGCTAAATTCTTTTAATAACCAAGACTCTGATTTACCTTCTGCTATAGCTACAAAAAATATATCTAATAGATCCTCATCATCTTTAACAAAGTCTGGTAATGGTATTTCATTAGTTCCACCAGATTGTATAACTTGTGTAACTCTTGTTGAAAAGTTTGTATCATTTCCAATAATTTCTGATGCAGCACCACCAAAATATCTATCGTCTTTGGTAGAAAAATTAGACCATGTTTCGACAGTTGCACCTGAAGGTTTTTGTCCTTCACCAAACATAGAATTAAGTTCTGACTCAGAAGCTAAATAATATATTTTACGTCCTGAATCTAATGTATATTCTATAGCATAAGCATCACCGCTAATTCCTGGATAACCACTAATCTTATACCAAGTACCGCCACCATTGTATTTAACAGGCTCAAATGGTGCTTCTGGAACACCAGGATCAGCTTCAAACCAACCTTGAGTTAAATATTGTTTCCAATCATCATCTTGTCCTTCTTGATAAGTAACAGTAAAAGTAGATAAACTTCCATCAGTTTCTCTTTTAAACAATGTTTTGTATAGTGTTTTAGGAGCTGCTGGACTAGGTCTTGTTGCAGACCAACCATCATTAATTAGCTGATTATACACATCTAATGATGTAGCTACTTTTGTTAAAACTTGATTGTTTTCTAATTTATATACAGGTACATTACGCCAGCCGCCGCCACCGCCGCCACCGCTACCAGGACCAGGACCAGGGGCAGGGGCAGGTTTAGTAGTTAATGTATAACCTGCTCTTTTAGCATATGCTTCCTCAGTAGGGTTGTTTACTGTAGATGCTTCACCAGCAGCGTTGTATAAAGTTTTAGGATAACCTGTAGGAAGTTCAGTTTCAGTTTCGTCTTTTAGTTTATCGTCATCAGTTTCCTCCTCCTCAACTTCAGGAGGCTCAGAAGTTGTTTCTCTTATTTGCTCTAATTGTTCCTCTAATTCTTTATTTATTTCAGGTGTTTCACCAAAGTCAGGTTTAAATACCATAATTATCTCCCAAACAACTTAGCTAATGTTTCTGCAGATTGTTCTACAGAATTTATAAATGTATTTGATCTAGCACCACTTTCACTAAAACGAGCAGCTACTCCTGCTGTTTCTGCTGTACCACCAGCTGCAGCTTGTGAAGCAATTATTTCTGAACGGTCGCCAGGTGCAGCTATTTCAGTAGCACTATTGTATGTGCTTAAAAACTGTTGTTCTGTTAAACCTAATGGTTTGTTTTTATATAACATTTTGTATCTACCAGTATTTTTAATTTGAGTATAAACATAAGAATTAAAATCTATTTGTTTTCCTGGATTAGCAATTTTGTAATCTATATAATCTGCTGTTACTTTATTCACAAACTGTTCATTGTCATCTAAAAGTAATTGAGATACTAAACCAGTAGCAGTATTTTTAAGTTGATTTTTATCGTACATAGTATCAGGATTGCCATAATCTGGTAATGCACCAAACTGCCAATCTCTGCCTGCTAAATTAGATACATCATTTACAATATCTCTAATTGTGTATCCACCAGTTAAATTACCATTACTATCCATGTAGGCATTTATAGCTCTTAACATATTTGGAATTAAAGGTGTTAAGTAAGCTGTTGCTAAATAATCTGCATCTAATACACCGTTTGCATTAGCTGATTTTTTATAAACATTATAAACTTCTGCAAGTATGGCATTTGCTAATGTTGGCTCACTTAACTGACTACTAAGTAAAAATGGATTTCTGTAAGATGAACTTCCAGCTAATCTACTAAATTGCCCTAACACAGCATTAGCATCTAGACCTTGAGTAGGTACTACACCATTATTAATTAAATCTTGTAATTGAGTATCAGTTAAAGTACCTCCATAAAAATTGTTATTAAATTCTGTTATTTGAAAATCGTTTGTTCCTAATGTTGGATCAATTAATGGTTTGACTGTGTTGTTGTATATCCACTCAATCTGTTCCTTAATGTCTAAGTCACTACCTTGTGTACCTGCTACAGGAGCTTGTGGTGCATCAGGGTCATCAAATACATCTTTTCCTTGACTTGATTTAAACTGTATTGGCTTAGGTGCAAAATTATTTTTAGCTTGTTCTCTGACATCAGCAGGTTGTGCCAATATATTATCTACTGTTGCTTTATAGTTATCGTATGACGCTGCAGTAGTTGGAGCGTTTCGTGCACCCCAATCCTCAAAATCACCATTATTTCCGTCTGTTCTACGTTTTCTGTTTTTATATATTTCAGATGCAAGTTCAAATTGTATTTCTATGTTTGACATGTATTGAACTATTTTTTGTACTTTTTCCTCATCTAAGTTTGATATGTTTTGTAGATATGATTCTTTTTCACCACGACTTATAACACCGTCTCTAATCATTTTTTCTACAATATTTGCAGCGTGACTAATTGTTCCGTTTTCTGTTTCCCAGTTAACTTGAAACAAACCAAAAGATGCTTCATACACACCGTCATTATTAGCATCAACATTTGATGCAGTATATAAATTGCTACCTGACTCAGAATTAATAATTGATAAAAGGTATGGCAAAAAGTCATAGGTTTCGCCGTTTACTTCTACTTGTGTATTTATATAATCTGCAAAATATTGTTCAGCATAAGCAACTAATACTTCTGCTGGAACTTCTTGGCTTTGACCTTCATACACATCATAGTTAAGCTCAGTCATTGTTTAATATGTACCTCTCTGTTCCAGGGTCCCACTCATTGTAATCTGGGACTATTATATCACTAAAAGGTCCAAGTTCACTTCCCCTTCTGTAATATCTATCTGTTGGTGTAAAGTGATCCTCAAAGTAAATATAGTGTCCTAATCCTGCTGGTAAGTTTCCGTCTATTCCACCTTCCACAAACAGCCAGCCTACCTTTCTACCAAATGGGTCTTTACCTGCATCATTACCAAATCTTTTATCTGGAACATAGTACAAACGTCCATTTGATTTATCTACGATTTCCTCTAAAAATATTTGTTGACGTAAAGCTTCAGAAGCTATTTCCTCATTAGGGTGATTTAATTCATTAGCCATTATTCCAATAACTCTTAATCTAAGTGGAACAGGAGCATTAGCGTCTATCGTCATAGTGTCACCGTCTAACACATCTAGCGGTGTGACGTTTAATGGTATAGCATTGTTAGGCAAATCACTTTCTATTATGTTAAATGTAAAGTCAATCATTTCATTATCAGGACCTAACGCATCAAATGTAAAGAAATCAGGATCATCTGCTTCAGCAGCAGTAGGTGGTAATGGTGCAGTCCACTCTAAAGGTCCTGCCCAACTTTCTATATTGTCTTTCCATTGCATGTTCCAAGATTGTAAATTTGTATCGTTAGGGTTATAAAAGCTACCGTAAGTGTGTGCAAAGTCTGTAAATGCTTTTGCAGTATCATCTCTAAAATCTAAAAACTTAGGGTGCTGCGGACCAAAGTCTGGGTCTAAATACAATGTGTATAAAACATCTAATTGATTTAAAATTGTTTCATAATCTTTAACATCTATTAATTCATACTCATCTAATCCACCACCACGAATCCATGATTGTTGATTTTGTAGCCATTTAGAAAATGTTATTCTTGCACCTTCTACATATTCGTTTTGATAAGACTGTGACCATTGATAGGCTTTGTTTCCAATAACGCTCATTTTAATATCTATCAAAGCGTTGTTTAACGCTACACCATTAGTTAAACCGTTAGCGTTAAATATATTATCTATTCCTAAATGTTCAAACATTGCTTGAGTGTCATCATCAAAATCACTTAAAGCAAAGTAGGATTGTAAAAATTGATCAGAAGTATCTGCTGTTATAGTTAAATCATCACTTACTAATTGCAATTCTTTTTTAGTTGCAGAGGTGTAAAGACTAATTTTGTCTTTTGCATATTCCTCTTGAAATGGCTCAAACACATCTAAAGCACCTGGTATGTTAGCTAATCTTTCATTGTTAACTAATTCTGATGCAACTTCTTTTATGTGTTTTATAGCATCAATCTTGACATCAAAACTTTTATACACAGAAAATCCTAAGATGTCATTTCCGTATCTTGGTGCTATCCAACCTTTTCTTACATACTCCTCGTATCTTTCCATTGTGTCCTGGTCATTATTTTGATAAGGTCTATAGACTTGTCCTACATTATAGATAGAGCCTTCTGCATCAGATAAAGGTTGTTCACCTTCTCTTGTGACTTCATATCCTGCTTGTGCTAATACATAAATACGAGGGTCTTGTAATCCTAAATTAATCTTTTGTGCTGGTGTTAAATCTTGATACCAGTTTTGTCTAAGTTCTTGTATTACTAATTCTTTTACATCATCACTGTTTGGATTTCTTTCTAATGATTCATAAGTATCAGGGTCAAGAACATCTAACAATAAACCATTTGCTGTATAGTAATCTATCCAGTCATCAGCAGTATCTAAATAATTAGCATTTATATTTGCTCTAGCTGGAATAGTATATCTTACTAAATCTCCACCAAATATTTTTAGCAATGATGTTAATTCAGCTTCTGCTGCGTGACTTTGAAATATGTCTGTAGCTTCTGTCACACTATCTGCGTTCATTAATTCAGCCATAACAACATCTAAGTCTTGATAAAACTGAGTTCTTTGATCTTTCTGTATAGCTGCATTTCCTATTGAATCATTAAAAGGTCTACTTTCATTTCCTGTAAAGGTAGTAGTTAATGCCCCTCTCACAACAGGAGCTGTCTTGTTTTTAAGATAGCTAACCATACCGCCACCCATAGTGTATTGTGACATAGTTCCTATAGGGTCTGTTTTCCATTGATACTCGTCTGGGTTAAATACTGTATAAGGAAATACTGTTTCAAGTATTTTTTTGTATTCATCATCATCTAAAGTTTCACTTAAGAAACCTAATGCTAATGCTGGTATATAACCAAATCCTGGCACAGCAACCCAAAAGAAATTATCGCCATTAGGTAAAAACACAAATGGCTCAAAGTCAACATTTTCTGTACTTAAATCTGCATTAGCTACACGTGATATGTAAGCACCTCGTCTAATGTTTGGAGCAAAACTTGTTGTGTTGTATAAAGCTTTAGTAAATACATTGCTATCCTCTGAAATATTTAAACCTCTTATGTTTGCTCTCTTAGTAAAGTCTGTTAAATATCTCTTAGTAAAATCTAACCACGGTTTACCAAATGGAAATACTTGTCTTGCAGTTCTGCCTAATGGTGTTGTCACATGATAATTTAACATGTATTTATCTACATCTTTTATAGCTGCTCTATCTGCCATTGCTTTTATGTAATCCTCAGTCACATATCCACGCTTAAATAAATCATAATCAAAGTAAGAAGCACCAAACATATCTGCTTGGTAGTTAGGGTCTGTAGCACTAGCTTGTGATTTTATCTTATCTACTTCTGCACGATCAATAACTTTCTTACCTTGACTTTCAAATAAACTTCTTAATTGTGCTTCCTTATTTTGTGCAGCACCTTTTGCAATCATGCCTTGTCTAAAATTAGCAGGATCAGCAAACATAGCTTCTAAAGCTGGTTTATCTTTACCAAATAACTTCCTTCTAATTGGTCCACCTGTTCTACCTTTCACACCTGGTACAACTATTTTTGTTAGAAGTGAAGTAGGTGGCAAAGCATCTGCTTTTGTTCCAGCTCCTCTTTTAACAGCAGCAGTTTTAAGAGCTTCCCAAACTCTAGTTGATGTAGCTTTGTCTAAACGTAAAGTATATATTTTTGCCATACTCTCATACATTTCCCAAGCAGTATCTGCACTAATGTTTGAATAAGAATAAAAATTATTTCCACCACCACTAAGAGGCTCTAATACAGAATTTCCTCTTATGTAATTAGCATCAGCTGTTTCAAACCAGTTAGCAAATGTTTTTTTATTTCCTGCTGCATATAGCTGAAATCCATAATCATCAAGTAATCCATTTACATAACTAATCATGTAATCGTAATATCCGTTATCACCACTTGATAACAATGTGTAATGGTCACTAAATTTAGATTGTGACCACATACCTCTTTGTTGTAAATATCCTGGTAAATCTTGAACAGCTTTTATAAGACGTGTTTGATATGCTTCGTATTTTGCTAGTAGCTCTGGGCTAATGTCTTTACCTTTTCTTAATTTTTTGTTATAACTTCGCAAAGTTAAATTATCTACTTTACTTGTATAAGACTGTTTTAAATAATTTTTCCAGTTTCCGTATGAATTAAAAAACATTAATTCATCTGCATTAGAAACTACAGCAGTAGAAGGTTTAGCAATCTTATCTATAATCCACAAGTTGTTAAGCCACTGGGCTTTTCTATATAACTCGTTAGCTTCTATAGTTCTCATGTATTTAGAAACTTTAGATCCGTTAGCCGCTTGATTTGCTAAAACAAACTCTATAGGACTTATAGGAAGTTGAGCAGTAACAACTTGATTATGTGATTTAAGTATTCTTGACTTGGTGTCATAAATATTTGCAAATTCATCTAGCTCTGGTATATCTCTAAATGCTTCTTCACCATATGTACGTTTACCGATTTTTATTTTATCGCCAACAACTTTTATATCACCTTTATTTAAATTACCTATCCTTCCTTGTTTTAACAAAGACTCACCTACATCTATTATTTCACCGTCATAACGTAGATGTAAACGCAACACTTCCCAATTAACTCTATATTTATTTTTTCCTACCAATTCAACAACAGCAGGTACTTCTATAGCTTTACCAGCTTGTATTTCTGCTTGTGTTGCTTTTCTAAATTTACCTTTTAATTTTCCAGTAACAGTATCAGATTCTATTAAAAACTGTTTTTGCCATTTAGGATTTTTATGCCAACCAGCTCTAACAGCTAAATCTGTATATAAATCTAACACTTGATTCATAATTTCGTTTTGAGGAGAAGCTTTTTCTAAAGCTTGTAATTTTCTAGATTGTATTTTTAGCACACGTCTTGCTAACAAATGTTCCTTCTGCAATGTTTTTAACATACTTGAAGTGACATTTTTTTTAGTTTTTAAAAGACTTTCAGCTAATTCATTTTTCTTATTTTCAATTTTGTCTACACGTTTGAGTAATTTTTCATAAGATTTGCTTAATGTATCATCAGTAAGTTTTGCACCTTCATCAATCATTTCTTTAAATATATTTGCTGTCTTAGGGTCAAATATTTCTTGTATTCCTGTTGTACTTAAATCAGGATTTAACCTCACAAATTGATCACCACCTTGTGATGTTTCAACAGGTGTTTGTTTTCTTGCTTTAATTTTTTTAATAGTTTCTATTTCGTCCTCATACTTTAATATTTTTTGTTCGTATGAAGCAATAGTTGTAGCAGCTGTTCTTGCATTTCTAGTATCCTCTAAATCTTTTAAGACATTATCTATCTGCGCTTGTTTTTTATCTAAAGCATTTTGTAATTTATCAGGGTTTCTACCAGCAGTTTTAGCAGAATTTAAATTACGTTGTATGTCTCTTAATTCATCTAAAAACTTTTCGTATTTAGCTTGCAATGCTGCAATTTGTTTAGATTTCTTTGTTTCTAACTTTTTAGTAGCTTTTTTAATATTTTTTAATTCGCCTTGTAAAATTTTTAATTTTTTATCTAAAGCTGTTTTATTAAACACACCTTCAAATATCTCATCTTGTTCGTCAAGTAAAGTAGCTGCTTCTGGAACTTCCTCAGTTATTTCATCTAATTTTTTTTGTTGTTTAATTTTTCTATTTTTTGCATTACCAATTTTTTCTGAATTTTGTTCAATAATTCTTTTTTGAGCATCTAATGTTCTTTGTTCTGAATTAGACAACTGACCTTTTTTAGCTCTACCACTTAGTTCAGCTTGCACAGCTTTTGCATCATCAATAGATTTTTGTGCTTTTGCAATTTGTTCATCTATAGATTTAATAACACCAAGTACAGACTCTTGCCTTCCTGTTAATTTTTGTGCTTCACTAATGCTTTCAGTTCTATTAATAAATTCTTTTTTAGTTCTAGTTGCACCACCACTCACAACATTTCTTACTTTAAAACCAGACAATCCTTCTAAGTAAGCAATGTAATCAGCAGTAACTGACATTTGTTTTTTTGCTTTATTTATATCATCTAAATTTTTAGCTGTACCACCAGCAGCAGTATCAGTAAAATTTTTATAAGTAGCTTCAAAAAATTCATCATAAAGTCTAAGTTGATCATCAAAATTATCAACAGTTGCTCCAATTAATCTTGCTACTACATCTGTTGCATCTTGTAAAAATGATGGACTTGTTGTAGATAGTTGTTTTAAATTACTGTACGAAGTATTGAATTGTTTTAACTTATCTGCTTTTTTATTAAGACTCATAGATTTACCAAACAAACTTGTTGTTAAGTTTCGTAATTGCCTACCACCAATAAGGCTGCCAAGAGTGCTATAAGATTTAAGAGGCTCTTGACCAGCTAACATAGCATCTGTTATTACACCTTTAAACATAGGAGTAGGAGCTTTATCACCATTTTCTGCAGCTTCTTTAATTATGTTTTTTAATTTAAATTGTGTTTCAATATCAAAGCCATTAAACAAAGCGTGGTATTGTCTTATTCCAACTTCGCCTTTTTCAAACTTAATCCCTACTTCAAACATTTCTTTTGTAATTTGTTTTCCTACCCATGTTTGATTAACAAAAGCATTTACTCTACTTTTAGTTGCAAATTGACCTAATACTCTAGAAGTAGAAGTTGTCACAGCAGGTGTCAACAACCAAGTTAAAGGATCACCAAGAATACTTAATGTTAAATCCATAGCATTACCTGCAAAAGTATTGTCTATTCCTAACACAGCTGAAGGTCTGTAATCTGCTTTCTTAATTTCTGCTTTAAAATTTCCTGCTTCACCGTCAAATAAAAGTTCTCTAGTGTCCTCATCAAAAGCTAACAAAGTAGCACCAGTAGTTAATGTACCTACAGCATATTTTGAATAGGCACCGAAAGCACTAACCAATGCTTCTCCTAAAGTATCTTTACTTTGCAAAATTCTATTAATGTTGTCTAACTGTTGTTGATTTAATGTATCTATATATCCGTTCACAAAACTTGCTACTTCTGGTTGTGCGTTCATCTTTGCAGCCATGTACATAGATGCTGCTGCAAACTCATCTCCGTCAGCAAACTCTAAATATGTTTGTGCTAGTTCTGGAGCATTTTGTTGTACTTCTTGCCAGGAATAATTAGTTAATCTTGCATAAGCTTCTGATGTAGTATCACCAGCAGCTTGTTTGTAATCTCTAACTTCTTTTTGTTCAAAATTATCAACCCAACCAGCAAGTAGTCCTGGAGCAATAAAATTTACACCAGCACTTAATGTTCTAGATACTGCACCAAAAGTTAAGTAAGTAGCAGTTAAAGGAACTGCACCAATCTTTTTTAGTGTTCCTGCTTCGTCATTAAAATCAGAAACTAAATCTTGTATGTCATCAATGTTCTGTCTTTGCTGTTCAGGTGTTTTACCTTTTATATTTACTTGACTTAATAATCTATCACCTAACTCTGCAGCAAATGGCAAAAGATGTGCACCTGTACCTAAATCTTGTTCTTTAGCTTCAGCTAATTTTGTATTGTTAAGTGTTTCCTCTGAAGCAGAAAACATGTTGTAAGTTTGAGTGTTGTAGTTTTTAAGATTTTCTTGATAAATTTTATCTACTTCTGCTCTAAAACCTTCATCTGTTTTTAAATATTGTTGACGTTTAAGTTCTTTTTCTGACAGAGTTGATGAAGCAGCCAACATACCAACACTTTTAATCCAGTTGCCTATACCATTTTGTATATTTCTTTTAACTTCTTTTTCAGCATCATCATACAATTCTTGTTGAGCTTCTAATGTTGCTTTACGAGAGTGAGCAAAATCTATAATTTGTTGTTTTGCATTAGGGTCTAAGTTAGCCCACTCATCTAATTGATTTTTATTTAAACCAAGTGTCCACGTAAAGTTAGCTTGATCTAAATCAGAAGTTAATGCTTCCTCTACTGACTTGTAATAACCTGAGATAGTAGTATCAAATGTATTTTCTTGAGGTGGATAATACTTAGGTAAATCTTTTGCTTTATCTAATATTCCTAACATTTTCATATCGTATCTTTGACTCTCTGGAGAGTAAGATACTTTGTCTACAGATTCTTTAGATAATGGATTTGGATAAAAGCCTGGATCGTTATTCGATTTCGACACGTTGAACACTCCTTGCAAAAGCAGCGTTCCTAATGTATTCAGCTGCCATTTGTTTTACCAAAGGTATATTACTATTTTCCATTAAGTCTCTGGCTTTAGTAACTGAATCTTTAAATGCTAAACCTTCCTCACTCATTATTGAAGCAGGTGCACCTAAACTTGCTAATGGATTATTTCCTTTTGGTGGACCGTTCACAATGAAATCTGAAGCAGGTCCTAAATTTAGCTTTTTAGGTTTAGATGTTGTAGGTTGAGTTCTAGGTGTAGGAGCTTGTGGCTCACCTTTTAGTCCCAAACTTAGACCTACATTTTTTGCATCTCTTTCCATTTTAATTTTGTCACCATATGCCATACCACCCATATCAGTTATCTGTGCCATAAAATTCCTCTCCATCATCTATGATATATTGTATTGTTGTAATTATTAATCCATAAGGTGTAACTATAGGAGCTAAAGTTTCCTCTACAACTTCTGTACTATTTTCTCTTAAAATTTTATTTGTTTTAACGTGAACGTCTCTTAATGATGTTGTGACTATGTCAACAAATTCTTTCATTTCCTGATCCATTATGCGCCAGGTGTTATGCCTAAAGCTCCCAATGGTGGTAATTCAGGTCTTGGGGGTTGTTGTCCACCACCGAGCAATGCTCCTAAATCAGGAGCACCAGGAGGTCCGCCAGGACCTATAGGTGGTGTTTCAGGTGTTTCAGGTTGCATTTCACTAATAACTTTTTGCACAAGTTCGTTAATGTCTGTGTCCTCACTTTTCATAGCATCAATCAATGTAGCAGCAGCTTTGATGTCGCCTTGTTCTGCTTTTTGATAAATACCGTTCATAAAAGAATCTATAGCTTTTTGTTTCACAATTCTTAATTCCTCTTTAGTAGGGTCGTCTAAGAAATCCATTTCATCTCTAGCTGTTTCTCTAGAAATCATACCTTGCTGTAAATTCATAGAAAGTCTCATTTCTCTATTTGAAGGATCTGTTCCTGCTCCGATACCATATCGTACATTTACTTCATAGTGTCCAGAGATGTCTCTTGAAGGAATAAATATTTCAGCTTTTTTCTTGTCATGAGTATCACCGTGTAGCATTTTCTCACCATCACAGTAATGCTCATCAAAAGACAAAAGTATGTGTGTAGCCTTCTCTAAGAATTTTTCAAATTGTTTATGAGCTAACGCAAGTCTTGCATCAATCTGTCCCATAGATGCTTGTATACCTTTTGCAGAAACAACACTAGCTCCAGGATCACCTGAAAGCTGTCCAGGAAATGATGCTTGAGTTCTAGCTTCGTTAGCTAATCTTGCAATTAAATCTTTGGCATCAAAATGTGACCTAGATGACATACGCTCCATACGAGCTTCAGGACTTCTACCATGAATTACAGCACCTGGTCCAAAGTCATCAGGATTCATTACGTCATATTCAAACACAGGTGGATATACTTCCTCCTCTGATGAAGTTATTGTTAATGTCATAAGTCTGTGCATTGTTCTGAGTATGTGACGTGTTTGGTCAAAGATACCTCTACGCTCTCCGTCAAATGTTGGCACTCCAACTTCAACGATAGGTACCATACCTAATTTGTTTGGCTCCTCTGTAAGAACAACTGCATGATTATTCTTTCTACCTTTAGGAGATATATCTGCAACTATGTGCATAATCTTGTCAGGGAAATACCAAAACCACTCCTCAACTGTATCTGTTGTAGGATCAATAACACCTTTAGCCACAGGATATTGTTTAATTAATATATCTTTAGATACTCTACGTGCAACGAGTGCTTCAATCACATTGCCTTTAGTATCCTTTAATGGATAAACATAACGAGGGTCAATTCTATGAAAGTATGGGTGTCTATCTTTTTCGTCTTTTTCAAAGTCTGCCCAGATACCAGCATAAGCACAACCAGTTCCAGCATAGTCACCCCACCATTGAGCCATTAACTCATTGATGTTTGATTTGTTCCAGAGTTCTTTAACTCGTCTTTCTCTTTTACGCGCAGCCCTTTCTCCGCCTTTTAAATTTTGATTAATAGGAACAGGTACTCGTACGCCTGGCAAAACTGCTCCGCCTAATGATGACCAATGATGAATACCTAATTCTATGATATTTGCTACAGAAGGAGCTTCCGCAGTAGCAGTGAGGTTAGACCAAATCATGTGCCAGTCACCATTAACGATAGAAGTTATTTCCTCTACTCTTTCTTTCCAGTCAGAGTGAGTTTCTATTAATAAATCACGTCTGTCATACATGGACTTATTAGGTCTGTAGACCTTACCCATATTTGTATATTCAACACTTGATCCAAGATTGTAATAATCCGACATTATCTATTCCTCAAAAACGTTCTTTCCATTATTATAGGTGGAATATTTCTGCGTGCTGCGACTTTGTTCATATCTACAGTATATATTCCATTTCCAGTACACTCTCCGTTTGCTACCCAAAATGCTATCAAAGCATCTTGAACTTTCGACCAAGGAAATACTAGCATATCATCTACCAATGGCGCTAGTTTTGTTTTGTCCTCTACTGTTGCAGAAGGGAAAGCTACTAATCCACTATGAAACAATGATGCCATAGAGCCAATTCCAAACTCCTCGTCCCATTTGTTTCCACGTCTATTACCTTGACCATGAGTTCTATGGTCTACAAGCCTAGTTCCAGCCCACTCTGCGTGTGCCTTTAAGGTATCATCACCTAAGATTGTCGGAGCAAAGTTTGTTTCTATAACAGTAAAAGCAATTCTATGGTCGTGATACTTCTCCCAGAACTCATAAAGAAGTTTATTTCTAATACCAGTAGCACCTAATCTATGTCCAACATGTAAATCCACCACAGTTCTTACTTCTGTTTCAGGGTTATATGCCAATAGTACGCTAGCCGCTCTACCAGTTGTTGCAGGGTCAACACCTAATACAAGTATTTCATCAGGCATAACCTGACCTAAACTACGAGATCCACCTAATTCAAATGCTTTATCTAGCATTTCTTGTCTAAATATTGATTCAACTTGCTGTACGTCCTCTTGTTGGTATACAAGTTTCCACCTCATAGGGTCTCTAGCTACAATTTCTGACCGTATATCTCTAAGTCCTGGTCTAAATACTTCTGTTCCTGTAGCCTCATCAAACTCCTCTTTACCGTCTAGTGACCAATACTCTGACCAACTAGGTCTTTCATTGTCAGTATGTTCATCTAACAATGCAGGTATCTTTACGTATCTAAATATCTTATGGTCAGCCCAGCTATCTTTCCATTGTCCATAGTTATCTAATGGGTGAACACGTGTTCCGTTCACAAGTGTTTGACCTCTTTGTGCCCTGGAACGAGCCTCTTGGGTAAACCACTCGTCTATTCTTGACCTACGTATATCTGTTTGTTGATTCTCTAGGGTTAAAGCGTCATCTAAAATAAGCAAATCTAACCTAGCACCGTATATCTGTTTACCTACAGATAGTGCCTGTATGGTAGGGTCTCTCTCACCAGACTCCCTTTGTCGTATAGTTATCTGGTCCCTGGACCAGCCAAAACCGTCAGCTCGTTGAGGTTTAAATCCATTAAAGTCTCTAATTAAGTTTCTAGGACAATCATTGTACAAATTAGGATCAGTTAAGTATCTTTTGATACGATTTAACAAGTCTTGTGCTTTATCACCTGATTTTGTGACTAAAGCTATACGTATGTCAGGATTCTTACACATACGATAGATTGGATACCATAAAGAGGATAAAGTTGATTTACCTGACTCAGGGTGTCCTAATACTAAAACTAATCTGCCCATAGGATCTGCTAATGCTTCCTCAATCCTATGTTGATGATTAGCGAAATCTACATTGAAATATAATTTACAAAATTCAGAGAAACTTACATTAGATAAATCAGGAATACTGTCTTTCGTATGCTCGCCTGACCTAATAGATTTTGCTTCAGCTGCCCACTCAGGGTGACGTTGTGAGTTTTCCTCCCACCATTTACGTGTAACACCAATTTTCTTACAGGCATCTGAATAATTTAGACCATATCGTATGCACTCCAGGAAACACTCCATAGCCCAGGCTTTCCATAAAGACGTGCCTTTTTTTGCAGGAGGTGGTGGTAAGTATATTTCATCTTGTTCAAACTGAAATACCGAATTGTTGGCACCAAATATCTGTGCTTGTACTTTTGCTCTGTCTTGCAGTAATTCAGCTTCTGATCTTTTTGGTCGACCTGCTGTCATACCAAAGACTATAGCATATTATTCGTCCTCCATGAGCTGTTGCTGTTCTTTAATGGTGTCAGGCAATGGTCTAAAATTAGAATTAAGCATATTCTGTTGTTCTAATATATCCCAACCGTCTTTTGATATTGTATAAGTTTTACTTCTACCTTCACCAATTTGGTCAACCAATCCTTCTCTAACAAGAGATGCTTTTGGTCTTTCAAATCTACCACCATCAAGATTTGCAGAATCACGCCAAGTCTTATTAGTAATTTGTTCACCTCTGTAGGTAATAACATCTGCAAGAGCACGTAGTAATGAATAATCTCTTACTCGTACGCCCTGCTGATAAGCAGTCAAAAATGCCGAGCCTGATTTAGGCTCTGTACTTAACTGTAAGTTCCAATCCTTAAATGGCTCTGCATCTTTTTGTTTAGTACAGGTCATCTCAATTACATCATCTTTTTTAGTTAACTGGATTGTTGTATCAGCACTAGCTTTAAGTACGCTAGATCCTCTCATAGCTTCACCTGATTTTGTATCATGGTGAACTGCCAGTATGGCGGAATTGTAATTTTGACGAATAGTATCAATCATAGCTACAACCTGAGACATATCTTGTTGTGTATTTTCGTTAGCACCTACAGTACAACGCTGCAACGTATCAAAGACTACTAGCTTTGGTTTTATTCTATCAACTAGCTCTAAGAAATCGACTTGCTCTCTAGTAGGAAAATGACCAACAGGTGCGAACAGTGGGACGGCACTCGTGTAATAATGCACAGGAGGATACGAGGTGGCGTTCCTTTTCTCCTTCCATGCTGTAACACGAGCACCGAGGAATCCCACTCCTTCAGCAAGTACGTATAACACAGGGACTTTTACGCTTTCCTTGCTAAACCATTGCCAACCATTTGCTATGGTATTTGCCCAGTCTAATGCCAAAAATGTTTTTCCTACGCCTGCGTCTGAGTGCAGTACGGTAAATCCACCTTCCATAATAAAATCCTCTAACAACCAGTCAGGGGGTTTTATCTGTGTTACTTCTAGTCCAGTTTTCACATTAAGTGGACTAAAGTCATCTTGATTACGCCTGGATTCTAGGATTATGTCCAGCTGATCTTTTATTATCATGTCGCCACCTCGCCTTTAGTTTATTACGTTTTTACTTATCTTAGTCCCTCAGTCCACTTAGTCCAAAGGGTTGGACGACTAAAGCCTATTTAGTCCTCCACCGAGTCCCCCTATAAGGGGGACGGTGGACTAAAGGTAGGACCATTATAGGGGGTAGTTATTTATATATAGTTTATTTACTAAATATATAAGTATTTATTAGGTTTTAGGGTAAATATTTGGGTTTTCGCAAAAATTATGTGGGGATTGTCTCTATATCGAGGCGCAG
>CEON01032282.1_pt1 | contig 16495 bp, 37 predicted proteins | sample 530291 | NCBI WGS metagenome assembly CEON01 (sample SAMEA2619888, study PRJEB7988) | marine metagenome | biome: marine biome (ENVO:00000447); feature: surface water layer (ENVO:00002042); material: "saline water (ENVO:00002010), including plankton (ENVO:xxxxxxxx)" | depth 5 m
AAACCTGTTTCTGTAAATCTTTGCAAGTCATGTGTATGACCATACATTATATTTTCTTTATATGCTGATAAATGTTTTTTAGCATGATGTATTGGTACATAATCGCCATGAGTAAAATTCAACTTACCAATCTTTAATTTTTTATCAGATATATATTCCCAGTATTTATATCCACGACTTTTTAAATTAAGTGCATTTTCAGTCATGTATTCTGAAAGATAAGGATGCTTACTTACAAACTCATCTAGCCATAGTTCGTGATTGCCTTGTATAAAATGTCTTTCCTCACACTTTACAGCATCCAGGGATTCATCAATCTGATCCATTCCATCATTAACAGATTTTATTTCTTTGTCTAACATTGGAATCAAAACCTCTAATGGTGGCTTTTCTTTATTTTTCCAATGATGCCTGCTAAATAATGACCATTCGCCAGTATCGCCAAGGTCAATATATGTATCAGGTTTAATTTGTTCTATAGCCTTACAAACTACATTGATAGCTTTTTGATCATGTAATGGAAAATGTTTGTCAGGTGTAACTATAGCCCTTTTCTTTACTGCATATTGATTTTTAGGCATAGATTTCCTTAAAATTTATTGAGGTAATTTAATGTAAAAACTTTAAATTTCCTAATCAGAGGGAATAGATGCAATGACATTGCTAAGCTCTTTTGCCCTGCCTCTTGTCTGCCTAGCCCAAAGAGAATCAAGCATCTCTACTGATGCTTCTTGATACTGCTCTGTTTCTAAATAATAAATTGTTTTTTTAAATTTAGAAAAACCTCTAATGCCAAGCTGATAACACATGTTAACAACTACTGCTTTTGCCTTATCGTCTACATCTTTAAACCAAGGAAATGCAACAGTAATTCTTTCTAATAAAGTATGCAACTTCCTCATTAATATCAATGTTGAAATATCCTCGTCTAATACTAAATCTTTTATAGCAAATCCATACCCAATGGTATCATATCCTTCTGTACATTTATATACCTTAGATCTAAAACCTTCATGCTTTTTTATGTCATCTACAATATCTTGTAGCTCTTTAGGTATCATCTTAATATTCTATATGAAATCTAAATGTCAAGTCAGATGCTGCATAAGTTACACTACCACCTATAATTGCAGTAAAAAATACAGACTTACTTGTTGAATCAGCTTTAAGCATAAATGGAAGTTTTGGTTTTGCACCTGTTTCATTAACAGGCATATTAATAACAAAATCCCCCATATCTAAACCACCATCATCAGGTATATCAACCCATCCACAAAAATTAGCTGCAGCACCTTCTGCTGCTGTAATATCCATTGCATCATTTGCAGATTCTAAAGATTGATCAGAGCCAAAAAGAACTACTTGCATTGGAGTAGACGATGCTTTTTTAGAAGTTACTGTTATGTTAACTAGCTTTGAGCAACCACCCTTATTAAGAACAGCATTTGGTATTTCTGCTCTATTAAATAAAGCATCTCCACTTGCATAAGCATTTGTATTTAATGTAGGTGTAACATCTATAATTGTTTTTGCTTGTTTTACAACTCCATCTTGAGCCATTATTTCTTCTCCTTTTTAACCTTTTGTTTTTTAGGCTTTGGTTTAGGCTCGTCTAAAACCTCTATATCAAACTTTCCACTTTTTTTCCATTGCTCTAATCTAGCTTTTCCTACCATATACTCTACACCAGCTCTTTTACCAGATGGTGTCCATAAACCTTTAAATTTTATTTTTATGTCTTTCATGTTTCTCCTAGTTGTTATAAGGGGAGCAAAGCTCCCCCTATAAGATTAAATAAGCTAATAGCTTACTACCAAGCAGTTGTGCCTTCTTCAACAATACCAAACACTTTAGTTTGTGAAGAATCTTGAATTAATTTAGATCCATAAATCATATCGCCAACTAATTTGTGTGCGATATAATCAATATCATATTCAGATTGCACTTCAGGCTGCTTACTAAAAGCATAACCTAAACCTGATGAATGTACTACGAATCCACCAAGAACATTTGCATTATTTAAAGCACCATCATCAGAATCAACAGCATCGTTATGATTTGTTGATGTGATGTTGTTAGATAATACAACATCCATACCCATAACTTGACCAACTAATCCATTTTGAATATTAGCTGTGTTAGTTTTAGAAATATGAATAAAATCATCTATTCTGAATAATGAAGCATATAATGTTGGATTTAATACTAATGTGCACTCATTTAATGGAATATCATTTTCCATTACAACTTTAGAGATGTGTGCTAATGTAGCAGCATCAATAGTTTTTGCAACTGCATTACCTGCTATATTAATGCACTCAGTTGTTGTTGCTAAAGTAGCTTCTAATGAAGCATCAAATCCTAAAGCCATTTTATAACCGATTGAATCTGCATACATAGAAAGTAAGTCAGAGTTTGCTTGCACTTTACCCATATCGTCTATCATTGCTGAAGCATAACTGTGAGTACCTATATCTAATTGGATCTCATCTTCTGTTGCATTTGTGTAATTAACAGGCACATGAGCAGATTTTGTTGCGATATCTGCTACATCTGCTACTGATGGGATATGAACTTTATCGCCACCTGCTGATACTAGACTTGAATAATCTGTTCCCAAATTAGCCAATACTAGATTTTTTTTGAAAGAAGCTCTTACTGCTTGACTCCATACCTCAGGTATAAATACTGATAATTCAGTATCTGAAGCATAGGAGGCTGCAGGATTAGCTAATCCTGTACTTGTTGCCATATTTTAATTTCTCCTAAGATTTTCGCTTCTGAGGTCGTCTTTTATACTGATTAATAATGTCAGCCCAATTATTTTTCAATTCGGTCTTATTACCCCAATCTATATCTTTTTTGGGAACATTACCTCTCGGATTGCCTACAACTTCAGGAGCATTTGGTTTTGTGTTAATAATTTTTTCTGTTACATATTCAAGAGTATCTAAATCTAACTTAGATAAAGATTCTCTATCATCTTCAGGATGCTTTTCTAATAATGAACCTCGTCTTTTTTCTTCGTATTGTGCCCATTTTTCTGCATTAGAAGTCATACTTTCAAGTTTAGAAGAAGCCTGCTCGTACAAGGACTTATATTCTTCTTTCTTTTTAAGTTTTTCTTCTTCTCTTTTTGCAAATTGCTTTTCCATCTCAGCTAAACGAGTTTCAGCTTCCTGAGCTCTTTTTCTATACTTTTTGCTTTCTGCAATATACTGCTCATTTGAGCTAGGTTGAGCAGTTTCTGTGGCAGGACTTTCACTTACTGTTTCTGTCGTTGCCTGTGTATTTTCTTCGGACATACTGTCCTCCTATTTGGTTTTTATAATCACAATTATGCAAATTTTTGCATAATATGTGCATATAACTTAAATTAAAGTTAGAAATTTTGCAAATTTTTGAATAACTCGCAATTAGATTATAAAAAGAAATGGTTTGAATTCATGGGCTACAAGCCACATTTTGGTCAAACCAAGCTGCATTATCCTGAAAAAGATAGTGCAAGGTTTTTTGTTATGGTATGTGGCAGAAGGTTTGGCAAAACAACTGCATCTGCAATGGAAGCAACATTTTATGCATCGCAGCCAAATAAAAGAATATGGTTAGTAGGATTGTCTTATGATAAAGCAGATCTTATGTTTAGAGAAATATGGCAGTTGATGGTTGTAGGGCATGCTAACGATATTATAAGAGCATCAGAAAAAGAAAGATTTATAAAGTTTAAATGGGGCACGACTGTAGAAGCTAAGTCAGCAGACAACCCTGATTCCCTTGTAGGAGAAGGCTTGGACTTGCTTATAATAGATGAGGCTGCTAAAGTTAAGAGGAGAATATGGGATATGTATCTTTCTCCTACATTATCAGATAGAAAAGGGAAGGCTATATTCATCACTACTCCAGAGGGTTTTAATTGGATTTATGATTTGTATCTCCTTGGAAAAGAGGATGAGTTGTGGGAATCTCATCAAGCCCCTTCGTGGGATAACCACTTCGCCTTTCCTGATGGTAAAAAAGACCATTTTATCCTTGAAAGAAAAAGGAATATGGCAAAAGAAGTTTTTGAACAAGAATATGGAGCTAAATTTACTTCTTTTTCAGGTAGAGTATACCCATTTGATAGGGAATTGGATGTAGGAAACTTTCCCTATACACCAGAACTTCCTACTTTTTGCTCCATAGACTTTGGTTATAGAATGCCTGCAGTAGCCTGGTTTCAGGTTTATAGAGTTGGTGGATTATGGCATATAAACATTATAGATGAAATAATTCACAAAAGAGATGTCAAGACAGACGAGCTTGCCTTAAAAATTAAGGAAAAAAGGTATAAAGTCGTTAAATATTATGGAGATCCTGCAGGAAAACAAGCACAAGGGCAATCAGGAATGGGAGATATAGAAATTTTTAGAAAAAATGGTATTACCATACACACTAAAAGAGATAAAGTGTCGAGAAGCATAGCTTCTGGTATTTCTCATGTTAGAGGATTTATAGAAAATGCAAATAATCAAAGATTTTTACATGTACACAAAAAATGCACAGGAATAATGGAAGATTTAGAAAATTATCGTTATCCTGAAGCAAAAGAAGGACAAGACTTAAAACCAGAGCCACTAAAGGATGGTTATCATGATCATGGATGCGATATGATAAGATATTTCTTTATTAACCAATTTCCAATCAAAAACAGAGAATTTAAAGTGAGGACAAGATGATAAATAGCATGTTTACAAGAAACAGAACTGTAGAGCAAATAATAAAAGAGTCAATATCTGACAACAAACTAAGTATACAAAAAAATAGACGAGATTTAGTAAGAAAAATGCTAAATTATTATGGTGGTAACTATACAAGTCAATATATAGAACAATACTTTAATTCTGAGTCATTTCAAGAAATACCTTGCTACAATGCAAACTTTACTAGACGATTTATAAATAAAATGAGCAGAATTTACACAGTTGGTGCAAATAGGAATGTAAATGCACAATATGACATGCTTACAATGAAAAAAAATGCAAGAATGAAGCATGTTGAAAGAATGACTCGTTTGATTGGAACTGTAGCAACACAAGTTATATATAAAGAAAATCATGGTAAGCCTTGCTTTGAATATAGACCTGTTTACTATTTTGATGTAGAGTTAAAAGATCCTTTTACACCTAGAGCAATAATGTATCCACTTTTAATGTTACCAGAAGACATTTTATACAATGATAAATTAGAATATGCATATTTTGATGAAGAAATATATGCACATTACGACTCAGATGGTAATATTGTAGAAGAATATGAGCATGGATATGGTGTTTTACCATTTTTATTTACCCACAGAGAAGAACAACTAGATGAATTCTTTGTAGATGGTGCAAATGACATCATTGATTGTAATGAACAGGTAAATATAGCCATGACAGAGATGCAACTCGGACTTAGATTCCAAATGTTTGGTCAGCCATTCATGACAGGGGTTGATAGCGATAAAAGAATTGAAAGAGCAGGTTCAGACCAAATATTAGACCTTCCAGAGGGTGCAACTTATGATATTGCATCTCCAAAAGGCGATATTGAGGCTGTAATAGAGAATATTAAGTTCCAATTAGACCTCGTAGCTCAAAATAACCACTTATATGTGCAATTTGCACAAGATGGTGGCGAAACTCCTAGTGGAATCGCACTAAAAATCAAAGATTTAGAGAGATTTGAAGATTATCAGGATGATATTGAGCTTTGGAGAATGTATGAGCATGATTTATATCATATTGAGAAGCATATTGCAGAATATAACAATATTAGGCTGCCTGAAGAGTTAAAATTAGACTTTAATGAGCCAGAATATCCAAAAACTGTGCAAGATCAAATTTTATTAGATGAACATCGCATAAAACATCACATGATTGATGAGGCTGACCTACTTATGGAATATAATCAAGATTTAAGTAGAGATGAAGCAGAAATGATTATTGAAAAAAACAGGGAAGCAATGGAAGATCCACATTTAATGGCAATGGCTGGTGCTTCTGAGCCTGCAGAAGATATGGAAATGCAAGAAACAGAAGAAATAGATGAAGAAATTGAAGAATAATGGCATCTTTTACTACAACAATAAAAAGTAATTTAAATTTCAAGCATCTTTCCAATAATATTGAAGATTTTATTGATACAATACCACATGAAATTGGTGGGCAGGCTTCTAAAGTTATGATGCAAGAATTAGGTCATGGAAAGCATGAGCCACTAGCAGAGTTAACTAAACAGCTTCGTAGAAAAGGTATAGGATGGAAAGGTAAAAAGGTTAAGCCAGTAACAGAGGATCTACCTCTTATACAGACAGGAAATCTTTTTAGAAGTTTAAGATATAAAAAAAGTACAAATAGCATTGATATAGAAGGATATGCTATGATGCATCATAAAGGTTTTATAAATGACAATGGATTAAAAGTTCCTGCAAGACCTTTTTTGGATATCGTAGACAAACCTGATACTTTTTTACATTCAACATTAACAGTTGGAAAAGCTGCTTTATCATTTAATTTAAAAAATACACTAAGAGATTTATTAATTGGGAAAAAGATTGATTTGAAAAAAACAACTTTTTTAGATATTTAATAATGATAGAAGACGATATATTAATACCTGAAGATGTTTATGATGAGATATGTATTATACTTGATTGTGACTATATATCTTTTATGGGTATTAGCTAGATCTAAATATTACCAAACAAGATGAAAATGGTGCAGTATTTCTGTCATTGTATCTTATTTTACCTTTTAAAAATCTTACCTCTCCTTTTTCACAATACTCATGCCAATATTTTGTTGATGTATATGATGGTATTAAACAAACTACTGTCGCACCTTTTAAACTTTCTTCATATGCTTTTTTAATCCAATGCTTTAAAACACCACCACTATAAGGTGGATTCATATATACAACTTCATTACTCCAGTCTTGCTTGAGAGCATCTTGTTCTTTTGTATAATATTTTTCACATTTATGGTTTCTTTCATCTGCACAAGCATCTAAAGTAAAATTAAATTCTTCATTTATTTCATCAAACAGCCATTGAGGTGTCGCCCAATCATTTTTATCAACATTATAAAATGGTTTTAATACAGGCTTTTCTTTTAATAATCCCTGTTCTTTCATTTGTATTTCTTTTTCTTCTACAGCTCTTTGCCACTCTTTTCTTTGAGCAGGGGTAGGTCTTCTGCTTTTTAATGGATTAATACCAACTGCTTTAGCTCTCTTTCTCCATCTATACCACTCTTTTTGTTTTGCATTATATTTAGCCTTTTCCTCTTCCTTCTTTATCTCTTTGATGGTAATCTTCTTTTCCCTGGTGGCTCTTTTATTTTGATCTTCTGTATTTCTTGGTGGCAGCCCCACATCTTCAACAACAACATCAGCAGCGACATCTATTATATCCTCATCACTTACCACCTCTGCAACCTCTGCACTTTTTAAAAACTTCTCAAATGGACTATCAATCGTAACATTAACATTTTTTACTAACTTACCACTATGTTCAAGCACCAATCTACCTGCCTGCACATTGCCTTCTTTTGCCTCTCTTACCATAGCATTTAATACAGCAGGTATCTCTGTACCAAACTCTAACATATACCTATCATAGATAGCTTCAACAAAGTTTGGATCTTGTTTCCATAAATGCACAGTTCTTTCTGTAACACCTACTTTATTTGCCACTTTTTCGATCGTAAGGTGTGGATTTAGAGCCAAAAGCTCAGCAGCAAGGGTTTTGGCAGGGTTTTTCTTAATATCGGCTAAATTTGACATATTATAATATAGTCAATTTAAAAGATATTGTCAAAGTTCTTGTGAAATTTTTTTTAAAAGTTAGTTTTCAGATTTTGTGTGGAATGGAATCTATCTCAACTAGTGTAAGGTTGTACCCCATATGGGGGGGGATGGGTACACAATTAAAAAACAAATATTTTTAGGCTGATTTTTTTCATTTTGTCCTGGATTTTTTTGCATTTTGCCCTGGATTTAATAGTTTTTTTCTTGTTTAAGTGGGGTAAAATCGCCAGTTATAACCCCTTTTTGATGCTGAAATTTTATCATAAATAAAAATATATCGTTTTAGAATACCAGGAAAAAAAATTTTTTTGCTTAATTACTTTGCATAATTGTAAAATATTCGATAAATTAAAAGGAATTAATTAAGGAGTTTTAACTATGTTGTATATCGGTTTAATTTTATTGTTTGCTTGCATTTGTTGTCTTTTTTCAAAGCCTGCAAAAATTGAGGAATCGCATCCAGATTCTTTGCCTGGTTCTTACTACTCGATAAGTCACAGAAAGGATAAAATCTAAAATGAAAAAAGATGTTATTGATATTAGAAATTATGCTGATTGTGAGCTTTCTTTAATTGTTAGCAATACAGAAAGCCTTTACAATTTAGCCTTCGGTGGTTTTGGCATTCATGAAGTAATTGATGAAATAAATAAAAGATATATTTACACACCTCAGCAATTGAGTTGCTTCATATCATTTTTTTGTGATGGAGTTAAAAATGAATATTAAAAAATTTACACCTTCCACAATTTACACCTCGAACACCTCAAAAAAAGAACTTCAGAAAATTATTGCCCATCGCTCCAGGGTGGGCATTCTGAAGGCTGGCAATTCTAAACTGGGCAAAGATGTTTATGATTTTTCACTTCCTCCAATTGATTCATGCCCAGATTCGGTGTCATGTGCTAAAGATTGCTATGCAGTAAGATATTACAAGCAATACCCAGCAGTTAAAAAATTTTATGATGGTAATTTTAAATTAGTTCTTGCTGATTTGGATGCATTTAAAAAATTAGTCATTAATCAAGTTAAAAAAAGAAATTCAAATTCCAGGGCTAAAAAAATTAAAACTATTCGTATTCATGCCTCAGGGGATTTTTTCTCTAAAGCTTACTTGGCAGCCTGGCTTAATATATGCAATGAATTAAAAGAAGTTCAGTTTTTCGCATACACTAAAGCATTTAGTAAAATTGCTGAAACTCCTAAAAATTTAAATATCATTAATTCCTGGGTTGAAGTTGATGGAGTTAAATACTTGAATTTTGGAGAATATGAGCAAATAAAGCAATTAAATAAAAAATTGAAGGGATTGATTTGCCCTGTAACAATTGGCAAAAAAATTGATTGTAGTACTTGTAAATATTGCTTTACTAGAAATAAAGTGCTTTTTGTAGCTCATTAAAAGTTATCAACATTCACATGATCAGATTAAAAAAAATGGAAATTACAAAAAAAACAAAATTTCAAAACTTTTAAAAATTGGTATGATCAAAAATTTTAAAAGTTAAATTTTAAATTGCTGATGATCATGAACAAATTTAACAAGAAAGGAAAAAAAGAAAATGATAAATAAATTATTACAATTTCAAATTTTGGCAATCAATGCAATTTTATTAAAGCATTTAATCCAGGGTTACAATTTCATATTAGTTTTTATAATAGCTTTTATAATTAACCTGCTTTTATTTATTACTTATAGATTACATAACTCAAAATTTTAATTAAAAAAAAAGGAGAAAAAAACAATGCGACAACAAACAATTGATATGTTAACAATATCTGAAAAAACTGAGATATTTGTAAATGAACTTTATAAATATGCACCTATTATATTTTCGCAAGTTGAAAAAATAGGAGTTAATATTTCATGTTATAAATACATTGAAAGATTCGGATATGATGATATTGAAGGTTATATTTCATGGGCTAACTCAAATGGATGCAAGGATGAAATCGGTACAACTTTATTGCATGATTTGAATGCAGTACATGATGAATTTATATTACCAAGGACATCTGGATATTCTAAATACAATAAGAAAGGAGGTAAATAATGAGAAAATTTGATTTTAAAAATATGACTTATGAATCAGCTAAAGATGAAATTATATCTTTAAAATATACTAATTATGGGCACAATATGATTGGGCTTATATTAGGAAAAATATCTGATAAATATGGGGATGATGTAGCTGAAAAATTAAGAAAAGAAACTAAACCCTGGTAGTTCTACTGATGAGCCTTATATTAGGCGAAATTGCCCATTTATTTGGGCAATCTAGAACAATAAGAAAGGAAGTTATAATGTTTAGTAAAGATGAAGTAATACAATGTAGTCAATGTGGTTGTGAATTAGAGGATGAAATTTGGGCATCGCATTATGCATATGAATGGGATTCCTGCAACATATTATGTGGTGATGGTGATTGTTGGGCAGGGTGGATGCAAGACAATACATTCTCACATAATATAGAAAGGGATGAAGATGAGTAATTGGAGAGATAAACTTTATAATGATGCAAAAAGTTCTATGGATCAAAATTATATTTTCCCAAGAATAGAAATTGAAGATAAGCAGATTGATGATTGGCTATGTTGTGCATTTGAAGGTGGGATTAATTATTGGTGCAATGAAATAAAAGTAAAAGATGATGATTATAAAGGTGCTAAATATGCATCTGATGTTATTTCTAGAGGTGGTGTTATAATTGTCAATGATTATGCACCAAGTAATATAAAAGTAACTAAAAGTTGTATCCTGCAAGCATTAGTATGGTTATCTCTTAATAACTATACTAAAGTTTTACAGAGATTATTAAGTGGGCAATATGATGCAGGAGATGCAGACATTTTATTTCAAGTAGCTTGTTTTCATGATGTTGTATATGGTTAATTATATTTTAAAAAAAGGAGAAAAAAAATGACTATGATGCCTAGTATAGTAATGGATAAATATGAAAAAAATTCATGTTGTAAGGATAAAGACAACCTGGATTATATTGATGGAGATGGTGTTACATGGGAGGAATGGAAATGTAATAAATGTGGATTATATTATGTTGTACCAATTGAAATACAAAGATTTTGGGATGACATGGAATTAGTTGAAAGGAGGGGTAGAGGAAGATGAGCAAAAAAACAGATTATAAAAAAAATACAAGAAAGGAAATAATAATGAATAAAGTAAAAACATACATTTATGCAGTATTAAATGAAGATAGGGGTGGAGATACCCTAGTCACATTACATCGTGATTATAAATCAGCTAAGTCTAAATTTGATGAGATTATAAAACAGCTTAAAGAAGATAGAGATTATTTTGAATCTGAAGATTTACTTGATAATGATTCCTGGATTATGTATTCAGAACATCATCTTGTATATGATTTCAATGATTCTTGGGGTAATATAAAGTTAATTAGAGAAGGAGATGATAACTAATGAATAAATTATATAAAAACGATTATGTTATATTTGATACTAAGCATGGAACATTTGATTTTATAGAAAATGATTATCCTTATATTTATCATCGTTCATCTGTAAAAGAAACCATACAAGATTTATGTTATGAATGTGATGAAAATGGATATGGATATGATGATGAATGTTATGACAATGAAATAGAAAATGTTGTATTTATACCTACAACAGAACTACCAAAAGAAATACAAATAAAATTATTAAATATGATTATTAACAATAATTAATAGTCGAATTATAAACAAGAACTTATTATAAATGATTAATACTATAATATATTATAAACCTTACATCCAAAATAGCAGATTCTATCCCCTGGATCAAAACCCAGGGTTTAGAACTGCTAATTATAAACCTCACAGAGCCTATTTAGCAATTATAAGCGATAGAACTTATAATATGGATATCTCTTTACCTTTCAAACTATCAAAGCCCTGGATGCATTATATCTGTTTATTCTACATCTACTCATTTACCAGGATTCCCCTTATTTCTATGAGTATTTTTAAAAACCCTGAACCGAAAAAGTATTTAACCAAAAAAATTCAGGGCTATATTTTAAGCATTATATATATTATATGCAAATAATTATTATATTTACTAGTAAGCACAAAGTTTTTTGTTGTTTGGTAATTTTATTATTACTAAAATATATATTATAAATTGAGGATAATATGAATAACATAAAAAAAGTTTTAAGAGAAAAGGGATTAAGAGCCAACCATATTGCAGAATTAGTTGGTATATCCGATACAGATTTGAGCAATTATATTGCTGAAAGAAGAAAACCAAACCATGAAAGATTAATTGCTATGACTAAAGCAATAGGTTGCAGTATTACTGATTTATATCCTAATGCTAAACGAATAGTAACTTATGACTTAGGTTTGGATCAATAAACAAAAACAAAAATAGAAAGGAACTCTATTATGACAGATTATTTTAATGATGAGGAATTTAGCGAGATGCAAAACATTATAAAGCAAGAAGAAATTCGCATGCTTAAATATGAAATGAGATGCATTACTAGTGAATTCTTTATTGAATTTATAAATTGGTTAGCTAGGGATTGCGATTGGAATGGCTCTGAAATTTGCTCAGTAGTTGAAAAGCCATATCTTTATAAAAAGCAATTTGCTAAATTTATTCAAGAAAGAGAGGAATTATAATGGAGTTTGAATTAGATAAAGTAGAAGAATACACAACAAGTCAGTTGCAAATATTTCTTGATGAAATAGAAGAATATTGGATAAAGACAAATGAGTTATATTCTATGACTGATTTATTAGAAATCAATAGAGAGCTTACATTAAGAGAATTTAGAGATAGATGGAGAAAGAGAGCTAGGGGGCTGTATAATGAAATTAGATAAAATAGAAATGCCTGTGTATTTTTACGAAGATGAAGAAACAGGCGAAAAAGTATATGATTTTAGAGATATGGCTGATGAACTTGAAGATCGTATATGTAAATTATTAAATGTAGATGTATATGTTACTATATCAGAAGTGGAGGAGAAATAATGAAGTTTACTTGCTGTAAATGTGAACATAGGTTTTATTATCTTGATATGGATTTAGATGAAAGAATGTGCTTTGATTGTTTAGATGAGGAAGAAGCTGATGAGTAGAATGTCTGAATTACATTATGAGATTATGCAAGGTTATGAACCTGAAGATCCTGAAATAGAATATCATATGACTTACCCTGAAAAGTATAGATTTACACCTAATATCTGGAATTGGTTTGAAAAGAAGTATATCATACCAAGATTGATGCAGAATTATAAAAGGGTAGATTATATCAAAGCTGAAAAAATAAAGGATTTATTTTAATGAAGCAATATGACTTTGATAAAATAGAACGAGTATTGATAAGATGCAATGAGTATGTTAGTGCAATGATTGGATTTTATAAAATGCAAGGTATAAAGATACCAAGAGAGGTTCGTGAACTTGATCAAGATTTGTTTGAAATAATAAGTAAAATAGAAAGGAAAGCAAAATGAGTAATAAAAAACTAACCTATGGCGAAATATGGAAAACATTAAGAGCTATAGACACAACAAAAATACAATACCAGAAATCAGGACTTGATTATATTGGGTGGGCAGATGCTTGGTCTTGTTTGATGGAACACTATCCTGAATCAACATATGAGTTTCCAAGTCCTACATTCTACTTTGATGGAGAGGATAAGAAAACTTGTAAGGTTAATTGCAAAGTTACAATAGGCGATTTATCAAGAGAATTTTCTCTACCAGTTATGACATCAATGATGCCTATGAAATCTATAGTAAATCCTACATCAAGAGATATCGCAGATGCTGAAGCTAGATGTTTAGTTAAGGTTCTTGGTATGTTTGGATTAGGATTGCACTTATGGGAGAAGGGCGATAAAAAGCCACAGAAAAAATCTAATCCTGAAGTGCAAGATTTTGGGGGGTTTTAATATGGCTGGTTATAAAGATGAATTCAATGACAGAATTAAAGAGCAATCTAATTTAGCTGAAAAAAGATTCAGAGGTTATTGTGATGCACATGATATTCAGTATTATGAGTATGGAATACATAATCATGGATTTGGTAAGTCTTTTGGATTGTTTCCTGGAATTATCAGGAATACACCTGATTTCATAACATTTAAAAGACATCCACAATTAGTAGAGGTTAAGGGTGGTTTAGAAAATATCAAGATCAAATTAAATGATGTTGAGTCTTATAAAAAATGGAACGAAATATTACCATTAAAATACTTTTTCTATTCCTTGACTTATCATACAGAATACTTGATTAAGCATGATTCATTAATGGAATATGTGTCGTATTGTCAAACAGATTTTTATCCTGACAACAACAAACAATATTACATTTTAGAATGTCCAGACTTAGAGTCTTTATGTATGCTTAAAGGAGTTGTGTGATGGATAGTGTATTTATAGGTATATTTATTTTAGTGCTAATGTTCGTTTATGAAATAATTTAATTAAGGAGAAAACAAATCATGGAATATGATAACAATAACAGAGGTGTGCTTTTCAAAAATGAATCAGCTACACCAGAAAATAAGCAGCCATTTTTTAGTGGTAAGTGTGAGGTTAATGGAAAGCAGATGAAAGTTGCAGGATGGATGCAAGAAAGTAAAACTGGTAAAAAATATATCAGTCTTAAATTTGAAGATCCACAATCACAACAATCTACAAGTAGTGTGTCAACAACTGGAGATGCTATTCCATTTTAAGGGGTAACAAAAAGACAAGCAGGGGGCTGTACACCCTCTGCTTGTACTAGCATATTATGATTTGTAAAACTTGCAATATTAAAATTACTAAAGAAAACACTAAAAAGGTTTCAGGTGGCTGGAAATATAAAAGTAAATGTCTAAAATGCTACCAAGAAGATTCAAAAAGAAGACATAAAGAAAGATATAAAAGATTAAAAGAAAGTAGATGGTTTTGATGTTTCTAGAAATAAAGATTAGAGAGAATGGTAAAGAGAGATGGGTTAATGCTCATAAGTTTTTTGAATATATGATCAAGGAATATTCTAAAGTAAAATATACTGGAAAGTCTGTTGATCCATATGAAATTAGAGTTAATAAATTTTATGATAATATTCCTACAAATTTATTAGATATGTGGAAAAAAGCATATCCTAATGTAGATATTAAAGGAGAATGTGAGAAAGCTCGTGTTTGGTTATTATCTAATACCAACAAAGCTAAAAAAGATTTTAAAGGATTTACTAATAGATGGCTTGGTAAAGCCTGTCAAAATGGTGGCTCTATACCTGTTCAAATGGAACAAAAAGTTGAAAAGCAGATTATAAAACATAAACAATATATGAAGCAAGCAGAACAAAGAAGTGCAACACCAGAGGAGATTAGTGAAATTTTATCAGGATTTAAAAACAAAATGAAAGCAAAATAGATGAATGTAGATATTGAAATACTAAGAAATGAAGTTTATAAATTAAGAGCTGACAATCTTAAATTAAAACAACAATTAGAGATTGCAGTTCAAGGTTTAAAAGCATTAACTTCAGGTGGCGAACAAACAGGTATCGCTAATAAAACACTAGAAGAAATTAAAAAAATAGATTTACCACAGGAAGGCATTGAAGCGAAAGAATAAAGTCGGATTTATTCTTTTTTGAAATTCTTGTGGTAAGATTTAGCAGAGATGACATTTTATCACACAAGAGGTTTTATTGTTTTCCTCTTAGCATCACTCTCTCTGCCTTAAAGAGATGGGGAGTTTTTCAGGTTGTTCCTTTCTCCCTTTTGGCTTCCCATCTCCAATACTTAGATTAACTCATCAGATAAAGGAAAAAAAATGACAGACAGAGAATATGTCAGGAATACATTAAAGGAAATGTTAAATCATTATTCTGCAAATGTAGGCAAACCATCAAAGTACACAGGAGATATTATAACTCATAAAATGATCATGGGTGTAACTCGCAGATATTTAGAGCTAGGGGGTAAATTAGAGTTTGAAGCGAATGATCCCAATAGCAAGGACTGACGATAGATGTGAATCTTGTGGTAAGTATTTTTATGATACTTATTTTTTTAAATGGTATTCAATTATAACTAAAGAATACTTGTGTAAAATTTGCATGAAATGTGCAACAAGGCAATTATTTGGAACAAAATTTAAGCATAACAAAAGGTATTATAAATGGCTAAAAAAACTGGAAAAGATATAGAGATATGCAAGCATTGTGGTAACTATATTGACGATAAGAGCAGGGTAAAATATATATTGTCAGGTGCAGAGGATGCACTTGCAAGATATAATAAAAAGTTTATGAAAAGGATTAAAAAATGAAATGTAATATATGTGATTGCGATATTGATGAGGAGTGTGGCGATATGATTGGTTATTTTGGCATATCCCCTGTTGCATTTTGTGTTTGGTGTATGTCTTCTATGACAGATATGGTTATACAGATGAATGGATTTAATGACATAGATACATTAGAAGAAAGAATTAATGAATTAAAAGAGGAAGAATATCATGGCTCATCCAAGTAAAGTAAAGGGTAATGCCTTTGAAAGAGAGGTTGTAAGGTTGTTTGAATCTTACGACATAGAATGTAAAAGAGCATGGGGTTCTAATGGTCAAGCATTAGGATTGCATGAAGAAGTTGATTGTTTAGCAGAGGGCGACCTCAGAATACAGGC
>CEON01113804.1_pt1 | contig 16433 bp, 12 predicted proteins | sample 530291 | NCBI WGS metagenome assembly CEON01 (sample SAMEA2619888, study PRJEB7988) | marine metagenome | biome: marine biome (ENVO:00000447); feature: surface water layer (ENVO:00002042); material: "saline water (ENVO:00002010), including plankton (ENVO:xxxxxxxx)" | depth 5 m
AAATTTCATTAATTTCTTTATTTTTATATAACCATTTCATATTTTTAATTATGTTATTTTAACATATTGTATTCCAAATACTACTTGACCTGCGGTTTGATTTTGAGTTGAAGTAATAGTACAAAATATTTTATCTCCTGAAGGGAAATACATTTGACCATTACTTGTTCCTGCTACTACAGGTACTATTATTTGAGGCCCTGCTAAAGCTGTGTTCATTTTTTCATCCATAGCTACTCCTTTTCCTACTGTTAAAGTAGTTCCAGAATTTATTAACCCAGCAGTTTGAGCTGTAACTAGAGCTTGTGAAGCAGAAGAATTTTTACCTATTTTATAACCACAATCACCACTACTTGCTAATGTTATTTCAGTTGTACAAACTATAAACATATTAGTGATAAGAGCTCCTGCAGGTATTTCAATTCCAGAATTTCCTTCAAGATCTCTTATTAATGTTGATGTTGCACTTGTATCTGCACCTAATGTTGTAGGTCTACTTACTTCTGTTTGGTAAACACTATCAATAAGATGTGCAAATTCATCTTGTCCTGGTTTATCTCCTGCTTCAAAAAAGCTTTTTACTGTTTCAAGTCTTCTTTTTGCCATAATTTTTTATTTTTATTTATACATATTAAGTATCATATCTAATTATAAAAGTAGTATCAGTTTCATCAGACATTCTAATAGGTTGACCTAATTTAGCTACAGCTAATAGTTCATATCCTTCATTATATAACCCAATAGTTGTTACATATGGTTTAAAAAATGAACTTGTTGTAAATCCTTCTAAAACATATGGTTCTCCTTCATTTTTTAAAACAGAAGGATTAGTTGTTGTATTATATTCATGTTCTTGTACTGTACATTGGTATTCATGTTCATAAATTAAATGTGAACCTTGAAACTGTAATGTATTAATCCCTCCTGATAATTCCACAGATCCTGATAATATATCATGATATAAAGGATGGGTTATAGTAGCAAACCCTGAAGAATAAAATATATTACCTACGTAAGGTGATGCATTTATACTTTCTGATATATTTGTTATTTCTGTTGTTGTATATGCTTTAGACCATATATTAATATTACTTAAACTACCACTATAATGTTTATGTTCTGAAGAATCTGCATCTGCAGTAGATATTAATCCTTTAGATCCTATATATAAATTTGAATTATTTTTAGTAGATTTTATAAGGTTAATGTCTGTTTCTGCTATTTTATTTCCATTAAACCAAAGTTGCATTTTTGAAGAAGATTGTTGACATAAAATATGAGTATTTGGTTTTACTTCTCCACTTGAAGTTACTTCTCCACTTATAATATTAAGATTAATACCATCAGATCTTGAAAAAACAACAGATTGACTTTGTATATAAATTTCAAAAGGATGATTTAAAGTTTCTTCAACTACATCTACAGATGTAGAACCACTAATTGTTGTTTTTGATCCATTTTTAGTAATAATATATCTTTTTTGAGATGAATCTTGGATATGGGGTGACATAAAAAAGGATACTGCAAAGTCTTGATTTTTATGAAAATTAAATCTATTATTATGTGGAACTTTAATAGAAGATGTTACTATACTGTATAAATGTATTTCTGGAAATTTATGAGTAGAAGAACCTAAACTTGATTCATTAAAAGTTACATTATTATAATGTACTGGATTAAAAAAGTAACTATCATCTTCATCTTGAGGTACATATCCTGTAGGATAGGGAGTATCAATACTAGATGATATACCTTCTGCTGTAAAAGTTTTTCCTACAGGATTTATATTTGTAGTAGAATAATATGCAGGGGATTCTGGATGTTTTAAGCCTTGTCTGTAAAATCTTTTTGAAGTATAAAAATGGTTATAATTTGAATCTGTATAATCAGATTGAATAACTTCTAAATACTTGTCATCAAAAACATCTAAATCATATTTTTTAAAACCTTTTATAGGGTCTAACCTAAAAACATTTTGTTGAACATTATTAGGGTAATTATTAACATTTGTTCCACTAATTATTAAATTTCCATAAGAATCATCTACAAGTTGATAATTACTAGAGGATAAATAAAAAGAATTTTTTCTTATATTATGACCATATAACCCAGAAGGAATTGATAATAAATTAGATTTTTCATAGTAATCCTTTCTTTGTTTTAAATAATGTGTAAAATCTTTTTTATTAGATAATTTTTTTAAATGATCTCTATAAAATAGATGGTCTATTTGGTTATATTTAATATTATTAATAGTATCATCACTTCCACTATTACCACTCCATATAGATACTGATTCAGATGTATACCTTGTATTATAATGGCTTACTGCATTAGAAGCAGCTGATGATGACCCAAAGTTATATTGTTTATGAGCATTAAAAGGGACTATTGCAATATCCTGGGCTGTAAATTTTTTATAGACATATGCCATTTAGATAACATTTTAATAGTCTAATTTTACTCTAATAAGGGCCTCTTTTGTAAAATCTTTTGCGACTGGCTGGCTTAATTTAGCTATAGCCATTAACTCAAAAGCATCATTATATAATCCAATAGTAGTTATAAATACTTTTGGATTTAATTTCATACTTTCAAACCTTACATTTTTATTTGCATCTACAAATGATTCATTGTTTGTATAATTCATTTGATCGTTTCTTGCTCTACAAAAGTAAAATTGACTGTTTATTTCTTCAGTTGTATCTATTATAAAGTGTCCTGCGGCTGAAATATGTTCTAATAAAGTTTCGTGATTTCTAGCTGAAGTATTTTCATCTTCACTTCCTGATGTGATTAATAAAGCTCCATCTCCTGAGTTAGCAAAAGCATCTGCATTTAATATCATAACTCCTGCTTCTGGGTAAAAATACCCATATGAAGAGCTTCCCCCTACTTGGTTAGTAGTAGATCCTGACAATACCCCATTTGCTCCTGAAACTATATTATAATAAGGTCCTAAATTAGAAGTTCCTGCTTGACCATTTGTTACACTATCATCTGTTAATTGAATAGATTCTTGTGTTACACCTTCTGTAGCTCCTGAAATGTGTATATTTAAAGAACCTAAGGTTAATCTTTGTTTATATCTTGCTCTATTAATGTTGATTACAAAAATATCATCAGGTGTATGAGTACCAAAAGTAAAAGTTTGAGTATCATCATTAAAATGTAATTGTCTATATTGATTATAAATAACTTTAGCTGCACTTAAACCAAAAGAACCAGTGTCATTAGTAAAATCTAAAGAACCTGATCCTTCTTTATGACCATAAGATATAGCGTATTGGACTTCTGAGGCAGCATCTGAAGATGCTCCATTATATACTTCTATAAAAAATTGTCCTGAACTAGTAGCTGTTGAAAAGTCAGCTTGTGATGATGCTGTGTGTACTACTTGTAAATTATTTGTGTTATTTGTCCACGTAGAGGTTACTAACTCTTGAGCTTGTCTAGTGACTATATCGTTGTCTCCAAATCTTGTATACATTTTTTATTTTTTTAAGTTCTGTTAATTGTTAATGGGATTGTAATTATAGCACCTGAGGTAACCCCTTCTATAACTATACTAGTTGTTCTTGTAGTTACAGTGTCACTAAATAAAGCATCACTTGTTGTTGCTACTAATTGAAGAGCTGTTCCTCTAACAGATTCACTTGTTGCTATAGTACTAAATTCATTTATATCAGCTGTTGATGCAAATGTTGTTCCTCCTGTTGCTGAAAAAGTATCTCTTAATCTACTGTCTAATATAGTAAATATATATTCTTCTGTTGCTGAAGTGTTTGCTGATGTTAAATTAAAAGTAGTAGGTGAAACAGTAGCTGATGCTCCTTTTATAATGCTAATTCCTTCATTAGGGAATGATGTTGTAATATAAGGTATAGCATTTGCTCCTCTAGTAAGAGTTATAAGTTTTGAATGCATCGAATTAGCTCCATTAGGTATAGCTTCAATTAAAGGCATATTTTCAATAGCTTCAGCTGAATATTGTGTACCATTTGGGTGATTTTCATTAAATAATGAATAATCAATTTCATCATCACTTAAGGCAAATTGTGTAATTTTAAAACTACCATCATTTCTAGATAGTAATTCTCTTCCTCTTTTTGTTAAAATAGCATCTACTGTAATGCTTTTGTTGTCTAAGTATCCCATTTTATTATTATTTTATTATAAATATATATTCTTTTAAAAAATTGTAATTTTTAGTTAACTGATGGTTCTGTATATGATGCATTTATATTTGCTGTTGTATTAAAATTACCACTTTCTAAAATTCCTGCTTTGTTTAAATAGTATTCTAAATTAAATCTTACATCTGTTATTAATTGTTCAGGTATTAATGCTACTCCTAAATTTCCTATACCATTAAATAATTCTGCTTCTTTATCAATATCTATTATTAACGTATGATCTTTATCTAAAAATGACATTTCATAATGAAAAGATCCAGAATAAAAATTATCTATATTCATAGCTTCATTTCCTGATGGTCCCTCTAAATTTACAAGATTTCCTCCTTGTTGTTGAAACTCACGATCTCTTTCATTAATTAAAAGTCTACTATAATTAGCTTCACTAGCAGTTGTACATCCAAATCTTCCAATTTCTCCTAAAGCTCCACCCTGAACATAATAAGTCATTTCTTCAAGTCTATCAACAACAATTCCATGCATCATTTTGCTTGAACTATGGTGACCATAGCCACTAGCACTAAGACCTCCTCCTTCAAGACTACTTGTAATAGGTACACATCCATCTGTATTAGGATTTGAAGCTGTATAAAATAATAAACTAGAGGATTGTAAATATCCATTATTTAGTCTTTCTTCAAACCCAAAAGTTAATGGTTTAAATCTTGAATTAGCAATGCTTCCTAAACCTGTTCCTTTAAATTTTAATTCATGTGTTGTTGGTAAAAAACCATTACATGCATCTCCTAAAGCTAATTGATCTTGAGCTTGATCTACTTCAAAAGTACTTATACTTCTTTCATCATTTTTACTTATACTTTGACTAACTCCTTTAGTAAAATCTTTAGTACCTTGAAAAAATGTAATATGTATTTCTGTTTTTTCTTGTGGAGTTAAATTAGGGTCGGCATTATTTTGTGCTAAAAAATTTAAAGAATCAATTCCTAAAAATACACTAGCACTACCTAAGGCTGATTGTTTCAGTTGAGCAGCAGCATTTGTGTTTGTTGTATCAAAATTATTATTAATAATACCAAAACTACCTGTGTAATATTGTTGGGTAAATTTATTTTCATGTATAGATGAAGAGGCATAAGAAGGACCATATCTATTCATACTCCAACCGTGACCTCCTGATTGATGGTGTCCTGAATTATCATTTCCTTCGAAAAAAGAACCAACAGCATATCTAAATCTTAAATGATTACTTTGTTGTATTTCATCATGACTATCTATAGATCCTGTTTGGATTATTGCTTTTTCTAACTCACCCCCTTCATACAAATATAAAGAATTATTTTCTGTTAGTACATTTTCTGCTCCTGATCCACTAAATTCTCCTGCAAATTGATATGTAAAAGATTTTAATAAATAACCTTTATTCATTTTTACATGGTGTTTTCCTTTTAAGTTACTAGATATAGATTCATCTAATAATTTTACATTTACAGAAGTACCAGCAGGGAAATCATTAGTTATAAACCTATTAAAAGCTTCAAAAGGTTCTACTGCTTTATCTAAAACTTGTACAGTATCGTCTGCTAAATTAACTATTAATATTTTATTAATACCTACATATGAGTGACCTTTAATTGTTGCAAATTGATCATCTTCATTACCTCCTATAACTGTATTTGCTAAATATATAGCTGTTGTTTTATTTGTTACTACTGGTAAATCTTGGTATAAATCATTTTTATGAGAAGTATAATCAGATCCTATAATAAAAGTATCTCCTATTTCAACATTTCCTATTCCTTCTAAAGGAGTTACAACATTATTTATTTTTTTTGTTGTTAATTTAGACCCATCATATCTGGGGTTTTTCCAAGGAGTTTGATCTACTAAAGCATCATCAAATTCTACTACTCCTATTTGTCTTTCATCAAAACTATGAGTAACTAATGTATTAGTTCCTGGATAATATGTTCCATATTCGTTTGCCATATTTTACATTAACTTGTAGGGTTATTTAAATTATATTGTTTATAAACATAGTATTTATTAGATTTTCTACCTTGAGTAGCATTACCTAATAAAACAGAAGATTCATGTGCTATATAATCAGGAAACTCTGATTTAGTTCCTGTGAATGGTTTTATAGGTGCTTGTGCTGCTTGGTTATTTTCTGCATTTTTATCTCTTAAAAAAGGATCTAAATAATCATCATATACAAAAATGGTTGTATTTGTTCCTTGTTCTGTTCTTCTACCTTTACTACCTGTTATAAATTTATTACGATCAAAATTATTATGATGGGTTACATAGGATCCTGGATCCCACTGACCTTTAACATTTCCTATATCTTGTCCAAAAGCCCCAGCACTTGAAGAAGCTACTGTGTATAATTTTGTTCCTTCACCATATGCACTATTAAGTTGAACTTCAATATTTTGATGAGTTCCTTCAACCATTGTTTGACCATCACTTCTTACTGGTAAAGTTCTTTTAAATTTAGTTCTTTCTAAAAAGTGAGGTTCAATAACTAAACCTGTTTTTAAATTAGATCTAAAAGGTACCCATTGTTCTATTATTTTAAATAGTGTATGGTCCATGTGTTGGATTGTTTTTACATAATCCCAATAATTATATCTTCTTTTTACTTTTTGAAAATAAATATCTTTAATGTCTTTTAAATCTTCATATTTTGAAGATGTTTGAGCAGAAGGTAAAGGTGAACCTATATAATCATCTAATCTAAATGAACCTAAAGTATATAATATATCTTCATTTATTTCGTTTGTAGGTGAGAAAAATATTCCTAAATCTTCATATTCTGGAGGTTGTCTGTCTAAAGTTGATGTTTCTGATTTTATAAAGGGATCTAATATATTTTCATCTACAGTACCTTTATCTATTCTTACTTTTTCACTTGTTGTAGAAATTCCAACTGTATCAGGTGTAGGTAAATGGTGTGTTTCTACTATTTCTTCCCATTCTTGAGTAGTTAGGTTATTAGATCCTCCTCCTAAATAATCTATATCTATATTTGGATGGAAACTAGAACTATCTTGTATGTCATTACTTCCTAAAGGTAATCTTAATACTACATTATTAAATGATGAAGAAAGTGAATTACCACTATACATAAAAGGTTCTAATGCATGTTTTTGAAGAGTAGTATCTGATAATAATTCTCCAAAATGATATCTAATTTCTTGTAAAGAACCTGAATAACGTAAAGTATCTACTGTGTTATATGCTGATGCTCCATTTGAAGGAACACCACCAAAATAAGCGTGTAAAGCTCCTCCTATGTTATTTCCACCATTAAAAGGATCTCCAAACGTTAATTGTCTGTCTGCTTCTGTTTGGGTACTAGAAGTTACATATTTACTTATATTTTTATTAAAGTTAGCTTGGTAAGCTCCAAATTGGATTTCAGCACTACTTCCTGATGTTCCTAATGTACCTATATGAATATTCCAAAAATCACCATTATATATAGGAAAATTTGCTGTAGATTCAACTATAGTATTATTAATATATAAATCTAATTTACCATATTGGGTTGAATCTCCCGAAGAAGATATGTCATTTCCTGTGTAGGGAGTTAAAACTAAATGTGGGTCTTTAGCTGCATTACTTCCTGATAAACCAAATAAATGATAAGTATTATCTGATCTTAAAGGTTTTATTCTAAATTCAACTGTTTTAGCAGATGCTGATAAAGCATCTGTTAAAGAAGAAGACCAATCTGTTTTTATAAAATGTCCTGTTGTTGTTCCTGAATCTCCTTTTAAAGCTAATCCTGACTTTTCATAACTAAATGTTTTATAAAAATCTGCTGTTTTTAAGTCTTTTAAAGGACCTCCTGTTACTGATGTAGAACCACCATATTCTTTTATATTTAAAATTGTTGATGGGATACCATAACAACTCATTAATGCTCTAATTCCTCTTTCTGTTCCTTTTGTTTTTAAAAGATAAGAAGCATTATGGTATAAACGTTTCCATACTTCTTTTGTTATATCATCTTTAGATATTGAATTATTTGATGCTGTTATTAAAGTTTCAGAAGGAGTTGTTGATCCTGAATAAAGATAATGTCCAGGACCATATGTAAAACCAACATTATATGTATTACTTCCTGATCCAATTCCTAACATATACTCTGTTAAAGATGTATTTTCAAATTGGTCAAACGCTTCTATTCCAAAACTTTTTAATTGATAATAAACTAAATCTTTAGATATACCTTTTTGATTGTCTCCATCATATATGTCAGATAAAGCTTTTATATAAGTCCATATAGTGTCAAAATGTTGACCTACCATGTTTACAAAACTTACATATAAAGAGTTATTATCATTTTCTACAATATGAGTAGGAATTAATTTATTTAAATTATATTCATTTTGTCTATCAAATAAAGAAGCTGATAACAATTGACCTCCATAATGGGGAAAAGAAGATTCTTCAGTCCCTAACCATGTTTTAGCTTCTGATGATGTCCTTGAATATAATATATAAGGTTTTTCTGTGTTTTGTTTAGGCCATGCATATGATCTAGATTCAAAATATAAAAATTGTTCATAACCGTCAAATCCTTTTATTAGATTTGTTTTTTTACCATTTATATCTGTTATTTGTTTTTTTGTTTCTTGAGAAGCAGAAGTTGCTTCAGGTATATTATTTAAATCATCTAATTGACTATCATATGTTTCTATTAACTTTAATTTGTATTCAAAGTTTTTTAATCTTTCTGTCGCACTACTAAAATGAGTAAAATTTTCAAAATGATATACATCTTCAATACTATTAGAAGGTATAGGTCTAATATAATCATAATTTATGTTTATATTGGCTGAGTTTTTTTCTAATTTACTTAATAAATGTTGGTAAGAAGAAGTAACATGATATGTTAATATACTATCATAACTTTTTAATTCAGAGGGAACAGACATATTTTGTTTTATGTCTATAGAAAAATTTGGAGATTGTAATTCAATAGTATCATCTAATAATACAGGATCTCCTAAATCTACATCAATTCGTATAGGATCTATTATTTCTTCTACTACTTTAAATGAAAGTTTTTCTGTTACTGTTGCTGGTAAAGGTGATAATGTTTTAAATAAAATTTCATGTTTAACTGGTCCCTTATTTAATAATATATTAATACAAGGTATTATAACACCATTACCTAAATTAATAGAAAATTCTTTAAAATAACTAGAAGTTTCTAATTCTGATATAAAACTACCTACTGCGGGATCTAAAACAGCATTTGTTGCTAAAGAAGCTATAGCTTTAATTTCTCTTCTATCTGTAGAAATTTCTTGTATTATAAAAGGTAATTCTGTTGTATCAAATATTTTGTTTTTTAAAGGGTGAAAACTTAAAGTAAAAACCCCTGATAAAAAACCTCTAGAGCTTAAAATTTCATTAGGTTGTAAATTTAATTCTCTTGTTAAAGGATAACAATCTTGGTCAGGAGGAATAGTATATTCTGTAAAATTATCTTCTGACAATATTTTTTGGCCAGTAGCATTATATACATGTAATTCAATGTAATCTCCTTTTCTTCCAAAAGTTTTATCTATTATTTTAGATTTAATATCTTGAACTACAACACTATCTACAGAAGTAGTTAATTGATCCTCTTGAATTTCATTATTTTGAACAACAGTTGTATTAACTTGATCTACCTGGGCTTGACCTTGAGCTTGACTTAAAGCTACTGTGTTTTGATTATTGTTATTATTTTGGTTTCCGTACGCCATTCTATTAATTATGTTCTTCCAGATTCATCTATATCACTACCCACACCATATGGATCGCTAGTAAGAGTTCCATCTCCTAATTCTTCATCATATTCTGCTAATGTCTGGGGATAAATATTAATTTCTAAAGAGCTTAATGATATATCTTCAATACTATTTATAGGGGCAGAACTTTCTATTGCTGATAATGTAGCAGTACTTGCAAATACTATAAAATTTTGATCATCTATAAAATCTCCTCGTCTTGTAAGTTTTGTTTTTAAATTTAAATATATTTGATAATCAGTAATAGGTCTTTTTTTACCTGATTGCATAAAAAAAACTTGGCCAGTACCTTCTTGTAGTTTTGCTGTTGGGTTGTTTTTATGTTGAGAATCCATTAAAAAATTACCATTTTTAAAATAAAAATGTTCATAAACATGAGAATCTATTTCTCTTTGTATTCTTTTTAATTGATCTCTTAAATTATTTAATTCTATTAAAAGAGGGTTTACATATCCATCAGGATAAGCATATGGTATACTATTTTCTATAAAATATTGGTGAGTATCTTTAGACATTTGATAAAAAAATCTATTATATAAATCAAACCATTGTTTTATATTAAAATCACTTATACCAAAAAAATTAAATTCCTCATCTAATTTTTCTAAAGCTTGTTTTCTGCTGTATACTTCTTTATTTAAAATAATATTACTTGCCATTTTTTATTTAATAAGTAAAGTTTTGAGAAAAACCAACTAGTTCAGTATTACTACCTTGATTACCACTTAAATTAAAGTAATTTCCACTACCTACATATTCTTTTGTTTGAACATCTTGTAAACCTACATATTTAATTCTATGGGTATCCATTTCATGCCATTTTAAACCATAAATTGTCATTGTATTAGATTTATAATCTATATTAGCTCCTGTTTTATCTCTAAATGTTTTTCTTGTTATATATGCGCTTTTTCCTTGTTCAATTCCATCAATAGAAGTAAAATCTATAAGTAAACACTCTACTGCTCTACCTATAATCCCAAATGCTGATCTATAAGAATAACATTGTTTCATTACCCAATATCTTTTGTTAAATCTAATTATAGGTTGACCATAATTTTCTGGGTCATAATAAGGATTATCTAAATTATCAAATATAGTTTCTTGTAGATGTAGATTTTGATTTAAAGCCCCATGCATTCCAGAACCTTTCATATAGATTCTTTTAGTACCATAAACACTATATTCTTGTACAGGTGTTTCACTAACAACATCCCAAAAACCTGTACCTGTAGCAGGTAATCCATTTAATAGGGTTACTGAAGTATCTTGTCCCCCTTGTGTATTAGATATATGGGCACTATATTCTTCTTTAACTGCGACTCTTCCATCTACATACACTATAGATTCATATCTTCCATAAGGGCCCCAATTTCTATGGTAATTACTTACTTCATTTCCATTATATTCAATAACAGCAGGATCTTGATATAAAGAACTTATATTAGAAGGTATATTATTGTTACCTATATTTGTTCTTCTAAGAATATCAATAGTTTTTGTTTCGTTTCTAGCAAGATTTAATGTTTTTACAACATAATTAACATCATCAGTAGTATATTCATCAAATATATATTTAACTACACATCCCCCTTGGTCTAAATAAAATTGTCCTGCTGCTGCATTATCTTCATCTAATACAAGATTATAAATATCTTGTACTTCATTTCCTAAACATGTTAGTTGTATTGTATATGTAGCTGATAATCCTTGTATGTCTCCTAAATCTACTATTAATTCATTACCTTTTTTATTTAAATCAGATGTTGATGATATATTAGGACCATCTGGTATTTGATTTAATTCTTCTATAGTAAGATAATATTTACCAGTATGATCTTCAGGTAATCCTAAAGCTCTTCTAACTTGCATAAAAACATTTCCTGATTCAGTTCCTACAAATGCTCTTTTTCTTCCTTCTTGCATGATATACATTGTATCCATGTCTTGATACTTTATTCCGTTTTCTCCTGCTATTAAAAAAGATCCTTCTTCATATAAAGGATGTGGACGAAGAGCAGGATCCTTAGATGTTGGTGTAGTTAATTCTTCTAAAGCGTAACTTTTTTCACTTACTTGAGTTAATTTACTTTTTATTTGATTTCTTAAACCTTGTAAATAATTATAATTAATATAATTATGACTTTGTTCAATTATATTTTTATGAGAAGATTTTCCATCTATAGGAATGTTATAAAATAAATCATCATATGATTTTTTTATTTTTTCTTCATCAATATATTCTTCTGATTTAGATAACTTTGAAAATGTTTTAGTATATTTACTATTTGAAGATTCATTACTTATAATAGTTTTTTCTAATTTTATTGTTTTTGAACTAGCCATTATCTAACAACTTTAAAAAAGTATTTATCATCATATATAGTTGTACCATCATTATTTGTATGTTTAAATAAAATTCTATAGTATCTTTCTGGTTGTAATCCTTTCATATATAGTTTAAAAAACATACCATCATCATCTGCACTTAATTTTGTATAATTTTCATCAAAAGGTATTATTTCTCTTTCACTGTGTGCATCTCTTACACTATAAAAAGATGATGTTGTAAAATACCCTACATTTAAATAATTTGAAGTTGTTGAAAAAGTTCTAGTAGGATATTTATCTCTTACATGTATTCTAAAAGTAGCTTCATCATTTTGGTTATATTCTTCTTGATTTCTGTATAATGAAACATTTAATTCACCACTTTGTTTAGCACTACCTGTAGCAGCGTCTATAAAAGTTGAATCATCCCATTTAAAAACTAATTTAGGGGGATGGATAGTATGAGTATCTGTTGAAAAGTATTGTAATTCACCAAAACTATGTGAAGTATTATTTTCAATAACATCTGGTTTTTTTATAAGAAAACCATTATTACTTATACCATCAGGATATGTTTGGTTAGCAAATAAACTAGCACTAAATTTATCTATAATATGTTTTACATTAATATCAGTGTCTAAACTTTGTCCTACTAAAAATTGTTGAGATGAACGAAATTCACTACCTGTATACCAAACACCACCTCCAAGAGTTACTCCTATAGTAGGATCAATAGATCCAGTTGTTGCTACCCCAAAACTAGATGTAGTCCATTCTGTAGCTACTGTTGTATTATTTCTAAATTTCCAACTTGCTCCATTAGAACTTGTAGGTAAATTAGAATATCTACCTGTACCTTCATCAAATGATTGAGATAAAGCAAACAATTCTAAATTTAATGTTGATACTAAATTTTTAGGTTCAGCTGCTGTTAATTGTAAACTAGCAGAATATCCCGCTGTTTTTATTTTGTTACTTATAACATCTTCTATGTCTTCATTTTTAAATTTAATTAAAATTCTTGTAGGATACAATATATTATCTGTTGATCCTCTTTCTTTAACTATTTCTAAAATTTCATCTCCCCCAGCATTCATTTCTGATCTGTCAGGGTGACTATATAAAGTTGTATCTGTTTCTGGAAATAAAAAATAATGTGCCATTTTAATATGTTATTACTTGTCCTTGTATATCTGTGTTTGGGTATTTTATTTCAAAAATACTTGGATCTAAAGAAGGATATATTACCTCATTTTTTGTTGCTCTATTAAATCCATATTTGTATTGTGAGTAACCTAATGATTCTCCTGTTTTGTTACTAAAAATAACATTTTCTACTGTTTGTACTCCATTTACTGCTCCTATTAGATTTTTTACTTCTGATATTATTATAGGTTGATTTATTTGCCATCTATCTATATTAAAATATTCTTGTACTTCTCTAATACATTCTAAAAGTACTTGTTGGTTATTATAATTTTTAAAAGTAGTAATTTGAAAATCAATACCAAAATTTATAATAAAAGCATCTTTAATATTAATAGCATCTGTTAGCATACGGTATTCTTCTAAATAGGTTGCTAAATTTGTTTTTGTAGCATCATTTAATGTTGTTAAATTATTATCTATATTTTTACCTAAAACATATAGATTTAAAGCTAAAGGATTAGGTATTCTTCCTGGTTCATTTGTTAAAGGAGAAATTTGATCATCTTGAGTTATATAAGCTTTAAATATACTACCAAATTGAGGAGGTAAAGATAATGCTCTAATAATATAATCTTCTTTTGTTACTGTTCTTCTTTGAGAAGAAAAACTAGCTATAGTATTTAATCTTATATCTTCTACAGAATCTCCTCCCCCACCTCCTGTTGCTGGTTGTACATTAGTACATGAAACAGAAGATAATGCAAAATTTTGCATAGATAAATTTAAATTTGGTTTTGCGTCTCTAAGAAGTTCACCTATTAACGTTATAGTATTACTATTTACATTAGACCCTACCCCTCCTCCTACTATGTAGGTAACAGTTATAACTGTATTTGAAGGGACTTCTCCATAAGTTTTAGTATGAAGAAAATTTGAAGGATCATAAGCTCTATCTATATTAGATCTTCCATCTTTGATTCCTAATCCTATATTATCTGGATTAGGTATTATTTCTTCATCTGATCTATCACTTATTCCTGCTCCAAAATGGATTTCTAATTGGTTATTAGGTCTTACTCTAGTTATAAATCTTTTTGAAGTTCTTTTTAATTTAAGTAAATATGGAGTATCAAAACTATATTGATGGAGTTCAGGATCATTAGAAGCATTATTAGTTACTTGTTCAAATACTGTATCTTGTGCTAAGTAAGGGACTTCACTCCATCTATTTCCGTCACTATCTATTACAGATTCTATAGATATTATATTTGTATCAAATAATGTAAGGCTTTGAAATCTTTCAGCTGAACCTATAGTAAAAGTTTCTGTTTTTCTTTCTCCAGATACTGCCTTTGCCTTTTTTGTTAATAAATAATATTCAGGATTACCTGAACCATCATATTGATAAACACTACTTGTTATAGAAGAAAATGATGATGAAAAAGTAAAATCAGCATCTTGGGTTAAGTAAAAACTAGGACCCTCAGTAGAAACAAATGTTGAGTTTTCTTTAATTCTTAAAGCATAATCAAAATCTGGAATGTATATGTCGTTTCTTAATTTTGATGGTACTAAATGGGATATATCTAAATCTACAGTAGCTGCTGTTGTTACTTTAGGAGTATAACCCATAGCATAAGCCATATTATATAAATTTTCTTTATCTTGTGCTAAAGTTAAAAATGATTCTTGTAATTGATTATCTGTATAAAAAGATAACACATCGCCTACATAAGCGGCCATTTCTAAAAACATCATTCCTGGATTTCCTTCACTAAAATCATTAAAATTTTCTGGAAAATAAGATCGAGCAAATTCTGTAAGTTGGTTTTTAAATGAAGAATAATCTTTACTTATATATTTTACATCTTTATTTTGTGTTTTATTTGATACTTTACTATAAGCCATTGTTATTTATTGTTTAAGTTTAACTGTATTGTGTCTTGAGTACCATCTAATAGAGATCTATAAGTTATTTGAACATATAAAGTGTGTCCATCATCACTTAAACCCGTTGAAACATCAGATAGTGTTATATTAGGAACATATCTTAATATTTGATCGTTTATTAATTCTCTTAAAGTTTCTATATCTATGTCAGGTTCAAATAGTAAAAACTGTAGTCCTACTCCAAAATTAGGTAAATTAACCCTATCACCTTTTTTTGTTAATAAAAGATTAATAAGATTAGCTTTTGCTTGGTCTTCTATAGTTTGTGTACCAGAAAACATATTGGTTTCATCTAAAGGAAAAGCTACCCCAATCGTAACATTTTTGTTAAGATTTAAGGGACTTATTCTTCTTATTCCTTTTACTAAAGCCATTTATTATTTTCCTTTTTTCTTATCTATTGCTTTCATTAATGAACTATAATCTCTTGTTACAGCATTAGCTACTGATTCTGGCATTCCTGTTGTATCCATAGGCATCGGAGCTCCTGTTGCAAAAGGTTCTGATAAACTTACAGGTGCATTTCCTGATTCTAAATTTGTATCACCTGCTGCTGTTTCATTTAAAAGATCATTTAATGTTGCATCTCCTACAAAATTTTGGGGTTTAAAAGATTTTTTACCCATTATTTTTTCTTTTAAAGTAGATTTTTGTGGAACTTCAACTTTTCTTTCAGTATATTCTACTATATTTGGTTTTATTTCTTCACGAATATCTTCTTTAAGAGATTTTATTTCTCTACGTAGAGCATAATCTATTTCTTCTCTAACTATTTTTCTTATTAAATTTTCAAAAGTTTTTGCTTTCATTTTTTATTTGTTTATTATAAATATAATTTTTTTTAAAGATTAATTATTTTATGACTTAAATAGTAATCATTTTCTAAATTTTCGTTTATATGTAGTATTCTTTCTATAGCTTTTTCATTTCCTGATGCAATTAATTGTTGATATACATCATTATATTGTGTTTGTAATAAATTAAGATAATCATCTAAAGGTGTAGGGCCTGATGGTTCTGGAATTACTGGTGGTGG
>CEON01000081.1_pt1 | contig 16431 bp, 14 predicted proteins | sample 530291 | NCBI WGS metagenome assembly CEON01 (sample SAMEA2619888, study PRJEB7988) | marine metagenome | biome: marine biome (ENVO:00000447); feature: surface water layer (ENVO:00002042); material: "saline water (ENVO:00002010), including plankton (ENVO:xxxxxxxx)" | depth 5 m
GCCAGAAACATTGAGAGAACCAAGGGTTCCAACAGATGTCAGGGAGGAGTTAACGACTGCAGATCCCAGAGTGGTTGCACTCAGGACTGAAGTGTTATTGATCTTGTATTCCTTAGAGGAAGCCAGGTTCATGTTTTCGGATGAACCGAAGTTATCGCCTGTTGCCTCAAACTGGAATGTCTTGTCTCCGTCACCAGAGTCAATGGTGAAACCAGCACCGTTTGCTGCAGCATCGTTAGCAGCACCAGTTGCTACTTGGATGTTTTTATCAGCAATGTTGACAGTCGTGCTGTCAATGGTGGTAGTTGTACCTTCAACTTGGAGATCACCGAGAATATGAACGACACCAGTGTTGTCTCCAACACCAGCGGGATCAATCGTGATCGACGAAGGGCCGGTGATTGTAGCAGTGTTAACGCGAATCGCGGAACCGCTTGCACCAGTATGGAAAGATGTTGCGGTGATAACACCAGATGCACTTACATCGGTGACTGCAACGTTTGGATTCAGTTGAATATCAACTGCATTACCTGAAGCAGTCGTGATGACGTTATTACCGTTACCAGTGATTGCCAGACTTTCGGTAAGAAGATCAATGTCTTCAGAACCACTGTCTGCTGTGACTGTCATTGCACTACCGACAGCAGCGGTAGATGCAGAAGTAATGCGTCCTTTTGCGTCAACTGTAAGTACAGGAACCGCAGTTGTAGAACCGTAACTTCCAGCGGAAACCCCACTATTAGCCAGGGTGACTGGCAGAGCAACGTTTCCTGAACCATCAAATGATTGTGCAGAATCAGTTGTTACGTCGCCAGTAACTGTAAACTCTCTAGAGGTTGCAAGTGCAGTTGCAGTTGCAGCGTTTCCAGAAGTATCTTGAGTACCTGATTGGTTTACACCAGGAAGATTGATATTAGCGGTACCGTCAAACGATACACCACCAATCGTTCTAGCAGTTGCTAGTTGAGTAGCGGTATCAGCGTTACCGGTAAGATCGCCAGTTACATCACCAGTTACATCACCAACGAAACCGCCGGTAGAAGTAGTGACGCCTGAATTATTAATATGAGCTGATGTGACTGCATTTACAGTCACATTTGGAGTACCCGTTAATCCTTGTGCGTTGGTTGCAAGAGTTGCTGTAGCAGCGTTACCAGAAGTATCCTGGTTACCTGAGGTGTTAACACCAGGCAGATCAATGTTTGCAGATCCATTGAAGCTTACGCCACCAATGGTTCTAGCAGTTTCAAGTTGACTTGCTGTATCAGCATTTCCTGTTACGTCACCAGTGAGATTACCTACGAACGTAGTCGCAGTCATCACACCAGAAACATTCGCATCACCTGTGACGCTCAGTTTAGATTTTGGTTGCTCAGAACCAATACCTACATTAGCGTCGATGCGTGTAGTAATACCAACATAATTTGCACTAGCATCAAGGGTGAGATAATTCGCAAATTGCGAAAGTTCTCTATTAAATGCCATTGTTATGTTTGTACGTAGAACGTTCTACAATCCATCATCGTATTCACTCGGATTGTATGTAAATATTTAGAATGTGCTTAATGCTGCTCTTTTCCAGGTGTTCGTCGCTATACAAACATAAAGATAGTCTGAATCATATGACATTTGTCCTGCCAATCCAGTCGAACTTGATGTTGCTGGAGGATCATGAAGAACGTTTGGAGATACGCCTGTTGATGGCGTGTTGAATGCATGGAAGTCTACTGTCTCTCCACCAAATGCTGCTTCTCCTAAAACAACTGAGGTTCCGTTAGTTGCAGTAAATTCTGTCGGTGCAAGTTTGACACCGTTAACATAAACATCTAGGAATCCAGTGGTGTAGTTTAGTGTAAATGTATCTGTACCTGCTGTCGCAACAGTTGATGAAGTATTTCTGAGAACAGAACCAGAAGCCCAAGTAACTCCAGTTCCAGTAGATTGTAAATATTGTCCATCTTCACCTGTAGTGCTGCCAATACTAATTGAACTAGAAGCACCAAAGTTTACTGCTCCACCAAAAGTGGAGATTCCAGTGATATTTAAGTTTCTACCACTAATCTCATCATAGACAATATCTCCAGTGACATTCAGATCACCTTCGACATTGACATCCGTTTTAAATGTCGCAATACCAGTGACATTCAGAGACGTATTAATACCAACACCGCCGTTGATATTAATCTTTGGAGTAGTGCCGTTTCCAGCAAAAAGTTTTACTCTACCACTCTCAAGAGTAATCTTTGTATTTGTACTATTGTCAGTATATCGACGAATAGTATCTACATATAAATCACTTCTCGCCTTGATATCTCCCGTAAAGGTTGATAAACCTACTACGGTAAGAGTCTGTTTAGACTCACTGTAAGAAGATATTCCTACATTCAGTGATGGTAATGTTCCACTAAGTAATTTAGCCATCAGTTACTCCATCACTTCAGTGTTTCTAAGATGCTTCCAGTAAACTTCAGATCAGTAGCACTGCCGCCAGAAATGACAAGGATGTCTCCTGTTTCTAGTCCGAGTCTACCTTCAATGAAGCTAACACTGTCTCTTGGTGGAACTGGAAAATCTTTTACGATTTCTGTGTCAGTTCCAGATCTACGATGGATAAAAGTGACTGTGTGTGTTGTATCAGCACTGGTATTAGCACACTGTGCCATAATAACAACACCAGCATATCCAACTGGCGCTGTATAGATTCCAACATTAGATGTTGATACAACTTCTGCTACTGTTTTGAATACGTTTAATGGTAAAGCCACTTTATTATCCTCCTAATGCTAAAATGAGTGGTGTTACATTGTTCAGAACGCTCTTCTGATAAGCGTTTCCTGTGATAGTGCCTTCTGCTTGATTAATGGTAACACCATCGCCAATTCTAAAGTTTCCTGCCTGATCAGTGCTTGTGTAAATTACCGATCCGCCATTTCGCATATCAACTTCATTTGCTGTGATGGTTACACCACCTGTTTGTGGAAGTGCCGTTGCAATAGTTACGCCAGATCCGATATATTCAAATGCATGTGAAGATGCGAGAATTCTGCTTTGCCTAAACACGGGAGCAGTTTCGCCAACCCCAACAGAGAATGGAAGTTCCTCTTTTATGGTGATTGTAGAAATGCCTGCATGTGGTTTTGTTGCAGATTTGATTTCATAATATTTTGCAACCATTTCAATGGTAACTTCTGCAGTCGTTCCTGATGGTGGAGCAGATACAGAAACAGATGGAGAGGTTGTATTGTATCCCCTACCATTAGAAATAATATCTACGGTTGTGACTTTACCTCCAGTAATTTCTGCTCTTACAGAAGCATCAATGCCCCAAGACTCACCTGCTGAGGCAATGGTGATGGTAGGAGGTTCGACATATCCAGATCCCTGATTGGTGATCGTGACAGACTTGAGTTCATAATACAACTCATCAAAGTAAATTACCTGCCCGTCATAAGGACGAACAGTTCCCAATCCAGCAATATCAAAACTGGTTGATCCAGCATCTGCTGCGGTTGTTACAATTCCAGCGGAATATGTATTACTTACACCATCGGCAACTAATCCAAAGTTACCAAATGAAGAGTTTGAGTTTGTAATATCACATTGTCCACCAGTGGCACAGTAAATACCAACATCAGTACAGATTGTGAATAGTGAAACAATCTGAGCATAACCATCATTGGTGATTGATACTCCAATACCACCCTGGTTATATTGGGTGAAGGAGTCAGTCACCATACTATTAAAGTCACCATCAACAACATCACCATCAATCTTCATTCCAATACTGTCTGGGATGAAGTTGGTGCAGTTTCTGATATATGGTGACTGAGTTGAAGTTCTAATAGTATCAGGATCAAATGCAAAGCACGCTTTACCTGCATTAAGAGTGCCGTTGAATGACATCTCTGTAATGTAGTTTCCTGGCGCTACGTGGAATAAATCCTCCGAAGCGTCATTTGGCCTTACAGTTACTTCTCTCAAACTATCCCCAATGATACTGACTTGAGGAGGTAACTTGATAGGATTTGATTCTGTGTAATCTCCAGCAGAAACTCTAATTACAGTTCCGTCTGTTGCGATACCAACGGCACCAGCAATCGTTGCCTTTGCATCACCTAATTTCTTTCCAGTATTATTATCATTTCCGTCCGCAGTTACATACAAAATATTAGTAACTGTCGCTCCCATACCAACGGGAACGATATCTGTACCTAAACCTGTCCTTTCTCTACGGACAAAAAGTTCGGCATCAAATGTATTAAGTCCAAGTTCCCCCAACGGCAATTGGCCAGCCGTTGGTTTCTTTCCGGGAACAGCTGAACGTTTTATCCTAATCTTAGGATCAGCCATTCATTCCTCGCATATTCGGTATGTACCTAAAGATCCTGTTATATAACAGGCATTAAGTATATTTATGCGTATTCGTCCCCTTCAGATTTTGATTGTGTTAGAGTTTCTATAAGTGCATTTGCCTCATTTAGCTTTCCCTGAAGCACTTGTAATTTTGCTTCAGAGACTGCTAATTGAGTGAATAAATCAAGTGATTTCTGTTGATATACAGAAATCAAAACTTTATAATCATCTTCATTCATTAAAATGTGCCGGCATCAATAGTAATGTTTTCAAGGAATCTTTCGGTTCCAGTACATGAAATCACTTGAGACTGTCCTGCACAATCATTAACCCAGAGTTGGCCAATTTCCAATGCACCATAGATGCTTGGAGAGATTACACTACTTGTCTCACTGACATCTGAACCAATGGCAACTCTTCTTGTGGAATCATCCCAGAAGATTGCTGCCTTTTTAGCTTCACTTGTGTAATAATTTAGGATCAGTCCAAGATCAACGTTGAGATCTGAAGATGGAGCAGAACCATCTACAAGTCCAAGTTCAACGAGTGAATCTTCAACCGTTAATGTGTTTGTGTTTACCTGAGTCTGAGAACCAGTGATAAACAGGTTTCCATTAACTGTCAGGTTACTGCTAATACCAACATCACCAGTGACATCTGCAATTGTCAGTCCTGATTTTCCATCAGTTGCACTGATAATTCCAGTCTTAACAGCGGATGCAACAACGTCATTGGAGAATAAACCATCTCTCCACTTCTGAGTCGAAATGCCAAGATTATATGTGGCATCGGCGTTTGGAACTAAGTTGGAAGTAAACTCACCACCAACATTGATATTATCTGTATTTCCATCACCAAGTCTAACAGTTCCGCCTTTGAATGTTACAACACCAACAAACTCAGAGTAACCTCCAACATAGAGATTCTCTGCTACTGTCAAGTTCTTAGCGATTCCAACACCGCCATCGATTTGCAATGCACCAGTGTCTTCGTCACCTAAGGTGTTATTGGTTGTATCGGTAAAAGTAGAAACACCCGCATAAGTATTACCTCCGCCCGAATCAACAGCACCAGGAATACCAAAAGCACCAATGTATCTTGCACCAGTGATGTAAACACTCTTACCAGTGAAATTGACACCATTAGGTAAGTTTGTACCAATGAAGTGCAGGATACCTGCAGAGTAGTCATAGTACCACTCGTCATTATTACCAGAACCAGTCTCAAAGACTTGAGTTCCACTTGCTACTGCATTGGCAGCATCACTGGCAGTATGAATGTAGACTTTAACCTGATAAGTAGAACCAAGTTCAGGGGGAATCCAGTCAGTGAGATTAGATTTCCAGGTTCTATTCGTTGTTGATGTTTCATCAGCAACCAGTTCTCTTGGAGAACCTGAAGTATGAACACCAACATATTCAGTGTTTACTGCAGGAATGGCTGCAGCAATTTCTGAAGACTGTCTCCAAACCTTATCGCCCCTGATAAGCAGGGGACTTGGATTTGGTTCGTTGGGGCCTTTTTTGTTTGCGTTCGTGTCAGTTTTCGCTTTGGAAAACGCGATCTTCTTCCAGAGAAAATCAACTTTTTGGGTATCTGTAATTGCCATTAGTTTGTCCTCCCCTTACGATACGCTGAGTGCTGTGACTGACTCGCCCGACGCCAGTCCAATTCTCACCAGGACGACATTACTGTCAGCACTAGACATGTTTTGATCGCCTAGTGTCAACGTGTAACTACTACTCAAGGCAGTTCCCGTTTGTATTCGATCTCCTGAAGTAAATGCACATCCATCACTACCATTACCACCGTTTCCAGTGTCGCTTCCTGGAGTTCCTGAACCCGCATAAGTTGTATCTGCTCTCAACCAACCGTTGAGTCCAGATGCACTATCGATAGCGGTTCCTGGTGCCGCAATAAAGACACCACCCGAGATGCCCGTGCTTGTGATTGCCAATTCAAAACTAGCAACTGCTTTTCTTTGGAAAGCAAACGTGAAGTATTGAGTTCCACTTCTGCTTGAAGAAAGATCAGGGCCAACGGGAAGATATCCAGAAGAATAGTCAGTCTCGTCGTGCTTAATGACACCAAGTCTTAGCGTTGCGTCTCTGGTAGTAGAAATTCCAGGATCAGCAGATTCTGTATAGATGTTATTAGTGTAGAAGTTAGTAACTCCATAACCAGCAAAGGAAGGAGTATCAGTTGTCTCTGCAGCAAAGTTGTGAACTCTAACACCGTCATTAGTATAATCACCATTTCCAAGAGAATCGGAAACTGCGATTGCAATCTCGCTAATTCCACTCTGAGCAGCAGTATGAACTTGAACGTTCGTTGCAATATCAGAAGTATAAGAACTTGTTCCGTTTACGTTCTTTGCACGAACTTTAACTCTACTTACAGTTCTTACCGAAGAAGATGTAATAGGAACTGTCAAGGAACCAATTGCATATCCTGTCGTGACACCGATATTTACTTTCGGCGTACCACTGTCAAGCATTGTGGAAGCACCATCAATGTTGGCGTAAGTATATCCAGTGTCTGTAATCGCGTTTGCAGAAGTTCCCTCTTGATTTGTTCCATCATCAACTTCAACAATATCACTCTGATCGGTGTAACACTGTCCAACCAGATCATCAATTGTTACACCAGCAAGTGTAAGATTTGGTGAACCACTGTTGTAGTATGGAATTCCAGAAACGTACCTGAAAGTTCCTGCAGTGTTTTGTGTCAGTGTCGCACTATCGATGTAAACGGTTGGAGATGCAGTAACATCATCCTTCATGAATCCCACAGTATTGGTGTTACCACCAGTGCTGTGCTGCAGTTGCATACTATTTGTACCAACGCTCAAACCACTTACTGCCTTGGCAACTCTTGCCTTAAATCCCTTATACAATCCAGGATAGAAAGTGCTGAGCGCAAATGTTGTGGATGCTCCACCAGATGTCAGAAGATTATAATCACTCTCAGAGTCAATCGTGAGACTTGTATAAGTTCCACTATCATCACCACTAGTTAATACTCTCTGTCCATCAGCACTTCCGTTGACAGTTGCTGTCAGTGTTCCAGAGTCTGCGTTATACGCAAATGATGTAATTGGGCCTGCAGTTGCAGTTCCACCAGTGACGCGAGTGACACTATCGGCAGTGCTGATTCCAGATGCACCAGAGGTGTTATCAGTGAAACCTGCTGCAGCCTTAGGACTTGTACCAGTGCTACTGACATTACTGAGAGTCTTGGAACTCAGGGTATCGGGTGCCGATGGAGAATCATCGTAAACCTTCAACTGAACGGTTCCAGTTACGGGGATGACACCAGGGTTTGCTAAGTCATGGTTACCAATCGTTAGTGTCATGGTATCTCTACCAGTACCACTTAACGTACCATCCGCCCAGGTGTGTTGCAGTCTGCTTGCTGATACGCTAGAACCACCACTAACAGTGTTGCTTGAGATGAAATCATCTTCAGATCCATCACCCCAATCCATAGTGAATGTTGCACCAGCACCAACCTGATCAGCATTGGTGGTGTTGTTGTCCAAGTAAAGTGAGTTACCTTCTACAACGTACAAGTCATTTCCAGACAGTGCAGAACCACCACTAGATGCTCTGAACAAGTCGAAAGATACGACAGGATCAGGAGTATAGACAGTGATATAATTTGATCTTGAGGTTGTGAACGAATGTCCAGCACCTACACCAGAGGTGTTTTTTGCAACCACTTCAATACTAAACGATCCACCATCATCTTTTGTGTAAGTATGTGATGGGGTTGTATCTGTTGTTGTGTCGAGTGCGCTTCCGTCACCCCAGTCGATATCAAAACTATTAGCGTTACCGTCGTGGAATGTGTTGAGAGTAACTGTAAAAGGAGAACCACCAGCAGTGGAATCTGCAGTAAATGCAAGTCCAGAAACCGCAGTGTTTCTCATGATATTGAGAGCGAGTTCGTTCAAGTCATCAATACCATCTGTAATCATGGTAGTTGATTGGAACGTATTCAATGCTCCAGGATCTGAGAAACTTCCATCAGTTGGAGTTCCCAGAGTTAATGATGCACCTTCTCCAGCGATACTGATGTCAACAGTATCAGTTGATGCATTATATTGGAATGTATTGCCAACACCAATAAAGTTAAGTGACTTTACAGGGCCTGAAGTAATTGCCGTTCCACCCGACGAAATGCCAAGGTTGAAACCTCCAGACGCGGTAATAATACCAGTAACATTTAAGTTAGTGGTAAAAGTATCACTCCAGGAAAGAGTTCCTGAGTTGTCTGTAATTAAAATCTTACCCGCTACAGGTGTTTCGGGTAAAGTATATGTCGTAATTCCACTAAGAGTCGCAGGTGCTCTTAGATTAATACTATTTGAGCCGTCTTTATCGACTAACTTGAACAGGAGGGCATTGGTACCATCCTCTCTACCCCAGTACCTACCAGAACCGTAAAATTGGTTAGTAGCAGACTCAGACGTTAATCCGATATAAAGATCGTATTTGTCTGTGGTAAAGCCAGGTTCACCTACCCTAAGTCCGGGTAGATTACTAAACGCACCTCTCTTAAACTGAAGTACCGGAGAAGCCATTTAACCTATAATATTTTCTTCCTACTATTTAGATGTCTAGAAGGTGCCGCCATCCAAATCGATCTTATCATCAAGATCAGTATCAAGTTGAGTGATGAAATCGTCTGGCAGATCCGAATCTGCAACAGAGTAAGAGAGAACGTTATCTGCAGGCACTAAAACAAACTTTGCCAAAGTTGCATCATATGTTAAAACATAATTATCAGATCCTGGCAAATCGCTAACAGATACATCTGCTAATTCGGATAAATTTTCTGCCACAACAGTTTTCTCCTGATTTACGGATGGTTTAGGTGCAGCTGCTCTAGCGACATTGAAAGAGTTTCCGCTGCTAACTGATACTGAATAAGATGCCATGTCTTACCTCCTAACAGTATTTAGGAAATACCTGCTGTAACCAATGCCATTCCTTGAATGACTCTAGTCTTATCTCCGCCTGCTGCTGTTAATAAAATATCGTAGTAATATCTTCCCGACGCCATAGTTGCTGTAACTTCATCAGTCATGGTGAGAGTGATCTGTCCCGTTCCAGAGTTGATGGAAGTCGAAAAAGTATATGCTGTTCCAGCCGTTGGATGCTTCTTAGCCTTCGCAACAGCACTGGCACTGCTCATGTTGAATACGGTGCCATCGCTATTCGTAATAGTATATGTTGAACTAAAGTCCGCACCTTGTTCAATCTCTATGTTTACTGCAGGTACTGCCATGACACTTTTTTAACTATTTATTTTCTTTGTTTTGCTGCTTCAGGAGTTTCTGCAAATCAGCAGTAGATCCTACAAACAGAGCATTTGTGACGTTGTTGGTAGTTTTACCAGGTTTCTCCTCCTCAACGTCTTTAAGTTTTTTCTGCAACTCCATCAGTTTGTCGGTTGCATCTGAAACGCTTTTAATCAATTGTCCAGCAACTTCATATGCTCTTGGAGTTTCGGTTTCATGTGCCAACTCTAAGATGCCATTAATTGCCTCTTGTCCTTTTTCAATAATAGAATAGAGATTGCCTCTAGTGTATTCATAATCTTTTTTGACATCATCTACTGCTGATTTGATGTCTTCGACTTTTTTCTCCGATTTTGACATGGGAACAACTTCCCCTTCAACATCAAAAGTATCGTTTAGATCGTCGAACTTGTTATTCATGAGTGTCATAAGATACTACCATCAAAACCGAAGTCATCTCCAGGTTCAATCAGATCGTCCATTGCCTGAGTGACAATGAATACTTCCGAACCAGAAACGTGATCCTGAACAGAAGTTCCATCTTGCGCTCTGCGTACTTTCAGAGAATTGCCACTCTTACTTTCAACAAAGAAGGACTCATTATTAATGAGGAAGTAAGAATGTTCTGCAATATTGGATGCATCATCAACAGAGATTCTGGTGTTCTTGGTACCAACGTCTCCTGATAGCAGAGTTTCTGCATCTGTGCCATAAGGTTTGGTGGCACGAGGAGTGACGGCGTATGTAATATCTCTGGTTGGAGTCTTTGTAGTCGATCCTTCGACATAACCAATACGAACCGATTTGATAATATCCTTCGAGGACTCGGATGCAGACTGAACAGGGCCAAACAAGTATGTTTTGGCGGTAAATCTGAGCGTGTAATACATCGCTCTTCTTGATGTGAAGTCACCTTCATAATCATCAACCATTGTGATATTTTCTAATACCACTGGAATATCCCTCTTTTCCCCAATCGTCTCTACGAGATTTACTGTAAGATTGTATTGAGGTTGGAAGTATGGAAGAATTTGCTCAACAATCTGAAGCATGTCGTCGTTTAACTTAGTGTAAATCGACAACTCAAATTGCATATTGTAAGGAACAGGCATATATGCCTTCCTGACTTCAGATCCAATACCAACAGTTTTACTGATAAACCTTTGGGTTGTAGTCAGTTTTCTTGTTGGATCATAAGTCAATCCCGTAAATTCAAATGACATACGGGGTAAGGACATTTGAGTTCCTTTGCTCAGATCAGCAGATTGCTCTAGTCTTGCAAGAAACTTTTGTGTTGGCCCATAAGCAAGAGGAACTCTAATGATACTTTTGGTATCATCAGATGAATCACTGTGCTGGATCTCAATCGAATTGAAAAGAGTTCCAAACGCAATGATAGTTCTTCTTAATATTTCATGGTAAAAATATTCAAACATCTTATGAGTCCGTTTTTAACCTTAATTGTATTTATGGAGTTCCGAAAGGATTAGTTTCATTGAAGTCCAAAATGGCATCGGCTTCGCTTTCAATAGTCTTATTGCTGCCAAAGTTGTCTCTTTCGTTGTCTTCTTCCCAGACTCTGACTTGATATACTGCGGAACTTGCGGCACCTGTGATACTCTCTCCAGGAGTGAAGTCTCCAGTAACATTGGAAACATCGAGTAGTCCAGTTGCATTTGTCCACTTCTGAACAATAGCGGTGGTACCACTCTGAGAACCAGTAACAGTTTCTCCACGTTGATACGTTCCAACACCAACCATGTATGGGCCAGTGATCGTAATAGTTGGAGAGTCTCCAGAAGTATATCCAGAACCAGCATTAGTGAATCTGATTGCACTGATAGTTCCAGCAGAACTGACAACTGCGATTGCTTCCGCCTGAGTATGTCCTGCTCCAGGAGCACTAATTGTGACAGTTGGTGCAGTGGTATATCCAGAACCACCACTGGTAATTGTGACGATACCAATAACACCATCTGAGAGGACAGTGGATGCTGCAGCACCTACACCAGTGTTTGTTCCAGAAACGTAGAATCCAACGCCAGGTGCGACAGTGTATCCGAATCCTGGATTTACAATTTCAACACCCTGTACCTTGTTTCCAACATCTCTACCATCACAATTGACAAGATCTCCAAGGAGAGTAGCAATGCCAACTGCAGTGAGTCCACCAGAAGGAGCAGATGAGATTGCAACTCTTGGTGCTACATTGTATCCCTCACCCCTATTAGTCAGATTGATCTTACTAATACCACCAGCCATGATGGACAATCCACCAAGTGTTGCGGTAGATCCAGATCCGACAAGAGTGAGAGTCTTGACGTTAGAGATGATAGTTTCGTCATCAATTGCATCAACACCGGTGTTGATGATCTCATCTTCATGTCTGAAGAGTTCACATCTTAACTCATAGGTGTAATTCTTTTGTAGCATGTAGAATGGTTTCTCATGCTCAACAAATTTAATCTCAAATAATCTATCTCCCAAGGGGAAATAAATCAAATCACCCTCTTTGGGACGAGTTGATAATCTGATATTAGCTAAGTTTTGAATCAAAGGTTGAATGTAGGTGTCATATCTCTCTTGAGAGATAATCAAATTGATTTCATTTGTTGCTTGTAAACCAAACTTTGTCAGCAACTGAGAGTTATCAGCATATCCATCATAGTTGTTGACATATGCTTCTAATGGGAAGGCGTTTTTGAATTCTGATTCAATTACTTCCTTGATGATTGTCTTTTCAGTCACATACTGCCTTGGCAGATAAAAGACTTCAACACCATACATCCTCAACTGTTCGTTGATTAAGTCCTGAACTAGACTTTGCTCTTGCTGTGAGCCTTGTAAGAAAAAGGGATTTAACGCCATTATCCGATCATGTCAAAGGGAGGAAGTTCGTAAGTATTTGACATCTTCTCCATGATCTTTTCAATATCTTTCTCTGCATCATCATAGATTTGTCTACCATTCAACTCAACACCGCCTGGAAGTTTTACTCCTTGGAACTTCATCAGATTTTGTCCCCACTGTCTCTTCACCAAAGCAGTGAGATATAGTTTGACAAAAGAATCATTGTAGACTCTTGCAAAATCGCTAGGATCTACCAATCTTTGACATTCAATAACAATATAATCACCAACACTGACTGCACCCCAATCAATGTCAAGGTAAAGTCTATCAACTCTTTGGTTGAATCTAATTGCTTTATGTGTTGTAAGTAAGAAGTCCATATCCTCAAGATACGTCTTCGTCATTGCATATGTCAGAAGTTCTGTTGATCCAAAATAATAAATGTCATTCAGGAACATTTGATATTTCACACTGAACATATTATTTGTTACAGTGTTAGTTCCGTCGTATTTGAAAATCTTTGTGATTCCGATAATTGAAGGAGGAATCTGAATATAATTACTGTTCTCGTTATATGTGAATGTAGTTGCAGTTCCTACGATGGTTGCGGTTGCAGTCTCTGTCGTAATACCTGCTACTGTGCTTTGTCCCGCAGGTGCTCTTCCTCTATCAATGTCACCCTGAGTGAACTGATACTTCAGGAACGTGCCCTGCACACCATCAAAATGACGCTCATTAAAATACTGAAAAGCATCATCAACTAGATCATCGATCTGCTCATCGGCTACATTAATTTCAAGGACTGGCGCACCCAGTTTCCTTTTGACATAATCTATTAGTTCTTGCCTTGTAGATGGTTGCGCCATATCCTTTTTTGATTATTTATCAGATTTTGCCTACAACTTCTTGCTGCTTAAAGTAAAGTTTGACATAAGACTTTGCAAGATCTTTCAGAACCCGAATATCATCAATAGAATCAATATCATTTGCAAGTTTTGTATATTCAAAACTCTTACTCAAATTTTCAAGTGTGATTTCGTCGGGGTTCATTGGGTTAGTCCTCTTAGTAGTTGTTTGATTTCATCAAGATCCGATTTCATATTAGCAACTTCATCTGAAAGAGTTTGTATCTTTTGATGCTCTTCAGAATTCAATTTACGTCTCTTCATGTATTCCTCATACTCAGAGACATTCTTATTGATAATAGAGTTCGTTTTAGGATCTCTATACAAACCAGAATGTCCCTGAACTTCAATGTGATCCATATTAAGCAAGTGCGATAACTCTAAGATTTCTCATTCTAGGAACAAAGACTTGGTTAGTCGATGTCATGACGAGTTTGATGCGATATGCTCTGAATGATGGGAGATTATCGATCGTGAATGAATGCTCCTTGAATTGGAGTTCCTCGCCATTTGAACCCAAGGTGGTTGCAGGTGCGATGTAAGAATCCGAAAGTCCACTATCGCGAGAGGCATCAATTACTTGGCCTCTTTCATCAAGGTTGTCATAACCTGGGAACAGTTGATAGATTGGAGTGAAATTCTCCGAATCACCGACTGCATAGAATGCTCTAATCTCAGAATATCTATTCTTGTATGCATCTACCATTACTTTGATGGAAGTTGCAGAATTTTCAAGAACAATCTCCTTGGTAAGATATTGGAATGCAGTAGGATCAGTATCGATTCCATTTACTCTGTTATCTTCAATGAAGTTAGTAACTGCGTTATTGACTCTCTGTGAAGTCAAGATTGCAGATACTCTTTCAGTATCAACAACAGGAGAGACGAAAGAGTTTTCGGTGTTCAGACTCAGAGACATCTGGAATGATTTGTTTCCAGCCTCTGTATCAGTAAATGCATCTTCATTAACCTTCGATCCAATGAGTCTTGGAGACGTGAGGTAGTTAGATCTAAACAGAGAAACAGACTCACTTCCTGCATTCGTGAATGGAATTTCGTTTCCATCAATACTTGCAGCAGTCGTGGTTCTGACGGTTGCGCTAATCGAAGTTCCTTTGACAGCAACACTCTGTACAACAGGAGTGATAACTTCAAAAGGAATATTTTGAGTTGCGGTAACATTAGATCCACCAAAGTTTCCGTCAGAACCCATATAAAGGATTGGGAAACTTTCACCAGTCGAGCGGCCAACACCACTTGAACCCATGTCAAGTTTAATGTTGTAAGAATCGAAGGTGATTGGATTTGCTACAGTAACATTCTCAAGATTATGTGTCTTATTGATTCTTCTCAATGAAACACCACCAAGTTCATACTTATAAACTGGAGTTCCTGCAGGGTAATTTCTAGAAACAGTGCTATCGATTCCTCTAACGATAGTTCCACTTACCTCAGTGCCAGAAGCACTTGTGTAAGAAAGAACTTCGTTGCCGATAAGGAGATATCCTGCGTTAGTTGTACCAACACCAACATTTTCAAATGTGTCGAGTCCTTCTGTAGAATCGACTGACAGTGCCGTAGTAGCACTGGAGTCATATGCAGCAGAGAGTTTTGTTGGAGTTAGATTAGGACGTACACCACCAACGGTTACAAAGTTGCCGTCAAAGTACATTCCATGGTTTTTGTGATTAACTTTAACATGGAGTCCATCATTATCAACATTGATAGTATTGAGTTGAACTCCACCATGAGTCGCAGCGTTCAGATCAGTACTGAGTCCTGCGTTATTGGTGAATGTTATCGTCTTACCAGAACCGACTGTTGAGAAGTCGCCCTGAACATTGTTAAGAACCAATTCGGTGGTTTGGTGCAGAGTGGAGACGGAGAGTCTTGCACCTGCTCCCAACTTATCATTGCCAATAGTTGTGATTCCAAGAACATCACCAACTACATAACCATCACCACCAGTTACGATGGTTGCTCCAGTAACAACACCATTAGCAACGGTAACATTTGCAGTTGCGTTTCTTCCCTTACCAGTGATAGTAGAGAGTTCAACGTCATTGAATGTCAGTGATGCAGCCGCAGGAGTATATCCGATACCAGCAGCATTGACATTCAGAGCACCTGTTGCAATACCCGCATTTGCAACATAGTTACCAGTTGCATTTGTTCCGTGCTGAGTGATAACATTGCCGAATGTCAGATCGGTGTCAACCACATCAGAACTAATTCCAAGTCTAACTGTTCTAGAGGCAACTGATACTGGGTTTGGAATCAGAGAGGCAATTTGCTTATTACCCTTGGTAAGTTCTGGGTTGTAGAACTCAATTGTTCCACCTTGAACAAAGTTTGCTCTATGAAGTTTAAACTTCAAATCTTCCCACTGACTGGGTTCCCATGTTGATGCGTTCTGTGACTTGAACAGAGAACCGAGAGTTGGCTGGTTAGAGATGAATTTATCTGTGATCAAATCATTCTCACCAACTCTGGAGATATAGACTTCATACTTGGTTGAAATCGATGCAAGACAGATTGCATATTCCTTACCACCTTCAAGATAGACAGGTGCTTTGAAATTGACTGTCGTGGGTACAGATCCGTCTGAAGAGACATTAACATCATCAGGTTCTACAATAACTTCAGAGAAAGGAATGACATGTTGGGTTGGGAAACCACCATTCATTGTTCTCAATTGGAACGTGAATGGAATATCATTGTCATCCTTAGCGGAGAAGAATACGTCACACTTGGTGAGGAATACTCCAGTTTCCTCTTCGACGAGGAAGGATTGTGCAAGAGGATCATACCAGATGACTCTGGATCTTTGCTCACTGTTTGTTCCAACAACTTCAGAGGAGATAACTCTAAAGTCACCAGTTCCTCTAGCAGCAGCACGCTCATCAAATTCTGCACGTTGCTGAACCGAAGCATTTCTGACTGAGATGATCTCTTCCTGAACAGTCTCTAAGGTTCCTGAAGAAGTAAAGGTGGAAGATGCAAGAGTTGATGCCTCAT
>CEON01090801.1_pt1 | contig 16377 bp, 21 predicted proteins | sample 530291 | NCBI WGS metagenome assembly CEON01 (sample SAMEA2619888, study PRJEB7988) | marine metagenome | biome: marine biome (ENVO:00000447); feature: surface water layer (ENVO:00002042); material: "saline water (ENVO:00002010), including plankton (ENVO:xxxxxxxx)" | depth 5 m
TTATCATTATTTATCATTTCTCTAACTCATAAAGTCAGTTTAATTTTAGTCAGGTTGGGAGGTTAAGATGATATTTTTTTGCGTATATTTATCATTATGATTTTTGGCGGATAAAATCCGCGACCCAGCATTTTATTTCAAGTATTTTTTGTGAATACAAAATTTTATTGACATCTTATACTGGGAAATATTCATTAAAATTTATCTACTCTTCCTTTTTCTTTTTTCTTCTTCATACCTTTCTTTATTTCGGCAGGTGTAAGTTCTTTTATTGTTTTTGGTGTGTCTTTACTTACTCTTTTTGTGGGTCTATATATATCGCCTTTCTTTTTATATCCTACTTCTCCTCGTTGATTACGCCAGTCTTCTTGAAACCATCTTGTTAATCCTTCTTTCTTTTTAGATCCTTCATAAGCATTCGTTGAACCATATTTCTCCTGATAAAGTTTTTTGTATTCCTTTACTAATGCTCCACTTCTATAAGCACTTGGTTTATCATATTGCTTATATATCTTTGTCTTTGCTTTTTCATAAAGTCTAGTATCTTTGGGATTAGACATATACTTATATAATATATAATATTGTTTGTTAGTGTTGTGAATGATGTTAATTAACAATACTAACAAAAGTTCCCAAAAAAATTAGACAGGTTAAACCTGAATTCATAGAAAATATTATTGACATAAAAAATTTTTTAAAAAAAAAAAGTCTAGGAACTTTTTTTACTCCTGTCTAAATGTCTAAATGTCTAAAAATATCCAACCATCATTTAGATAAGTGGATTTTACACTTCATTTTAATCGGCGATTTTCTCTAATTCTATATTTAGACATTTAGACAGGTAATAACATAAGTTGAGAAAAAAAGAACAGAGAGAGAAGAAAGAGAGAGAGTAAAAAAGGTCAGGAACTTTGGATTGACTTGTCTAACTTTTTTGACAACTTTTGATAAATATTAGGATAAATGACATAAAGAAAATACAATAAATAGTATATGACAATGACAACTTATAGAATTTACAAAATCATTTCCAAACAAACACCTATAACTATGATTACTAATACAGGAGTAGGAGAAGGAGTATTAACTATGAAATCAAGAATGGGGTTATATCATAGTGGAGGTTGTGGAAAAGAAGTTTTAGTAAAAGATGATTGTGAAAGAGTTTTACTTCATACAACGCAAGATTACTATTTACATAAAGAACGACTAAATGAAGAGAAATTTAAATGTAGAGTAGCAAATAAGATATTGAAAAAATAAATATATTAGAATAGTATATATGGAAGTTAAAACGATTACAAGTCTTAAATCAACATTAGTATTTGATAATAAGGAGGAAAATATTAAATCCTTTAAAGTAGAACCAAAATCCGCCGATAGAGCAATACAATTTACAACTAGAACAACCCCATTTATATTAGAAAATACTAGCACTCGTTTTATGTTAGGAGATGTAAAACCAACAGGCATAGTAAAATATGAATTACTGGGACGGCACTGGGTAAAGGTTGATATTAGAGCAGGTGAAAAAATAGAATATCATACTTACGCAAATGTAGCACCATATAACGCAGGAGCAGTAGCACAGGAACTTTTACAAGATAGTAATAAAGATGCCGATATAGTATTTGTTTTAAATCAATCAGGTAGAACAGACCACTCATTTAACTTAAATGTAAGACCCACTAGAAACGGACAAACTCTATTTATTACAAATTCAAGTGCTTCAACCCAAACAATAAGAGTAAATTTAGGAAATCCAAAAGTAGTAGAGGGACATTTAATCCACGAAGGAACTGGGGCAGGTGATGATGGCGGTGGTATTGTAGAAATGAAAGCAATTACTGATAATAAATATGTTGTTATGGGAGCAGGTAAATACCTTAATTTAAGGGGTGTTAAGAAACCAACTTCATCAGCATCAACTGCCTATTACTGGGTCGTAGAAGACGGCACAACCCTTAAATTGAATTAAAACATTTCTCTAACATTTCTCTAACTAGGTTATTTTTAGAATTTTTTTATCTTCGTATATAATATAAATGGATATACAAAGACAAGACGGACAAAGCGACAACGAGCAAAGCGATAATGAACCTGAACCCCAACCAATTGAAGTAGTAGTAGAACCAAATACTACGACAAAAACAACAAAAGTTAAGGCAAAACAAGACGGAAGAAGCAAACCACGCACTAAAAAACAACTAGAAACTCTTAAAAAGATGAGAGAAGCAAAACTAGCAAAGAGTAAAGAAAGACAAGAAGATTTTGAAAGAGAAGTAGCGGAAATCCAAGGCAAACCACCACCAAAGAAGAAAGCACCTAAAAAAATAGAACCTCCTCCACCTGCTAGTAGCGATGAATTTGAAAGTAGTGAAGAAGAAGAAGAAGAACCACCACCACCACCAAAACCAAAGAAGAAACCAGCAAAGAAACCAGCACCAAAGAAGAAACCAACTAAAAAGAAAATAACTTACATATCTTCTAGTAGCGATGAAAGTAGTAGTGAGGAAGAATATGTAATTACTAGACAAAAAAAGAATAGAAAACCAAAAAAGAAATTACCACCTCCTCCTCCATCTAGCGATGAAGAAAGTAGCGAAGAAGAATATGAACCACCTCCACCCCCTAAACCTCGTAAAACAAAAACAAAACCTAAAAGGATTGAAAAATACAAACCTCCACCAGTAGAAAGCGATGAAGAATATGAAACCCCACAACAAGCACAACAATCAGCATTATACTCCCAAATGTTCGGCGGATATTAAATTATAATATCTATATATAGTAATAATGAGTAAAGAAGATTTTGAAATTACAGAATTACAACAAAACGAAATAACAATAGAGGCATTAGATAATCAACGAGAACACGATAAAAAGATAAAGAAACCATTATTATCCCACCCTCATTCTATGTTAATCGTAGCACCAAAAGGAGCAGGTAAATCAACATTTATAATTAACTGCCTTATTAAGAAATCTTTTTATAGAGGATATTTTGATAAGATATATATATGGTCGCCTACAATGGCGTTAGATGATAAATTTAGCGATGCTATTAGTCTGCCTGACGAGCAAATTTTTGAAGATTATGAAGAAGAAGATTTATTAGATATATTACAACAACAAGCAGAAGATATTAAGGAGAATGGTAAAAAGAAGAGTAAAAAGATATTATTAATATTTGATGATATGGCTCAATCTAACGCATTTAATCAGTCTAAAAAGAATGCTATGACAAAATTGTTTTTTAACTTACGACATTATAATGCTTCTTTATGGGTCGCATCGCAAAGATATATGGGAGCAATGCCTTTAAATTTTAGAACAAATTTAAGTGGATTAGTAATGTTTAATATACCTAACCAAAAAGAACTAGATAAGATTATGACCGAAAACGCTGGTTCTGTTAATAAAAGACAATTTAAAACTATATATGATTATTGTATGGATCAACCATTTAATTTTATGTATTTAAATTTCCAAGTTCATCACGATAAGATGTTCCATAAAAATTTTAATATGTTAAAGTTAAAAATTGAAGAATAAATAAATATATATATAATATATAATAATGCCGAAATCATACAAACCACCTAGAATTTTTCATTTAAGAAGTCAAGATGCTACTATTAAAGGAACAGCACCATATACACAGAGCGAATTATACTTTAATATAGACCAAAATTTAACACCTGACAGCAATGAAGCATTAATAGTATCTGTAAATACCGCAGAAATTCCATTATCTTTTTATCCAGTAGGAGTTAATAATAAGACTATTGTTTTTTTAGAAAGCACAGATGACGATATAGCAAATGTAGTAGCAAAGAACAATGTTGTATTAAATGAAGGAAATTACACAGCAACAGACCTAGCAACTGAAATAGCACGAGCATTAAACGCCAGTAATGGAGATAATGATTATAGTTGTGTTTTTGATGCCTCAACTACTAAATTTACAATATCTAAATTAAATACAGCATCAGCAAAAGAGTTTCAGTTAAATCTAGCAGTAGGTTCTAGTGGAACTGCTTATAGATTACTAGGACATACCGCTTCTTTAATTTCTTCTACAAATGGAACAGGTAATGCTAGGCAAATTGTTAGTAGTGTTGTTGCTAATGTAAGTGGCGATAATGCTTTATATATTAGATCTCCATTAAGTAATATTAACTCATTTGAAAGTAAGCACGGAGGCACTAGCGATATTCTAGCAAAAATACCTATTACAAATCAATATAACGAAATCCAGCACTATTCCCCAGTAGCAAATATGTTTAAATCTCAACTAGCAAACGGACAACCACTAAACGATTTAACTATTAGACTTACAAATAGCGATAATTTAAAGATTGATATGAATGGAATGGATTGGGAATTTTCCATAGTTGTAGAAACAATAAATGTTGATGAAACAAGATACAGAGAATATTAATGTTGAAATTAAATATATTAGAATATTATATAATATGCCTTGTGGTTGTGCGTGGTATGATGTGCCTTGTTTAGCGAGTTGTGGATATCAAGCAGTAGCACACTCCAAAGTAGGAAAAGCAATTGGAAGTGTAGCAACAAAAGTAGGGAAAGGAGTTTCTACTGCTGTATCATCAGTAGGAAAAGTGGTTAATAAAGTAGCACAACCCCTAGTAAAAGCAGTAGAATATGTAGGAGAAAAAACAGGATTAGATAAACCTGTTAAAGCAATTGTAGGAGGTGTAGCAAAAGGAGTTAGAGCAGTAGGAGAAGCAGTAAGTGATATACCTGTGGTGGGAGGAGTTATAGAAGATGCTTATAATTTAACAAAAGTAGTAAATCCATACGCAAGAGCAGTAGATGCTGGTCTAGCAGGAGCAGATGTTATAGAAGGTAAAACTCAACTAGGAACAGCATTAGTAGGAGTTGGAATTGGTAAAAAATTAAAAGGAATGAAAGGAGGTAAAAAAGCACTAGATGCCGTTGTTGTAGGTAAAGGTGTTAAACAAGTAAAAGATCGTAGAAGTAATTAATTTTTTGAAATTTTTTGATTATATTTTTATATTCAGTATAAATATATATATGGGACTAATTGGAAAAGCAAAAGCATTAGCGAAAAAAGTAGGTAAAGCAAATCCAAAAGATATTGCTAGAAAAGTAGGAAAAATCGCCGATAAAGGTTTAGATATGGCGAAAGGTGCTTTAAGTAAAATTGAAGAAGTAGGAAATAAAATAGCAGATATGCCTGTAATTGGTGATCTTGCTAAACAAGCATATTCAGCACCAGTTATTAAGGGTGTATCGGCACAAATGCTTTTTGAAGGAGCAAAAGCAGGAGTAAGCACAGGCGATAAATTATTAAGAAAAGGTAAAGGTATGATTGATAAATTACCTGATGGAAGTGTAGCGGAAATTGTAGGAGGTAAAAAATCGAAAAATTTTAGTAGTCAATCAGTAGCAAATATAGGAAATAAACATCTTAAAAGTCAGCGTGATAATGCTAGTATGATTAACGATGTTATTAGTTCTGCTGGTCGCCACCCTGTTTTACAGGCACGAGCAAGAAATATTACAAAACATTTACAAAGTCAAGACATTATGAAAGCAACTCCACTCCGTCAAGTAAGTAATGTCGTTAAACATCATACTACTAGGGTTGTAAATTCAGGTCTAGGATAATATTATAATATATATTATGTTAGGTGAAATATTAGGAGTATCTTTTATATCAACTTTATTAATTCTTATAACAACTTATAAGAAATCTAAAACAAAATTTAGAAAAGTAAGACCAGTTAGACATAATACATATTTTTATTATGACAATACACCTAGAAGAAAAAGAAAAAAAAAAAATAATTAATAAGTTTCTTTCCGTAAAATTTTTTTCTATGCTTATGTTATAAAATGTCTATCGTCCCACGCTCCGCTCGTTATAATGTTCTCCCTATGGGTATTCCATCTCAACGCCGTTCCGTCCGTCAGGGCGTTCAGTCCGGTTCTAAATTTAAACCGGAGGATACTAAAATTATCCGCATCAACCTCCCCCAGCAGTCTTACCTAGATTGTGCTAATTCTTACCTTACATTTAGACACAAAATTTGTGATGCTAATTCAGCAACTGACGCACAGACCAATTTACTTACCGACCTTATGAATACTGCTAATAGTGAAACTTGTATGGATAATGGTGCTTTCTCTTGGATTAGAAATATTCAGGTTCAGGGTGCTGATGGTTCAGTATTAGAAAATATCCAAAATTACAATGTCCTCTCTCGTGTCCTCCATCGTGCTACTCAACCTATGGATCATAATGAAAGTTCTGCTAATGTCTTACAGGGATATGGAGATATTAGTGAGCGTCAGTCTTGGGGTTGTAATGCGACAGGACACCAGTATGCTATTCAACTTTCCGCTAGTGGTATTTTAAGTAATTCTAAATACCTACCACTTAAATACCTCCAAGGTGGTCTTACTTTACAGATTGAATTAGACGATTTTAACCGCTGTCATCAGTCAAGTAGTGCTAATGACTACTCTTATGTTATAGATCAGGTTCATTACCATATGGATTTAGTTGATTTTAGCGATGAATTTGATGCTATGTTTCGTAATCAACTTGCGAGTGAGGGTGTTAATATTCATTTTGACACTTATAGTTCTCATATTGATACACTCGGTACTAATGCTGGTGAGGTCAATTTGGAAATTAGCGAACGAGCAAGTTCCGTAAAATCAGTTTATACTATCCTCCGTGAAACTGCTAATGTTGCTTCTGTTGCTACTGATAGTACTGGTTCTTGGACTAGTCGCGAAACTACTAAATACAAATACACACTAGGCACTACTGATTACCCACGATATGATGTATCTTGTGAAAATGGTGGTGCTATATGCTATGCCGAGATGCTTAAAGGTTTTGGTGCTTTGGGTGATATTAATGGTGGTAGTGAAATTGACTCCCACGCTTGGCGTGGTAAATCCTCTAATGCTAGTGATAAATACCTAGAAATTGTTAGTGTATTACCACAATCAACATACGGAGCAACTAACTCATCATACGCAATTTTTACCTTTACAGGCAAACACGGACTTTCTAGTGGAACTAATGCTCTTGGAACTGGCGACCAGTTTATTGTTGCTAATACTGGTAGTGATGTTATTAATGCTGATGGAACTGCTGGGACAGCACATACCGCAGACAAAGGGTGCTGGATTTGTGAAGCAGTATTAAGTGAAAGTTCTGCTCTTTGTGTCTTATCCAAAGATGCGTTAGGTAATGCTTATGACCCTACTGCTGGTTCAATTGCTACTACTGCTGTTGTAAGTCAGGGATATGCTAAAAAGGCATCTTCCGCCACTGACGGCAAGGATAGTAAATTTATGATCGCACAGAATTTTGAAAACCACTTTGAAAACCAAATGCTCCAAACTGGTGTATCTGCTAGTGGTGCTGTTCCACTATCTCTAACTCTTAACTGCGATGGTGCTACTGCCTGTCGTGTAGATACTTTCGTTCATAGCGACAAGATGCTTACTATTGGTGCTGATGGTCTTGCCTCTGTATCGGTTTAAGTGTATTATATTTATTATTAAATAAATTTGTTTTTAGAAATACTTTTCTATACATATTATATAGATGTTTAGAAAATCATTAACAGGAGAAAAACATATAACTGCTACTAGTATTACTGCTGATAGTGTTAATACAAAATCAATTGTAGATGAAGAGGGTATAAATTTTGAAAATTCTATTAAAACAGGGAATTTAATTGATAATCATAAAGAATTATTAAGTAGTTTAAAACCATTAGGAACTGCTGGAACTGGGACTTTTAATACAATATCTCCCCACGCAGTAGATGATAGACCTAATGATTGTATAGTAGTTTTCGAACACGATAAAGATGCTGTTAGTCATCATTTTATAAGTTGTAAATTACAAGATGCTATTATAAAAATGGATAAAATACACGCAGATATGAAAGGAGTTGTTGCTGATAATTCTGCTAATAAATTTTTAAAAACAGATAGTGCTTATAGTGCTTTTCATACTGAAAATATTGAAACTAGCGGAAAATGGACTTTTACAACTGAACCAGTATATAAAACAGGAGGAGTAGAATATGTATTACAACACGCACAAAGCACTAATATAGTAGGACACCACGCAACAAATAATAGCAGTTCAACACACCCTAAAATAGGTGCTACTGGGACTGGTAATTGGGACGCTTCTGCTTCTAGTGGTGTTGGGGCAGTTCAATATATAGTAGTAAATAATACTAACGGACAATTACAAACAGAAAAAAAAAAACAAACATATCATAAGATTAATTATAAACCATCTAACTATACAGAAAGTGATATATTAGTAGTTGCTGGTAATGATATACATAAATCATCGCCATATTACATTATGACAACAGATACAGATGGAAAATTATTAGCAAAATTCTTATGGAGTACTGATTTTAATATGTTTCCTATGGGTTCAACAGCAGGAGGGGCAGATGCTAGACCAGTAAGCGATAGATATAAGCAGGGATTAGTTCCAGAGGGTTCAGGAACACATAATGATGAATTTTTACGAAAAGATGGAACTTGGGCGAGTCCTCCAACAAGTGGTTTTGTAAATCCTACAAGTGTAGTAGCATTAGGGGGAATTGCTGATGGTAGTAAATTTACAGATGATGATGCTGATAATTTTATGGAATTAGGAAGAGGTAAATTAGGATATAATGGGACAGACAGCGATGTATTTAGTGTAGCACATAGAGATAATTTTAGTAATGTTAATTATGCTTTATCCCAAGACGCAAATGGAGCAACTATGTTAAATTCTAAAACAGGGCAATTATTAACATTAAGAGTAAATGATACGATAGTTCAACAAATGGACGCAGATGAAATAACATTTAAGGGTGATGCTATTGTAGATGCTAGTCATATATTAAGATTAAATAATACAAGTGGAAATATATTAGCAACTACTGATAATGATATATCTTTTACAATAGGTAGAGGACAAATAGGATATAATGGGACAGATACAGATGCTTATTGTGTAGCACATAGAGATAATTTTACTGGAACAGATTATGCTTTATTACAATTAGCAGATGGTAATACAATTATTAATGCTAAAAGTGGAACAAATATATCGTTTAAAATAAACGACCACGCAACAAGTATAGCATATATATCATCAACAGCATTTATATTTAATAAATATATATTAAATGAAGTATCAAGTGGAGTAGCATTTTCATCAACAGACGCAGATACACAATTTATATTTGGAAGAGCAAGTTTTTTAGGAATAAGTGATGGTATGTATTTGGGACATAGAGATAATACTAATTCAACTGATTTTGCTATAAATCAATTACATAATGGAGCAACTACTATAAATTCTAAAAGCGGACAAGGATTACACGGAGCAATTGGTGGAGTTGTATGTTTTGATACAACCGCAAGTGATTTTACATTTGCTGTAAATGCTGTTGTTAATAGTTCTCATAATTTAAATTTACAAGCAACAAGTGGAACACCATTTATATCAACTGATAATGATATAATTTTTGAAATGGGAAGAGGAAAGGTAGGATATAATGGGACAGATGCTGATGCTTATTGTGTAGCACATAGAGATAATTTTAATGGAACAGATTATTCTTTATTACAATTAGCAGATGGTAATACAATTATTAATGCTAAAAGCGGACAAGTAATATCATTTAAAATTAATGACGCAACAAGCACCGCATTTATATCATCAACAACATTTACAAGTAATGTAGAAATGGTAAATAATGTATTAAGTGGAACAGCATTTTCATCAACTGATAATGATATAATTTTTGAAATGGGACGAGGAAAGATAGGATATGATGGAACTAATGGTGATACTTTTACATTAGCACATAGGGACTTATTTGATGGAAATCAGTATATGATAAGACAAGATTTTAATGGATATACATATCTTAATGCTATTACTGGGTCATATATAACTTTTAGAATTAATAATAATGAAAAAATGAGAATGACAACAAATAAATTATTACTAAAAGGGCATCTAGAAGTAGATAGTAGTCATAATATAGAATTAAAAAAGACAAGTGGGACTATATTTGAAAGCACAGATGACGATACAATATTTGAATTTGGTAGAGGTAAAGTTGGATATGCGACAAATAGCGATGAATTTGCGATAGGGCATAGAGATTGTTTTATAGAGGCTGATTTGGCTTTAGCCCAAACTGAATTAGGAGAAACTATTGTAAATGCTAAAACTGGGAAAAAAATTTTATTAAAAATAAATAATACATCTATTGTAGAAATATCAGCAACAGAAGCAATATATAAGAAAAAAATAGAATTTGCTGGGGATTTTGGTGGTAGATTAATAGATGATGGAACAGCGATGAATACTTCTAATGATATATTTGTAGGAGGAGCAAGGATTGGATACTGGGAAGGAGGTGCTGGATATGGTGCTTTTTACAATAAAGGCAATAGTACTGCTGGTAATTATGCTCTTCTTGCTGGTTCTACTGATACATATCTAAATGCTAGTACAACTATATATGCTAGAATAAATAACTCAACCACCGTGATGACAATGTCATCGTCTGCTTTACAAATATACGGAACTACTGAATATACTAGTGATAGAAGAATTAAAGATGAAATAGAAGACGCAGACGATTATTGGGACGCTTTTAAAACAATTAAGATTAAAAAATATAAAAAGATTACAAAAGACGCAACTGATAAAAAGAGGTTAGGAGTTATAGCAGATGATATAGAAGTAAATACTAATGAAATGATTAGTAATGCTTTTAGTCAAGGAACAGCAAATAACCCTATGGAGTTAAATGATGGAACTAGTGTAGATGAAGTTAAAAAAGTTCAATACGACCAGTTATATAGAATGAGTATGACTATTATACAACAATTACAAACAAGAGTAGAAGCATTAGAAACTATTATACAAAATAATAACCTATCATAATGTATATGAAAGTATTTAAATCAACTAGAAAAGATAAAAAATATATGTTAGAATATCAAGGAAAAACAATACATTTCGGTCAAGCAGGAGCAAGTGATTATTTACAACATAAAGATCCTGAACGCAAAGAGCGTTATTTAGCAAGACATAGAAAAAGGGAGAACTGGACTAGAAGCGGTGCTAATACAGCAGGATTTTGGGCGAGATGGATATTATGGAATGACCCAACAACAATAGAGGATAATATGAGAAAAGTTCATAAAAAATTCAATATATAAAATAATATTTGATAATGTATATAATAAATGTTTAGTTGCCCTCTATGTAGAAAAGAATATTTACTATATAGTAAGTTATGCCCTAAATGCGATAAAATATACAAACTAGGAACTATTTATGGTTTTGATAAGATATATGATATTGTTGATAGATGCCTTGTCATTAGCGAAGAAAATCAAGAACGAAAAATAACAAGAGTATCCAAAGCAGTAAATACTAATATTGAAAAAAAAGACTAGAAATGGTGTTGTATTTTTTTATTACTTTTATTATATCACCTAAATATATAGATGTCATCACAACAACCGAAGAAGAAAGAAGGTTTTTTAAAAAAAGTCGGTAAGTTATTTACACCTATAAAAAAAGTAGGAAAAGCAGTAATGTCTAAAATAGAACAGACACAAAAAGCAACTGAATTTGATACTATGAGCGATGAAACTAAATTACACGCTCATATTGCTAATCAATCATATAACAAAGTAGGACAAAGAGAAAAAAGTCTAGGAGGATATGAACTAGATGAGAGTTTTAGTGGTAAAAAACACGCCGTTTATCATAATAAAAACACTAAAAAAACAATAATCTCATATAGAGGAACAGACCCTACCGATGCGGAGGATTTGTATAATGACGCTCATATCCTTAAAGGAACACAAGCAACAACAGATAGATATAAAAGAAGCGAAAAACTATACGATGATGTTGCTAAAAAATATGGAACTGATATTACTGCGACAGGTCATTCATTAGGAGGTAATATTAGCGAACATATAGCAAGGAAAAAAGGAGCAAAAGCAGAAACATTTAATACTGGTAGAGGTGTAGATAAAAGTTATGCTCTTGCTTCTGCTAAATGTTTTATTACTAAATATGTAGGAAAAAGACCTAAATACTGCGATAATGTTAAAAGGCATCATATAGTGGGAGATCCATTAAGTGCTACAAATAAAGGATATGGTAAAGCATATTCATATAGATCCAAAGGAATTAAATCTCATTCATTAGAAAACTTTTTAGGAAAAGACAATCCAATAGAAAAATTTAGACCACAGAAAAGTAATGTGTCATCTTCATTAGGATAAATATATAATATATAATATATAATGCCTAAAAAGAAGAAGAGTATGAAAATAGCACCTGCTCCAATAGATATGGGAGCAACATCATCAACTTTTGCCCCTACCCCTAGTCCTGCCTTTACAACAACTCCATCTCCTTTACAAAGAACAGATGAAATTCGTGGAACAGGTGGATTACAGAGAACAGATGAAATTCGTGGATCTGTAAGAATGAGAGGAGTACGAGGTAGTGGCGTTGATAATTTTGGCGAAACGAGATTGCCTGACGATGATGATTTTAGGTTAGGCAGTAATGCGACTGATGTTCGCCCACGAATGGGAAGTCTAGGAAGATTTATACAGATGCCTACTAGACCTCAACAGATGCCTTTACAACGCAGACCATTTACAGCACAAAGATTATTATTCCCTGAAAATCAACACCATCAACAACCATTACATCAATCACAATTTAGAACACCAGAGCAATTTTTACAATTAGCAGGAAGAATAGACGATGAAGAAGAAAAAGAAGAAGAATGAAAAAAAAAATGTAGGTATAAAGTATTATGGTCTTTCAGGAACAATCTAGCGATTATGGATTTAATAAAAACAACCTCACAAATTCTAATGATATATCTAATTATAAAAACAAGATTTTAGCAGATAATAAATTATATCAACAACCTATTATACACACTAAAAAGAAAATCCCTAAACGATACAAAATAAGTAGGTTTCGTTAAATTTAATATATAATATATAGTATAATGGATAATCAACCACTAGAAAAACCTAAACGAGTAAATCTAGATAATTTTATACTATTGAATGATATGACTGATGAAGAATTAGATAAACAACACAAAATAGAAATGAAAAGAATGAAAAAAATAAGAGTACAAAGGTATATGGATAAGAATAAAAAGTTTTTTGGTTAATTAAAATGTATGTATAGTATATAAAATGCCTAAAAAGCGAACGACTGGAAAGAAACGCCCTAAATCAAGAGCGAATGCCTTACCTAGAAACCAAGTTAAACCTGAAAAGCAGGAGCGTAAAGCACCACTAGCAAATACATACAATACATTACCACCATATCGTAATGTCCCAGTGTATTACTCTCAATTTGGAGCAAATACATTTGTTTAATGTTATTTTTATAATTATATTTTATTATATATATAATATATAATGAAGGTTAAAGTTTTAATAAATACTGATGATAGAGGTAAGTATTTCGTTCATAAAAGAAAGAAGACATATATAAAGTCTAGATGTTTAAAATTAATGCCTAAAAAAGAAAAGTTTAATGTATATGTAAAAGAAGATGGTATAAAATATTACAACGCAGGAGGTAGAAAAGTATATATAGGTAAAGATAAAGAAACAAGTAAATTAATATGCGATGATTTAGATAAGGTTGTAAAATCTAAACGCAAAAAGATTAATAAAGTTCTTACTACTAAATTACAAGAGTTAGTAGATGTTAAGACAAAACAAAAAGAAGGAAAACAAAGAAAAATGAGGGAAGTTGCTAAAATAGCAAAATTGAAAATAGATGAAAGAAAACAAAAAAAGAAAAAAGAAAAAGAAGCAAAAGAAGCAAGTAAAAGAAGATCATACGCAGAAGTAAAAGCAAGTTTAGAATTTTTAACAGATAAAAGAAGAAGTATTAAAAATGAAGCAGGACGGCAAGGGTGGGGTGCTTACCAAACACAAAGAGCAATAAGAGAGTTTGATGCTTTTATGGCGAACCCAAATAAACCTATTGAAACACCAGCATTAGGATTATTGTATAATAAACCATCTACATTTATGAGAACAGATGATAAGGGATTACCTACTACTATACCTGACCCAACACCTGAACCAACACCCACACCAGTTCCATATCCTCCTTTACCAGTACCATCAGGATTAGCAGGGGTAGAAGACCCTACATTAGTTCCAATAGCAAAACCTCTTAAAATTGATGAGTTAGGAAATGTTGTATTTGGAGAAGAAGAGGAAGAACCAAGATTAACAATTAATAATAAAGATTTTGATGAAGATGAGGACTTTATGATGAGTGAAGAAGAAGAAGAAGAAGAATTAATAACATCATATCAACAAATGATATTAGATAAAATACAAGCAGAAGGAAGAGAACCAACAGAAGAAGAATTAGCATCATTGAAAACAACACCAGCAGAAGAAGAAGGAAAAGCAATACCAACACCAACCCTAGCAGTCCCAGTAGCAGAAGAAGGAGCAGGAGAAGAATTAGCAACACCACCAATAGCAGAAGCAGTAGATACACCAAGACCATTAGAAGAACCAAAGCCATCAAGAAGAGGAAGAGGATTAGCAAAACCAACACCTAAAAAGACACAAGCAATTAAAGATGCTAAACAACAAATACAACAGAAACTATTAGATATTCAACGATATATGGATAGTGATATTAGAAGTGCTAATAATTATAATAGTCATATAGAAGTATTAAAAGAACCTCTTGAAGCAGAACAAAGAGCAGGAGTATTTATTAAAGACGCAGTTAAAAAATTACGAGCAGATGCTATTAAACAATATAAAACATATACAAAGCAGTTAATTCTTCATTTCGTCCAAAAATATAGAAAAAATCCTTTTAAGGAAACAACAATAGCACATTATAGAATACAAGGAGAAGTTAGAAGAATTGAAAAGAGTTTCGGTCAATCTGCTCCAATGAATGAAGCACCCCAAAATATAGAAGATTATGATACATTGAATACTATGATTGATTACTGGAAAGGTAATGATAATTTTAGAAGAAAGGCAGTAGATAGTGGTATAGACTTAATGGATAGAAAATTAGATAAGTTTGGTAATGAAAATGATAAAACAGGATTATATGAATATAGTGAAGAGTTAGTAAAACGATTTAGTGTAAAAGATGATGATGGGAATAATGTTGCTTTATTGCCTACAAAGATTAAGGTTAAGATGGAAAAATTTAAACAAGGAGAAGGTGAGGATCATTTTGAAGCAATATTTAGAAAAAATAAGATTAAAAGAGTTCAGGCAGGTTTTGAATTCTTACCTAAATACTGGAAAAAATCGCAAATGGAACACGAAGTATATGAAACTATCGCCCATAATGTAAGAACTAATTTTACAACTACTAAACCTGAATTATTTGGCGATGAAGTTTTAACAAGAGCGGTATTTGGTGATAAATTAGATGAAGCAGTAGCACAAGCACCAACAGGAAATAAAATGTCTGCTAGTGCTATAAATTTAATGACTGGTGATGAAGACCACCAAACAGCACCTACACACGCAGGAGTAGAAGTAGAAGGGGGACATATACCAACAGCAGAATTAGAAGAGGCAGAAGTTGAAGCAGAATTTAATGAATTGTTAGGAGAAGAAGAAAAAGAAGAAGAAGAAGAACTACCTACTTAATAAAAAAATATTTGAATATAGTATAATGAGTATCTTTCATTTTGATAAAAAAAAAGCATATGAACGAATGCGTCAAGCTGGTTTAAGAGCAAAAAAAAGACGAGAAGAAAGTGAGCGTAAAGAAAGGGAGCGTAAAGCGAAATTAACTGCTACACAGGCAAAAGCATTAACGAATGGAACAGGTGTGAAATTTACAAAAAAGAAATAAAAAAATATTTGAATATAATATAAATGCCTACTCATTACGGAAAGAAAGTTTTAAAAAACAAACCCCCAGCAAAACCCCCAGCAAAAAAAACATCATTAACTTATAAACAAGTTCAAGAACAATTTAAAAAAATGTCTGCTAAAAACAAACCAGTAAGACCTGTTAGACTATTAAAACCTCTTAATATAAAACCACGAGGAGCAGTTCCAAAATCCGCTATGTCTAAAAAGAAAAAATGAAAACATTAGTATATAGTATATGCTATTAGAAACAGCGACAATTATGGAGTGGAGTTTAGCAATAGCAGGAATGCTAGGAGCATTAGCAGGTGTCATTAAAGCATCTAATTGTAAAAAAGTTAGTATATGTAAGATTATAGAATGTGAAAAAGCACAAAC
>CEON01043547.1_pt1 | contig 16358 bp, 19 predicted proteins | sample 530291 | NCBI WGS metagenome assembly CEON01 (sample SAMEA2619888, study PRJEB7988) | marine metagenome | biome: marine biome (ENVO:00000447); feature: surface water layer (ENVO:00002042); material: "saline water (ENVO:00002010), including plankton (ENVO:xxxxxxxx)" | depth 5 m
ACATGCCCGGACTTGGATTGCCACGAGTGGGGCAACCCGATGATGGTGGGTTGAGTGACCACAACAGGCGACACCTGCGCGGTGTCGCCGCTTGTGTTCACTCAACCCACGGAAGGAAAGAAAATGAACGCCAGAATGATAGCGACCCCAAAACAAGTTAAAGAAGCCGACGCCGCAATCGATGCCATTGAAGCGATTATCGACAAGCACGGAATGGCAGACGTGATGGAAATGCTTGTCCATATCTGCGACGAAAAGGCTTCCCATATCCAACACAATTGGCAAGACGACGAACTTGCAAGCGCGTGGCATCGAGTTGCTGACAGATTGATTAGTACCAGTCTCAGCAACGCCTTAAACGGAATAAAGTAGTCTTGTGTTCACTCAACCCACGGAAGGTCTAATGCAATACATCGCTTATCTGCGCGTCTCGACCGACAAGCAAGGCAGGTCGGGACTGGGACTTGAAGCCCAACGCAAGGCGCTAGAACCCTATGACGTAATCGCCGAGTATGAGGAGGTTGAGAGCGGGCGTAACAATGCCCGCCCCCAGCTTGCGCTCGCCATCGCCGACGCCAAGCGACGCGGGTGCGGGCTTGTCATCGCCAAGCTGGACCGCCTCGCCCGCAATGTTCATTTCGTGTCGGGCTTGCTGGAAAGCGACGTACCAATAGTTTGCGCCGACATGCCCGAGGCCGACCGCACGATGCTTCACATGATGGCGGTATTCGCCGAATGGGAGGCCCGCCGGATAGGAGAACGGACGCGCGAAGCCCTCGCCGCTGCGAAGGCGCGGGGCGTCAAATTGGGCTCGCCCCGCCCGGAGGAAGGCGGACGCAAGACTGGCGCGGCACGCCGTGCGCGTACAGATGCGGCGGCTGTACGCGCGTGGCCCGTCATCCAACGCCTCGCAGACAGGGGCGCAAGTTCCAGAGAAATTGCGGACACCTTAAATGAAAGCGGCATACCGTCCGCGAACGGCGGGCAATGGCATTCGTCCACCGTCTGCCGCCTCATGAAGCGAAAGGAGAACATAGCAGCATGACGAAGGCATACACGAAAGCTGGCGTTCTTGGCGAGATCAGCAACGCGCTGGACAACAAGCTAATGACCGCAGAGCAGTTGCTTGATGAACTGCTGGGAGCCATGACAGCCGACGAACTCAAGGAAAACTGGAAGTACATCAAGCGCAACTGGGAGACGTTTAAACGCATGGAGAAAGACAAGGCATGAAAACAATTATCGTTTGCGGCGTCGTGTTAACCGCGACGGCATCTCTTATCATCGTAGATTTCGGTCGACGTGTGATCGAATGCCGCGAATCGAACGATGTTCTGGCCAAGAGGCTATCTGATCTTAATCAGAACTATTTCTTTTTTCGCAAGGAACCCGGAGGTAAGTAAAATGGTGGGCAAACTAACACCCGACGACATTATTAGCGCAAGCCTCGTTCCGGCGCTCATGGGCATGAGTCCGTATATGTCGAGGAACGAGCTATTATCGCGATGCATGGCCGCGCGCGATGGCATATTCGAGGACGATTTCACGGGAAACGAGGCAACCCATTGGGGCAACACGCTGGAGCCGGTCATTCTGGAGGAAGCCGCAGCGCGTTTAAACTTAACGGGATTGAATGTCGATTTTCCCAATCCGTTTTTCCATCACGATCTTCCGCTCGCCTGCTCTCTCGACGGATCGGCGACAACGGACGGGCGCGTCAGAATCAAAACGGACAGGGGCGCGGGCATCTATGTGATTGGCGCATCGGAAATAGAGCACGATGGTCCAATCATTATCGAGAGCAAGCTGACCTCCGGGTTTCCAGAGGAGCGACCGCCCGCACAACGCGGCCCGCTCCAGTTGCAGGCACAGATGATGTGTACCGGGCACACATGCGGCGTCATCGCTACGTTGTACAGGGGCATAGAGTTGCGGCTATTCGTGTACGGTCAGGATGTCCAGACACAAGATCGCATCCGAGGCGCGGTCGAGGACTTTGAGCGAAGGCGCGAAGGCCCGGATTTCTACCCGGCAATATCGAGCGCCGACGCGAACGTCGCGTATTCAACCGTTGATGATGATGCGCCTGAACTGGACTTGGACGAAAGCCCGGAGGTTGCGGTTGCGTTGTCTGATCTCGTCGCCGCAAAGCGTGCAAAGAAAGCGGCAGAGTCGGAGATCGATATCTGCGAGGCTTTGATTAAGGAGTATATGGGCGCACACAAGCGGGCGACGGGCAGGGTTGGCAATCACACATATAGTGTGACGTGGCCCATGCGCCATTACAAAGCAACCCCGGAAAAGTATGTACCGGCAAAGCCGGAACGATCCGCACGGCAGGGCAATTTAACATTGAAGGAGATGTAAAATGACAGGTACACAACGCAAATATTTGGATGCATTCGCGCGATATGTTTTGGAGGAAGGCGTAGCGCCTACGATGCGGGAATTATCAGGCGTCATTGGCGCGACACCTCAAGCCTGCCATAAGATGATGTTGATCCTAATGGAGCAGGGTGCCGTCAAGCGCGGTTCTTATGGAGGAAAGCGGAACTTCTATCTTCCATCATAACAAGCTGAAAAGAAGACCTTTCGTTTTCCTGTGTGAAGTGGCGGGCCGCAATCCTCATGGTGCGGCCCGTCATTTCTTTAACGTGTTTAAACATCACAAGTCTTTTGTCTACAGCAACAAGCACTACAGCGTCCGCATCATGTGTTGTCATCAGGCGCTTGCTCTTGGCTCCCTTCCCGACAATGAATTGATAGCTTTTGGATTGGTCGCAGACAGCCCGCGCCTTAACATCAATGCGAAAATATTTATCCTGTAGGAAGGCGACGATATCGTATCCGTCAGTACGGACTATCGTGGGGTCACCGCCGTATCGCTCGATTGCGGATGCCGCAATCAATTCACCGACACGCCCGGTGCGAGTCTCATTTCCTTTCTGCAGCACGGATTTTCTCGCGCAAGTCGCCATAGTCTATGACCATCCGCGATATTGCCGAGCAGTCGCCCGGAATGTCGCGGGCGCATGGCTGCTTCATGCTGTCCATTTCATCAGCCGCTTGCTTCAAAATTTCCGGGCTGTAACTGGACAAGGGCGGAGTAACTATGACTGCCTCGCCCTTCTCGGCACCCTTGTAATCGAAATATGCGCCAACGGCGGACGCGCCCGCCCCAACTACGCTAGAAGCTACCGTTACGCATCCGGTTGGTAACACCAGACTTAGTGCCATCAGCAACAGCATCCATGCGTTGCCGCGCTTCCTCGACAGCCTGCGCTGTCTCGCCCTTCTGGAGACGCCGCCCCACCCAGACGGCGGCACCAATCGCGGCGATGGTTCCGGCAAACGCCCCAACAGCAAGCCAACCATTCACCTACTGCTCGCCCTTCTCTTTCAGGAAGAAGCCAACAATGCCCGCGATGGCCGCAAGCGCCGTACTGATTTGCTGCATCAGGCCGGGGTCGACGTTGATGCCGACTAAAGCCAGCACACCAGTCAGCGCGGCGTAGGAGGAAGGCTCTTTGAATCGTGAAATTAATGCGTGCATCTTAATAACTCCATATGGTTGGTCGGTTCGGTTCGGTTAATGTGTCAATGTGAATGAAGCGCGAGCGATGCGGGCCCTTTTGATTCACGCCAATCCCTGTAATCTGCGTATTGTTCGCCGCAATCTTTACCAAGTAAAGCGCGGAAGCGCCTGAAATCGCAATGTCCGCCGCCCTACCGCTGTAGTGCGAGCCGGGCTTGCCACCGGCCTCAATCTTGCGAGCCTCAATCGGATGCGCGGCACAGCGATACCCTGACGAAACGCGCATCGCACGCCCGTATTGTGTGCGAATGTCTTGTAGCGTGTTTAGAAAATCAGGGTCCATGTTGAACTCGCCGCACCCACACCGGCAGGTGAACTCATCCGGCGTAAAGTTCATGTTGCTCCAATCAATCACGTTTAAACGCCTCTACTGGTGGGTGCCGCCCGTTGTGCGACTTCAGATACTCGGATCGGTGTGCATCAACATCTCGACGCAAATGCTCTACCTCAGTTCGAATTCTCTCAAGCTCTCGGTGCAACCGCTCGCGATTCTGCGGGTCCATCATCCCGCTGATAACGCTCAAGCGCTGTCCGACGAGATCCGTCTGTGTATCGTTGCGGTCAAGGCGCGTGTCTAGTTGGGCAAGGCGCGTTTGCGCCTCCTTCAATTCGACCTCAACTTGCTGCAGCTTGGACTTCACCATCGCGAACGACGTAATGATAGACGCACTCATGCCCCCTATCGTTACGATCATCTCAGGCGTGACCTCCATCATAGAGAATCTGCCCCGTCGCCTGCCGCCATCACGCAGGTGATTCCGCGACGCTGTTGCCTGACGACAGCGATGAACCGACCATCGCTGTGGGTGTACATGACAAAGGCCGGGCGTGCCGGATCAATGCTTTCGGTCAGTAATCCCTGCACAGTCACCGAAAACCCCGATTGCTTGATAAGCTGCCCAAATGCCTCACTCAACCAACAGGGCGAGAGTGTCTGCATTCCAGCCGTAGGTCTGCCTAACTCGCTTAACGGGCTTGCTGCCGCTGGGGAGAGCAGTAGAACCATCGCGATGAGTATTCGGACGATCATGTGTCACGGCTTCGTCGGCCAAGACGGGTTGGACGGGTCAGAGGTGTTTGAGGGGAGGTCGCGCAATGCTTGGCGATATGACCGCTGCTCGTCGCTCATCGTGAGGTCGCTGCTTGCCCACCAATCCGTTTCGGCAAGGCGGCGGTTGCGTTCTGAACGAAGGTCTTCCCAAGGCTTTGCCGTCTCGTATTCAGTGGCCCATTCGGCGAGCGTTTCAGCGGAAGGCACACCGCCTTCGAACTCAACGACAACATTGTCTCTTATCGACCACGATGTAGTCGGGTGTTTCCAGCTTAAGACTGTGCTTAAGTCGCTCATGCCTCTAACTCCCAAATTTGGATATTGACGCCGCCGGTGTCGTTCCATCGCCCGCCTGAGTGATGCCGACTGCCCAGATAGACAGTGCCGGTGTTACCGCTGCTGCCAAATCGTAACTTATAAGTTATTTCTGATGTCGACCCGGCGGTGTCCAAATATTGAAGCGCCATCATCACAGGTCCGTTTCCGTGGGTTTCTTCAAACGTCGTGCGCACGGCGGTTGAACCGGAATCCTTAAACAAAGCAAGGACAGGAACGACGACGCCATTGGTTGCCGCTTGCGCGACGACCTGAATCAAAATTTTGTTAGTTGCCGAAGAAGCCGTATGTGTGAACGTGGTGTACTCCGTGCCCTCGCTGCTACCGGGAGCCGTGTCGTCATCCGGGAAAGTCGCTGTCGTGCTGGCGTCCGTCGACACATGCGTGTTTGAAAATGCGACGACTTTGCCGCCAGCCGCCGCTTGAAACGTCGGTGCCGCTCCAGCGCCGTTGCTTGTCAGTACTTGACCGCTGGAACCAGTTGCAACGTGCGCCGGGTTCCCCGACGCATCATATGTTATCAAATTGCCGTCGGTCCCTGACGCCATCTTGGCGAGGGTCACGGCATTGTCAGCAATGCTCGCCTCAACAACTGCGTCACTAGCGACTTTCGCCGCCGTAACTGCGTCGTCCGCGATCATCGCGGTGGCGACTTGCGCGTAGCTTGGGTCTGTCCCATCGCTTGTCAGGACGGTATTGGCAGAGCCAGCCGCCAATCTAGCCGTCGCGTTCGAGCTATCGCGCACGATGATGTCGCCGCGCGTCGTCATCGGATCGTCGAGCGACCCAGCGTTTCCTGTTCGCACAAACGATACAAGTACCGCGTCGCTGTTGCTAAAGCTGCCGTTGCTCACAATGTGCGTGACCGCGAGCTTCACATACCCGCTGGCATCAGTCGATGCGCCGCTGATTTTATACGTTGCGAAATTTTCTTGCGCGGACTTTTTGGTGATTGTGACTTGGCCGCGATCTGACGTTTGGGTGCTGTCGTCCCACGTTAAGATGAACGCAGACACATCCGGATTGCCGCTCGCTGCACTTGAGTCGTCGATGAAAATCTGCGACACGCTGCCAAGCGTTGCATTGTTTAAACGAATTTGCCCGGCACCGGGGTCCGCATCACTTGTCGTCGTGCTGAATGTATACGGTAGACCACCGACACCATCGGTGCCATCGCTACCGGCAGCGCCGGTACTGCCGGTAGCGCCCGTTGCGCCCGTATCCCCGGTCGGGATGCCGAGATTTAAAACGCCGGTGCTTTCGGTATAGCTGACGGTCGCGGGCTGAGAGTTGCCGCCGCCGTCCACCGCAACATCGCTGACGTTGACGGTCAGAACGCGCCCGGTCGTCGCCTCTGGGTTGCCGGTCGAAGAATTGAAGCCAAGCAACTTACCCAAACGAGACGCCTTCGCGGGCAGGGTCATGTCCAGCGTGCCGCCGTCGTCTACGTGTGCCGGGTCATACTCGGGCGCGATAAGCTGGCGCTTGTTTTCCTCTGCAATCTGTTGATCGAAGATCGTCAGCGCATCAAGCTGTTCGTTCAATGCCGCCGCGCGAAGTTCGCCAGCGGTTACGAAGTCCGTCGTCCGCTCAATGTCACGAGCGCCGATGATAGTGATTGTGTTGCTGCTGGTTGGCGTTGACGGCACGTTGGTCCCGGTGACGATGGTGATGCTGCCCGTGCCGTTAGCATTGATCGTCACGGTGTAGTCGGTCGTCAGCGTGAGCTTGGTGCTATCGAAGTAGACGGCCAGATCGGTCTGCACCAAAACCTCAAACGTAAACGAATAAGGCCCCGTACCAGCGGAACCCGTGTAAACGACACGTCGCGTCACCGCGTTGATGTTGTAATTAGCCATGTATCATTCCTTGATTGCGGGGATTGTACATCATGGTTGGTGTGGTTTCCATATTACAGAGCGGACTCTATATCGGGCGCTCGTTCCGGCAGGAGTTTGCCGGGTGACCACCAATAATCCTGCCCATATTCCCTTTGTCGCCTCCGCTCCAAGCGGCGGAATCTACGCCCCGCTTCCGGATCGACCATAAGACGAAGCTGATCCAGTATCATGCGCTCCAGCGCGACACGAAGGTAAAACGTGGAGACGCCCGGCGTGTAGCTACCAAGGAACCCGATTGTCTCGGCGACTGCGTTCGTGTCCTTACCCTGTATTACCTCGGCAAGATTGCCCAAGGTCAACCGGCTCAAGTCGCCAATGAACCCAAGGCGCGGGCCTGCTATTGTTTCACCCAGTGAATAGCCGTAACTATTCACATCGGCAAACAAGAAATCCCCATACAAACTCAATGCGCCGCTCGCGGCAATTGCCTTGCCAAAGAACGCAAGGTTGGGATTGCCATCTTCGTCAAACATGGGGATTGGGTCACGCCCCTTCGCCATCTCCCGCAACTGAATATTCAGCGCCCCCATAAAAGTCGAGTATGCTGCAAACTCTGTTGCATATCCTATGCGTGCCATTCTGCTCGTTGGCAAATAGCGGAACTGTTGCAGATTGTTTTGTGCCAAAACTATCGGAAAGGTTTTGTATTGAGCGACAGACTTGAGAAGGTCGCCTTGTATTGTGCCGGGGCGAACACCGCCACGAAGGAATGATCTGGCTCTAGGCCCGGCAACAGGAACAGCCAAGTCTGTTTCTGACTGAATCAGGTCAACATATTTTTGAGCCACGTCCTCGTTCACCTCAAACACATCGGCTGGGCGCAGCCATGTTGCCCGCTTATAATTATAGCTTTTGACGGAACGCAAAACATTCCAGTCCTGTTCTGTGATGCCGTATCTTTCAAGAAGCCTTTTATTCTTTTGGGATAGGTTTGCATAAGACTCTCTTGAGACGCTTGCAAAATGACCCATCAGGCTTTCGCCGTACACCCATCGCTCCGCTTGCGTCACGGGGGATAGGCCGCTTATGTTCATAGCGGCGTTGGATATTCTTTGTGTAATCTGTGGCCCGGTAATATTGCCGATGTAACGGGCTTGCCCGTAAGCAACAGAGGACCAATGCTCTGCAATCAGGCCCGCTCTGATTAGTTCAGATTTTGTAGGTTTTGATGCAACAATATTTGCAAGCGTCTTTGACAAAGAGCCCATGTGCGGCGTTCCAGCCATCCGCGCCACGATCCTTGTCGTGGCCTTATCGCCCAATATTGCTGCTATGGTTGCAGAGCCAAGCTGTGCCGCACTAAGCATCTCGCCCAACCCAGCCCATATACGGGACTGTTGCTGTCGCACCGGCACATAGGCATTGCCACTAATGTCCTGATACATATTGTCGAACCTGTTCAGGACAGGGTTGAGCTTTGTTAAATTATTGGCCTTTTGGCCCGCAAGCTGCGCCTGATAGTCCGCCTGCTCGGCGCGAGCCATCAACTGCGTGCGAAGAAAATCTATGGTCGAATTCGGGTTCGGGCCAAATGTCTGCATCATGGCGATGTCTCGCGACATGCCCTCGATATGATCCATCATCACCGTAAATGGATCACCGCCACCATATTTATTCTGATACTCCTGCCACGCCTCCGGGTTTTTAAAAGCCAGAAATCTATGGTCCGCTCTGCGCGTTGCGACTGAACCCTTGCCGTGCCGGATTGTTTCGGGAGAAACCTTGTTAAAGCCACTTGTCACAATTGTTTTATGCATTTGACGGAGTAGACTTAACCTCGCCTCTTCTCCTAATTCGCTAAACGCCTGCCCCGTCCGCTCGTCTATAATCTTTTCAAAATCAAGACGCGGGCTGATATATGCAATCCACTCATCTATGGTGCTTTTTCGTATAGCCTCACGATCATGTGACTGAGGCATACCCCAATCAGAGCGCTTTGGGATATTCCCTCCTGCATTATTAAATTGAATACGCAACTCATCAGCGGTTCTGCGCCATGCCTCTGCGAACTCTTTTGCCAATGGGTTGCCGCTGTCTCTGCCAAAAATCTCTTTTACCAAATCAACGCCATTCGCCTTGGCCTGTCTCGTCTCTCGGCCAAGGACAGAAGACCGCTTCATCTGCGTCAGAATGTCGGCCATCTTTGAATGCGCTCGCGTCAAAATCCCCTTACGCCGCGCTTCATAATCTATAGTCCTGAACAGACCGCGCCCGCCTTTATCGATGATATCGCCAAGGACTTGCCCCGTGTGATCCACATCATATTGCAGCACTTCGTTTAAACGATCTTTCTGTGCTTGATGTTGCAAAACGGCCCTTCGCTTCCGCTGGACGATGTCTGCCTGAAGGGCATCAAAGGTACTCGCCCCAGCTTCCGCCTCGGCGTTAGCTTTTTTCCCATACTTTTGTTTTAGGAATTCTTTGTATAGACCCCTTGCGCGTTCAGCCTGATCTCCCGTGATCGTGCCTTCAGACTCCGCCTCATTTATGCAATCTAAAAAGCTCATCGGATGACGCACCCCCGGAAGCGTTCGATCATTCTATCCTCCTGAATAAAGTCCCTTTTTAATTCCGCGCCGGTCACTTCTCTAAGCCCGCCACTCACCTCATCATCAAGAGCAACGGTTATATCATCGGCGATGTCGTCTATTTGCTGCCCAATTGCTACCGGGTCTAGCGCCTCCGGGTCCGGAACAGTATTTGCGCTGTCCTGTAATCTCGGTGATTCATCAAGCCCCGGAAGGCGACCGTCCATTGCTTGAGCATCTGCCTTGGCGATATTATCAAGATGCTCTAAGTCGCTAACGCCCTCTGGCTTATCAGCCGTAATCTCGGCGTCCTCTATTGCGTTGTCAATTATCCTAGCATCGCCCTCACTAATAGCTCCGGATTTTTTAAGCGCCACAACGCCAGATTTAATTTGAGAGAGTGCTAGTGGTACAGCGGGCAATGCCGCGCCTAACACACCACCAGCAGCTATATTAGCTGCGACACGCTCCCACGAATATTCCAATCCTAAACTTTCGTACCATTCCTTCACCTCTGGCTGTAAAGCGGCCTCGGTTCCAGCGCCTTGTGCGGCGTTGGAAAAGAGCTTGCTTGCAAGCGTGCTCCCAAAACTAGAAAATCCACCAGTCAGAATGGTAGTTTCAAAAAAGTTATCATCGACTAATAACCCACCCACAGTACCCAAGAAATCACCAACCGTCCCCATAGTGGTGGTTCGCTGGGAAACATTTTGCCCTATTTCTATTTCCTTGCGGGCCGTGTCCTTAATTTCTTGATCAATCGATTCTGCCGTTAAATCTTGATATTCCGGATATAGATCAGGGTTTGCCCGTATTTCACCAAGCATTTTATCAAGGGTGTACTTCATCATAAATTCGCTTTGGCCCATTGATGACGAAGCACCACCATACCTACCGGGGTTAATGAAAGACTTGCCAGACCTTTCCTCAAGAACCTCGATAATAGGATTAAGCCTTTCCTCCAAAATCTCAGAATAGGCATCTGTATTTTCGCCACGGGTCTGACGCTGATACGCCGCATCAACGGCTTCAAAAAACCCGACCTCTGGCCCGTAATACGGCACGTCCGGTTGTGTGACCGGCGTGTCGTAGTCTGTTTCTTTGTCATAAAAAAATGACATTACTCAGACCTTTGGTTCCCGCTATTCTTGTTTATAAATTGCTCGACAGTGCCGCGTCCCTTTGCGGTGTTGTAGATGCGCTTCCATAACTTTGCTTGCCCTTCTAATGTTGTGGGCAATGGGCCCCTTGCCCTAGACAATAAAAACAATCGAGCGGCGAGAGCGCCGTATAACGGCTTTTGTAAATCCACATGCTTCAATTGCATGTAATCGATACCAAACTCACTTTTTATTTTGTCACGCGCTTTCCGGAGCTTGTTTGTGTTGCGGCGCGTTTCCTTGAACCCTATTGGATCAATTTGCCAAATCCCCTTACTTATTCGTTTGAATGTTTCTGGATTATCACCAAAATCCGATTCCACTTTCGCAATACGCGTTAAAAACGAACCACCACCGAATAACGCATCGACAGCACGCACCGCCAAATCAACGACAGGGCGGCCCTTCGCGTTAGCTGTTTGCACTTGCTGCATTTCTTGAGTGCTCAACTTTCCCTTAATTGCGGTGCTTGGCGTAATGTTCTGGTCGGGATATTCTTCCGTCATGTCAGGTTGTATCGATTGATCCGGATACTCTTCCGTCATGTTGGGCTGTATCGATTGATCCGGATACTCTTCCGTCATATCGGGCTGTATCGATTGATCCGGATACTCTTCCGTCATATCGGGCTGTATCGATTGATCGGTTTGATTTAACAAACGCCGGAACCACCCATTATACGGTTGCGCCTCAATCAAAGAATCGCCCGTCTTAAATTTTTCTCTTGGTGTCGGAGGCGCAAATCTTTCAAGCGGGTCCACATCTTGTAAGGATTCAGCAAATTCAGGAGAAAAATTGTTTAAATTTATTTCTATTGAACCGCCCGCTGAATTTGTGGCCTCAAACTCTGATCCGTTTACGACAAAGAACAAACGAGCGCGGCCACCGGCAGACTGGACCAATCTGATGTTTCCCTGATCTCTAAGCAAATCAACATCAAGGGGCTTACCATTCAAATCAAGAGGCACCTCTCCTGTACGGAAATCGAAGAAAGCCTGAACAGGTGCCTCTTCCACAAGGTCTTCAAAGTCTTTTTGAGGTATAGATGTCGGCAAAACGAGAGCTTTGTTTTTGTACTTAACAATTCCGCCAAGCTCCCTCCCTGTCATATCTTTTGTGCGGCCAGCCGCCTCTTGCAATGCGTCCTCAAACTTATCTTTATCATACTCACCCGGCTGACCGCCCTTACCCAAATAGATTGCGTTTGTGGCCTCTCGCAACTGCGCTTGCAGCTTTGGTGTTGACGCCATGCTGGCAAAATATTTGCCTGTGGCGCTTCTAAACTCTACGCTGCTCATAGCGCCTTTTGTGGCGGCGTCCTCCTCTAATAGACGATATCCGCGCAACGCCGCCTCGACTGTTCGGGGTGATGAGCCTCTAGCTACAAGGCCGCCAATATGGGCCAACAAAGCGTCATCTTTAGAGACTGACTGGAATATTGATCTGGCGTTATTCCCCCAGCTTGCCGCCAGACTTCCTAAAAATTCTGCGCGCTGTTTGTCATTTCCGTTTTTAAATGACTTAATGATTGTCTCTGTTTCCGACTGATCCAGTAGCGGAATATCGACTAATCCCTGCCTTTGTGCAAAAGATGTTGCCTCCACAATTCTTTTGTCTACAAGTGCTTGAACCTCGGCGACACTTTTCCCGTTCGCCTCTACCATAAGATTACCACCTGTAATCTGTTGGGTGGTCCTGCCATAATTTATAGGATCGCTCTTTAAGGCGGTCTTTTGTAATTTAACTTGTTTTTCAAGAGATTCCTTTAATATTGCCTGCTCGCCTGTAAGGCCCCTCTCCAAGTTAATGCTGTTTAAACCAGCAATCATTTGCTCTTTTTCGACAACAGATGTTGGCCTTAGAGTCTCCATGCGGGACTGCATCTTCTGCGCGTTATTTATTTTCGCCTGAAGACCAGAGGTGTCGTAACCGTCTGCCGACAACTCATTAAGCTGCCTTTGAATTTCCTGACCAACCCCATCTACGGGCTTGTTGCCGCCGCCAATAACGTCAAAAAAATTCTTGTCCGCAAAGTCAGAAATAGCATCGTACTTTGGTTTTAATTCCCTGATATCTTTTGCAAGGCTAGTTTCAAACTGGCTAACAACGGTGCTTAACTGGTCATTACTTAAGCCAGCCGCTTGCTCGTTACCATTTTCGATGCTTTCCTTGAGGGTATCTATGTATGACCGCTTGTCGCGAATGCTTTGGCTCTTATCAAAGCCGCCACGCAATCTTGCAATATTTGCATCCTGCCTGACCCCAATTAGGGTCTTGGCAATTTGATCCGGGGAAAATTGATGATGCTCCATATACGCCTCAAGCCCTTCAAGCTCATTGGCGAGAACATCATCAAAATTAGACATACCGGCGCGCGCCATATCCTCAACATTTCTGGATATTTCCGAGACGCCCTGAATGCCTTCAGCACGAAACTTTGCCTCCTCCAGCCTCATGTCCCTTTCGGATAAATTTAAAAACTGGGCATTCCGTAAATTGTTTAGGTTGTTCTTAAGTGATGCCGCAATATCTGGCGACAGATTGCCCCCGGCAGAGGAATATCCGGCTACAGCCTCATCAACCCTAGTGATGATTTCTGTGGTGTTTAAACCTTTTTGCTTACCGCGCAGTATAATTTCGCCAATTTGCCTGCGCGCTTCTACCTCAAGCTCTGCACCAAATCTCTTGCTCGCGATAGTATATCCAGTGCGCTCATTGGCGCTCATGTCAGCAAGTGATTTGCCGGAAAGCTGTTGCAAGAAGTTTTCTGGCTCGCGTTGTGCCGATTCAATTATTTGCAATTTTTGACGTTCGGATGCTTTCTCAAAAGCAAATGAGCTTAATTTATCGAGAGCAGCCGACATCCTTTCATACCCGCGTGCCACCTGAAGCCCGCTGGACAAAACATCCACGGACGGCAAAGACCCAATACTTGTTGGAACTAAACCGACCTGACGATATCTCGGAAGACGTTCGGCCATTATATGTAATCCCCCACCATCATGCGGATCGGCTACTGGGTGCGCCCTTGCCTAACGAAACCCCCCGCTCCGCGGACTGAGCCAAAGTCACCAGCGCCTCAATCCTTGCTATCTTCATCGCCTGATTGCCTTGCATTGTGAGAGTTGCCGCTTGGTGCATAAACTGCTTGGCGCGTTGTTCACCCATCAATGCTGTAATGGCTTCGTTATCTTCGGCTGTGAAGAACTCAAGACCACCCTTCGCTAGAGCAAACTGTTGCAGGCTGTTGGCGCTACCACTAAATGGGTCAATCCCGCCAGCGCCAGCGCGGGCATTGATCGTCGCATTGTTGCGGACAATACGATCTAGCACCTCAACGCCTTGACGGCGAAACTTCAGCGCCTCGCTGCGCGCCTGAACGCGAGCCTGCGTTGCCTGCATGGCCGACTGTTCAGCCTGTGCGGCAAACGCCTTTTGTTGCGCCTTGCCAGCCTGAATCTTACCATAGGCGCTTGCTATACTTGTTAATCCCATATTATTGTCCTGTGCTCAACTTGTAGTCGATTCCCAATAGCGTCATCTTCAACGGCACGCTCTGCGTGATGGTTATCTGCCCATCGTAATTATATCCAAGTATGCCGTGCAGCGTCTTAATTCCGGTAAATTCTTCAACGTCATCATCAAGAATGTCGGTGCCAAACCTGCGAAACGGTATTTCCTTGCCATTAATAGACACGGCCTGCGTCTCAAACAATTCGGCGTTGACTTCAAAGATGCGTTTTTTAAAGCCCTTTAGCGAACCGCTTGGCAATCGCGGCTCAACAGGAAGCGTCTTAATCGTCGGTGTAAAGTTTAACCCAACCTGATATGACGCTGTTGCGGCGCTATCAAAGGTCACCGTAAATGGCGAAGCTGGCACAGTTTGATCCGGCTCAACAATACCATCGCGAATGATCTTGACCGTCTCGCCCTCAAGATGATCCATTGTGACAGACGCCGCCGCGCCACCCGTCTTCGCCGAGTCCACCAAAACGGTAGAATCAAACAACTCGACGTAATAAACATTAGCACTATTCACCGTTCGTTTTACAACCGTGTAGATGCTGTCGACATCAACGCCAATCGACACAAACTCTCCGTCTGTCGTCCATTCAGATGGCGCTATGACATTCTGCGACCGCAACAAAGTGTAACATGCAATAGTGCCGTCATCTCCGTTGACGATCAGAACACGGTCGCCTTCATCCGTGCTGGTCGCTACACGCATCGCCATCTCGGTTGGCGTCTTAATGAGATGTGAAGACAGGAGCGAAATACGGGCCGACGTGTACGCCTGCACCGTGTCATTAAACAGGAACTCTTGTAGCGTTTTACCCTGACGCTGGACAAACAGCGATGCACCATCGACGTTTACAACCCGGACACCGGGGCGCGAACCAAACGCCGTCTGTTGCTTCACGATTAAATTGGTCGGAGTTATAGGCTCATCAAGCGTTTGCGGGACGAAGAATTCGCCGCCCGTCGTAAATACCTGAAGATGGCGACCGGAATAGATGTTTACGATGCTATTGAAAGTGCCTGTATCGAGAGTAGCCTGAACCGCATCATCATCAAGTGCCTCATTCGGGGCAAAGTCAAAAAAGACACTAACGCGAGAACCCCAGATCGTAGAGGGCAACCCCTTTGATCCACCGAAGAAAAGCCGACCTTCGTGGAACGTAACGGACTTGGGCCATCCACGATCATTCGACCATGCATCTTCGTATCCGTGTTCCGTCTCAAAATCACCCGCTGATATTGCGCTGTCATCAAAGAACGGGATTTCTGTGTGTGCCTTGACCTGCGTGTTGCTGACAAACTCGACAATTCGTGCGCGCCCAAAACCACTCAAAACATTTACGTATTCATTAACCGCCGCCTCCTTAAAGGGCTGGATACTATAATTAGAAGTATTGTCGGGCGCTGTATCCCAATTAGGAAACACGGTCAAAACCTTCGTCGCACCAACATAATCATCAATATGGCGTGTTTGCCCTGCGCCCGTTCCGGCGGTGATTTCAATAAACATCCCATTCGGCTGGTCGTCGCTTGTAAAGCTAGATGCCGCCTTCAGGGTGATTGTGTTCGCCGTACCAGCCTGTGCCGTGCCTGTGTCTGTCGTCGCGCCAGATGCGGTAAGAGTAATATTACCGCTGGCCGCTGATGGCGTGATTGTGTAGTTCGGTTGATGGGTGCTTAACACAAAAGCGAATTTTGGTATGAATGTGAAAGAGAGTTGGCTCGCCGTCCAGCTTGAGTCTGACGCGCCGCGCACAATCTTGTACGGCGGCAAATCCTCGTGGACCAAGATTACCGTATCGGCGCTTTGGACCCAATTCATTTCAGGCAAGATTGCGGAAGTGAATGCCGCCACGGAAAGATAATCGTTTCCGCTGCTGTTAATATTTGTGATTAGCGCGCCGTTTTTAAAAACGTACATGCGGCCCGGCGTGAACACCAGCATATAGCTGTCATCAACAGAAAACTCGAATGCAACCATACGGACAGCATTCGCCGCACCCGCATCAAGTTGCATGATAAACTTTGTGCCATCTCGACGCTTTGCGCCGCCTTGCGGCTGGATCGTCACATTCTGCGCCGTGGTCAGGGCCGACTTATACTGCGCTATATCTGTACGCGCGCGCAACTTCGGGTCCATTTCACCGGAAGTAAAATCATTCTGTATTTGAATGATACGGCTCATCCACGAACATCCGTCAATGGGAATTCCATGATGTTTTGTGGAGGACGATCACCGCCGTCTATGTTCATCGCCACTCGCGTCAG
>CEON01087951.1_pt1 | contig 16333 bp, 13 predicted proteins | sample 530291 | NCBI WGS metagenome assembly CEON01 (sample SAMEA2619888, study PRJEB7988) | marine metagenome | biome: marine biome (ENVO:00000447); feature: surface water layer (ENVO:00002042); material: "saline water (ENVO:00002010), including plankton (ENVO:xxxxxxxx)" | depth 5 m
CCTATAGGATATAGCCGCGGCCCGGCGCAAGGCAACACCTCACCCGGTCCGATCCCCTGATTCGGTCAGTCTTTTTTACTATCGGACCTTGCGGCATGCCTCAAGCGTGGAGGGGGTAACCCTCGACCCTATCCCCCCGGGGGATCCGCAACGGACTGGAGACCGGCCCGCCGCGGCCCCGCTTCGTAGCCCAGGCTACAAAGCCCCCGCAAAATCCACCCACGCTGTCATTTTTTTTATTTGCCAACACGGTGGGGTTGTTTGATAAATAATGCTATCCCCCCCCAGAAATCGACACGGCTTTTTGGGCACTCCTATGGACAGTAAACTATAGTTGACGCCATGGACAAGAGATCCCTACGCCGCGAGCTGGTTGAAAAAGGGGTGTGGACCAAGTTCTGCGCCAAGCGTAATTTGCTGGAATCAGAGGGGCAGAAGCCTGACGAGGCATATGCTGCTGCGGCCAGTCAGTTCTTGGGTCGTGACGTTGCGGAGAAGCCCGTCTCAGGGGATCTTGGCGGCACGGTGTCGTCAGACACCTTCGGGGACTCGGGGGCGTCTACGCCCGAGTGTGTGTCTTGGGTAGCCAAGCATATGATGGTGAAGGATGTGGAGCCTGCGCAGGCCCCGAGCAGCGAGGCGTGGTCGATGTTGTGCTGGGCGCGGCGGAACAACCAGAACGAGGCGCAGTTCTGGGGTCAGATATACACCAAGCTTTTGCCAAGCAAGAGTCAGTTGGACGCGGAGCAGAGATTCAAGGACGACGGTCGCAAGGTCCTGTCGATCATCGAGAGGCTGAAGAGTGGATGATTATTACTCGTCGGTGCCCAAGACGTTTGACGAGAACCTAGCGTTCAGGGGCAAGCTTCTGGACGAGGCCATTCAAGATCCCACGGTGCGCGAGGAGTTGTGGATCGCGTGCAAGCGGGACCTGCTGTTCTACATCAACACTTTTGGTTGGACGTATGACCCCCGCAAGGCCAACGGGGTGTTGCCGTTTATTACATACAACTTCCAAGATGATTCGATGTGCCAGATACGGGACTGCATTCTTGAAGGACGGGATCTGGTCATCAAGAAGAGTCGGGATATGGGTGCGTCATGGATGTTGCTGACGGTGTTCGAGTGGTTCTGGCACTTCCATGATGGCCAGAGTTTTTTGCTGGTGAGTCGAAATGAGGATTATGTTGACAAGGCGGGCAACCCGAAGTCGTTGTTCTGGAAGATCGACTTCATCCACAAGCATCTGCCCAATTGGATGCTACCGCCGATAACACGAACCAAATTGAGGCTGACCAATGACGACAACGGAAGCACTATTGACGGTGAGTCTACTACTGGTGATGTGGCTCGCGGCGACCGGCGGACCGCCATTGGACTGGATGAGTTCGCCGCTTTTGAGGTCGACTCCTCGTATCGAGCATTGGCTTCGACGAGGGATGCGACTCGGTGTCGTATTTTTAATTCGACTCCGGCGGGCAGTAGTAACGCTTTCTTCGACATTGCGCACCAAGACACGTTCAGCCAACTCAACCTCCACTGGTCACTGCACCCGGAAAAGGCAGAAGGGTTGTACGAGGTCGGCGGAAAGCCCAGAAGCCCTTGGTACGACGCAGAATGCAAGCGATGCGCCCATGCGCAAGAGATCGCTCAGGAACTTGACATTGATTTTGCGGGGTCGGACTACCAGTTCTTCGACCAGAAAACCCTCACCAGACACATTGCCGACTTCACCAAGCCTCCGACAGTGGTTGGGGATGTTGTGGTCCACAATGAAAGTCTTACCGTCATGTCTTTTGCGGCGGCTCCGAACGGGCGATTGCGCCTGTGGTTCGATCCGGGCGCAACATCAAGGGTGCCCATGCAAGGTCCTTACGCTATGGGGGTTGATATTGCTACTGGCACTGGTAGTAGCAATTCAGTTATATCCATAGGCCATTGCAAGACCGGCGAAAAGGTGGCCGAGTTTGTTAGCAGCAAAACCCGTCCAGAAGAACTAGGACGGATCGCTGTAGCACTCGCTCGCTGGTTCATGGACGATTCCAACAAGGGGGCGTATATTGTTTGGGAGGCACCCGGACCCGGAAGAAACTTTGGGGACGTTGTGATCGAATCCGGATATCGGAACTATTATTACAAACAAGATGATGCTAAGATTCGCCGAGGCAGCGGCAGCAGGATTCCGGGTTGGTGGCCAACCAAAGATAACAAGCGTGCCCTTTATGCAGAATATCGAGACGCTTTGGCGGCTGGTCGCTTTCTAAATCGTAGTAAAGACGCAATATCCGAATGCAGGGAAATCGTTTACACCCAGAACGGGTGGATCCAACATTCTAAGACGAACGCTTCGATGGACCCTAGCGGTGCCCGTGAAAACCATGGGGACAGACCCACCGCGGACGCCCTTCTCAACCTCGGCCTGAAACAGAGGTCGGTCAAGGAGGGGGCGAAAGAAACGGTCATTACCGAAGGTTCCCTCGCTTGGCGAAGACGCGAAGTCTCTAACCGAAGCAAACGAGCGGACTACTGGTAATGGCTAACTACAGCAAATTCAACGACAAGATGAATCGGCTTTCCGAGTCGATCATGTATAGCCGCCGAAAGATGCAACCGTTCCGCGAGAACCGGCTGCGTGCTATTCGGCAATACGTTGGCACCAACTACAGCGACTACGGCGCTGACGACAAGGTGCCAGTCAACCTCTTGGAGATGGCGATCAACATTTATCGCCGTCAGGTTGCAGCTAACCGGCCGCAAGTGCTGATTAGAACCAAGAACACCGACCTGAAGGCAGAGGCAGCCGACTTTGAAACCATGGTCAATCACACTCTTGATGAGATTGGCTTCGAATCAACGCTGCAACGATGGGTTTTGGACGCCATGTTTGGCCTTGGGGTCATCAAGGTGGGGCTTAGTCCCGGTCGTGCAGGCGAAATTGACGGCTTCATGCACGATGTTGGCCAAGTTTTTGCCGACAACGTGGACTTTGAAGACTTTTGCTTCGACATGACGGCAAAACGGTGGGATCAAGTCCAATTTTGCGGCAATCGTTACACGTTGCCGTACGAAATGGTCATGGATTTGAAGCTTTTCGGCAACAAAGACATCCACCCGAACCCATATCACCGCACAACCAACGAACAAGGCGACGAAAGGGTCACTGCTCTGCAAACTGGCGGCGAAACGCTGGGTACAGAGCAATACATGCCCGTCATTGAGCTGTGGGATGTGTGGCTGCCCTACGAAAACGTCATCGTAACCGTGCAAGCGGACGATCATGCTGGCGGTTTCTACAACAACGAACCACTACAGGTTGTGGATTGGGCTGGCCCAGAGGTCGGTCCATATCACATGCTGTCCTACATTGATGTTCCGGGCAACATCATGCCGCTTTCGCCTGCTGGCTTGCTTGTGGACATGCACGAACTGGTCAACAGGATCTTCCGCAAGCTTGGCCGTCAAGCTGAACGGCAGAAGACTCTGACGGTGGTGCAGGGTGGCGCAGAAGAAGACGGTCGCCGCATCGTCAACGCTTCTGATGGCGACACAATCCTTTCCGACCGCCCAGAAGCAACAAGAGAGATGAAGTTTGGTGGGGTAGATTCCCCATCGCTGGCGTTCATGATCCAGCTCAAGGACATGTTCTCCTACCTTGGAGGCAACCTTGATTCGCTGGGCGGGCTAGGCCCGAGTGCAAAGAGCGGAAAACACGATTCTTTGCTCAGACAGTCGGCGTCAGTGCGTATTGACGATATGCAGGCACGCACGACCAATTGCGTGCGGCAGGCCATCGAGTCGATTGCGGATTACATCTACTACGACCCGGCACCGTCAACTAGGGTTTACCGAGACATTCCCAACTCCGATCTGTCGGTCAAGGTGGACTTTGACCCAGAGATTCGGGAAGGCGATTTTCTCGACTACGCCATCGACATTGCACCCTATTCCTTGCAGGCACGAAGCCCAAGCGAACGGATGCAGGCCATCAACGAGATCATGCAGGGCATCATCATGCCCATGTCCCAACAGCTTCAGCAGCGTGGGATTGTTCCGGACATGGATCGGTACATGGAGATCCTCTCCAAGTATTCACACATGTCTGAAATCGCTGAAATCCTCAAGGTGGCCGATTTCGCTGAGAAGGAAACTATGCAGGAAATGGCGGAGATGGGCGGAGGACAGGGGCCGGGTGGCGGTAAGCCCCCGGTTACGGAGCGGCGTTACGTTCGTGAAAACGTCGCTATGGGCGGTACCCGTGCTGGTCGGGACAACGCCATGAGTCAGGCACTGATGGGGGGAGGTGGCGACAACGCCATCAACCAAGCCGCGATGGAGGGCGGATAATACTTACCGGAGGGGGCTATGGAAGCCATCACCAGCAACTTGATCGACATTGGTTTCATGATCTTGGGTAGCACAATTTTGGGCTTGTTTGGATTTGTTTGGAGGATAAGCCACAAGGTTTCGAACATGGAAAAAAGCATTGAAACCTTGCACCAATTGCATAGCCGGGACACAGAGGAGTTGCGAAAGGACATCGAATCCATTTGCAACAACGTGGACAAAAACCGTGAATGGTCCACTAACAGAATGATGTCGATCGTTAAAGATATGGGTAGCTAATGGCCAAGAAAAAGAAAGGCGCCATGTAGGACGGGTGGCACTAGATGACTGATGAACAAACTCCTGCTTCATGCCCTGTTTGCACGAAGAAAGAGACACAACAACTCCGCGATGCTTTGCACGAATGCAAAACCAGCGGTCGTGTTAAAGACCAAGCCATCGAGAAGCTGAACAAGCGTGTATTCGTCTTGACCATGATTGCCATTGGGATTGCTGCAATTTTTGGTAAGGAAGCATTGGATGCCGTCACGGAATGGATTAAGTCTGTTGGTGAGTTTAAAAATGCTGCTGGCGATTTGACTCAAGCCCGAAGTATTCCTGCGCCGGGTGCATTGCCATTGCTTGGAGCTGCTTTACTCGTGTCCCGCAAAACAAGAAAAAGGACTGGTCGATGAAAATTCGCAAGGTAAAGCATGGCTAGAAAGCGAACCGGCAAAGGCATGAAGGGCATGAGCATCAAGTCAGGCGACAAGCGCCCGACAAAAAGCGGTGCAGGTATGACCCGTAAAGGTGTTGCTAAATACAGGCGCCAAAACCCCGGCAGTAAGCTCAAAACCGCTGTTACCGGCAAGGTCAAAAAGGGCAGCAAGGCCGCAAAGCGTAGAAAGTCGTTTTGCGCCCGCAGCGCCGGGCAGATGAAGAAGTTTCCCAAGGCTGCTAAAAATCCTAACAGCCGACTTAGACAAGCCCGCAAACGCTGGAGATGCTGATATGCCTTTTTACTGCTACACCAACAAAGAGACCGGCGAAACCATTAGGGAGTTTATGACGGTCGATAATATGTTGAAAAATGCCGCTGACGGCATTACTATCGACGGTGTATATTACGAACGCGATATTGCTGCCGAACATACTAGAAGTTACAAGAGGGCTTCTGGCAATACTTGGCCCATGAAATCTGACGCTGCTGGAGTGCATCCTTCGCAAGCTGGCGAGTTTCAGGAAAAAACTGCCAAACTTGGTGTACCAACCGAGTTTGACAAGAAGACCGGGCAGGCAGTTTTTCGCAGCAGGGGCCACAGGGCCAAATACATGAAGGCAATGGGCCTCCATGATCGTAACGGCGGCTACGGAGACGGTTAATGGCTGACGAGAAGAATCCGATGGACTTTGAAGAACCTACCGACGGCGGCATGAGTCCTGCCGAGTCGGAGGATATTGATGAAATCGAAGAAGAAGAACTGGAAGAAGAAGACGGAGAAGTTGAATCCGATGAACCGGAGGTTGTGGCAAACCTACCGCTAGATGTCATTGAAGAAGCCGTCGGTTACGGCTTGAAGTCCGAAGAAATTCAGGCTCTTGGGTCCGAAGAAAACATTGCCGCCGTTCTAGCGATCCTTGATCGCCAGATGGATACCGTTAAAGCCGATGTTAGCGACTCTGCTTTTAACGATGAAGACGACCCATTCGCAGAACCCGATGAAAATACCGGGGGATCCAACTCGGAAGTTGCCGAACTCCGAAAGCAGGTTGAGTCGATGCGTCGCGCCCTAGAAAACAGGGTTGATGACTCAAACTCTGAAAAGCTTTTTGGCATTCTGCCAGATGGCTATGACGACCTTTTTGGTGGCGTGGGCGACGATTTGACGAAGACGCAGCAGCGTAATCGCAGCAAGGTGCTTCAAGAACTCGACACCGTTAAAGCTGGCTACAAGGCTCGGAAACGAGCCATTCCTAGCGACCGTCGCTTGTTCAAGCAGGCTGTACGCAGCGTCTTCGGCGAACACGAAACCAAGGTTGTCAAGAAGAAGTTCTCTGAATCGGCCAAGAAACGGAAGTCGCAGTTCATCAACAGGGTGAATGCGAGAGACACGGGTCGACCAAAGGACGGCCGTGCATCTGCGGTTGATTCGGTCAAGAAGTTCTTGGCCGACCGTGGGTATACGGATCTGGAATCGGTAGAAACTTTCGAATAGGAATTAATCAATGGCAACTCTTCAGGCTGACGACATTGTTGACCTGATCACCATTACGCAGCGTGATCTGGGTAAGCTCCGCTGGACCGACCTTTCTTACGACCTTCAGGAATACATCGCGCTCCCGTCGATTCTCCAGAAGGAAAAGGTTACCTACGGTTCAGGTTTTGGTATGCAGTGGAACGTCATGACTGGCACCAGCGGTGCTACGAAGGACGTTGGGCTGTACGAAGTCGATTCGGTCAACGTCGCTGACGTTATGACCACCGCCAACGTCCCGTGGCGGCACATGACCACCAACTACGCCATCGAGCGGCGTGAAATCGCCATGAACACCGGCGCTGCCCAGATCGTCGATCTGGTCAAGATCCGGCGTCATGACGCTATGGTGGACCTCGCCAAGCACCTTGAGACTCGATGGTGGTCGAAGCCCGACACTTCCAGCGACACCCTTAAGATTTTTGGTGTTCCGTATTGGATCACTTGGACTGACAACTCCTCCGCCAGCCCCAATGGTGGTTTTGACGGCGGCAACCCCGATGGCTTCTCTGCTGGTGCTGGCGGTATTGATTCCAACAGCGTTAGTAGCTGGAAGAACTGGTGTGCCAAGTATACGAATGTGTCCTCCACGGACCTGATTCGTAAGTGGCGTAAGGCTGCTACCTTCACCAAGTTCATGGCCCCGCAGCCCAGCCCGTCCTACGGCACTGGCGCCCGCTACGGTTACTACACCAACTACGATGTGATTGGTCCGCTTGAGGAAGTTCTGGAATCCCAGAACGACAACCTCGGCAACGACATCGCCTCGAAGGATGGACAGCTCCTGTTCCGTCAGGTGCCCGTTACTTGGTGCCCGTTCCTTGAAGACCGCGCTGGTGATCCGATCTACGGCATCAACTGGGGTCAGTTCAAGCCCGCGTTCCTCTCCGGCGAATATCTCCGCGAAGAGGGTCCCACCAAGGCCAGTAACCAGCACACCGTCTTCCAGACGCATGTTGACCTGACCATGAACGTCATGTGTACCGATCGACGCGCGAACTTCGTGCTTGCGACCGCGCAGCCTGACCCGACCGTCTGATAGAAAGGACTAAAATCAAATGGCACAGGGTATTGTTACTTACGACGCAGCCGGGCTGAACATGGGCCTTGAAGGTCTTGCCGATCCTGCTCGCGTCTGGACTTTTTTCGAAGACTTCTGCGGGGTTATTACGCTTGGCCTCAACAGTGCCGACACCGATGGTGGCGATAAGGGCGTTGCGGAATATCCGGGAGTTCTGGTCTCCACCGGAGGTACTGACGCAACCAAGGTTGCGCCTACTGCCGGTGGTGAAGCGGGTGGAACCATTGTTCTTACTTCAGGCGACGGCGCTGCTTTGGGTCTGACCGTGCCTACCGCACTTATTGACCCCGACAACGGCAAGCGTTGGTACATGGAAACTCGTCTCAAGATCGCCGATCTTGGCACTGGCTCTTTCAAGTTCGGCCTTGCCGAAGATGCTGGAGCGGACGAAATGCTTGATGCTGACGGTATTGATGGCGGTGCAACTCTCGACCAGATCATGGTTGGGTTTGACACTGGCACCACTACTGATGGCAATCTCGAATACTTCATGTCCAAGGACAGCACTAGCGGCGTCCATAGTGGTGCTGGCGGAATGCACGCCGACGCCCAGCTTGTCGCTGGCACTTACCATCGCATCGGTATTGAGGGCGATGGAAGCACTGGTGTTCGTTTTTACTTTGACGGCGAACTTGTCCGCGCCACCGGCGCAGACTCTGGCGGGTTTGTTGACGCAGGCAGCAGCATGTCAGACCAAGTTCTGACGCCCATGATTGCTGTTTTCGACAACGAAACCGTTACTGAGGTTGATTACCTCTACATCGCCTGCGAACGCTGATTAGAAGAATCTCTTCTCCCCAGCGCCGGTGGGTGTCCCTTCGGGGGCACCTGCCGGTCTTTTATTTACGTTTGGTTTTTTTGGACTTCCAAGAGACCCGCGCAGGCCCCTTCTTGGCCGATGTACCCTTGCGAGTGCATTGAGCCTTGGTGGGACGACACGCAGGGTAAGGGCGTTTGGATCCACCCTTGGCGGACTTGCGTCCGCACGGCTTGCCGGTCTTACAGTCGATCCAGCCCTTACCCTTGTTCTGTCCAAACCACTTTTTAAGACCGGTCTTTTTCTTAGCCATTACTTGCGGCCCATCTTCTTGGCGGCTTTCTTCTTGCGTGCTGGATTGCTCGCCTGAATTTTGCTTAGCCGTCCCATTGCTTTATTGATAGCAGTGGCATTATTAACAGGCCGCTTTGGCTTTTTGGAAGAGGTTTTACGTTGGTTACGCATGTACGTCCCCTATCACTTGCGGCGACTTTTCTTAGCCGCCTTCTTCTTGAACTGTGCCTTCAGGGCAGCAGGCATCTTGCCACCCGTCTTCTTCGAAGTCTTCTTCTTGGACATCTTCTTCTTGCTTCCGCGCATCGTGTTCCCTTTCACGGCGATCGTTGACGTACTCCATGAACTTCGCCGTGCAGTTCTTGTAGTACCCAGAACGCTCCAGCGACATGCTGGCGTCGTTTACGTCGGAAAGCCTTTGGATGAAAACCATGGCGTAGTCTTCTTCTACGATTGGCTCCCAGTCCGTGGCTTCTTCTTCAGGCTGCCCCGTGCCTACTCCACTGTCGGGTACAAATGACATCAGGGCAAAATCTTCCTTAGCCAGCTTATCGTTGTAGTAGTCGCACCACGGGTCTACCAAGTCAAAGTCCCAGTCTTTGTCAACCACGACAATGATTAGATCAACATCATCGTCCCAGTTTTCCGTGTGCCACAAAACCTTTTCTGCGTCTCCAAAGTCAATTCGCACTTTGTTGTTGACCCACGCAGATTTTGCATACGGGCAGGGTGGCATGCCGCCAAAAAAGTCGGACGGTTTTTCAAGAACCTCTCGGCTCCACCGTTTAATTTCTTCGGCGACACGAAGCTTCCACATGGAGGAAAAGTAGTCAACCATGGTTTACTTCTTCTTTCGACCGCCAGTACCCCAGTTCTTTGCGCCGACCTTCCGGCATCTCACCAAGGCGCCGCTTGCATAGGCGCTTGGCCATTTCGTGTATCGACTCTTTACCTTGTGGTAACAGGCATCCTTTTTCCCGGAGGCTTTTTTCTTTTTGGCCATCCTGCGCTCCTTCTTGTGTACGCCAATTTCTTGCAGAGGCAAACATTGCGCTTCTTGCGCTGTTCATCAATTTTGCTACCTCGACCAAAGGGACCGCACTGTTATGGCTGCCCTTTAAAGAATACTTGTCAAGAAGAATCATATTGATGGCTCGTCTAGCAGAAGCAACATGTTGGCACCTGTGGTCTGCACGAATGTCATCCACTGTAATTCCGCGTGCGGTAGCTACTTCTTCCATCAAAGTCAATACATCATTCTTGGTCATTGCTATCCCTTAGGTTTCGAAGTTCTGCTTCAGCCCTTTCAGCCGGATCCGAAAGGCGGGCAAGGTTTCTTTCATCGCGGGTATCGGTGACCCGTTCCCTAGCGTTGAACGACATTTCACGGATATCAGAATAGCTCATCGGTGCCAATCCGCCATAGGCATCGTTCCATTTGCCCATCATTCGATAGGCTTTTTCAGGATCTGTGTTGTAGGTAGCCGCAATCCTGTTTCTGGCGTCTGTCCAAGTTTCTTGGATGACCCGGCCAATACTGCTGATCATGTATTGGGCCGTGTAGTCAGCAGACCGCAAGCCAAGAATGTCCGCAACAAAATCAAGCTTTTTCCGGTCCATGATGAGTTCGGAAGTACCCGCCCTGCGTCTGCCTGTCCCGAAGATGCCAAGCAAAGTGCTTTCGAACTCCGCCTGTTCCATATCGCCAAGTTCGTCGTGGAACCTGATGTATTCGTAAAGAGCTTTTGCCGCCCGTGTAGCAGCACCGCTGTCGATCAAGGACTCAATCATTCGAGTGGAAGCGGGCCTGTTGAGGGCGTCTCTATTGCCAAACGCATCAGTGTAGGTTCGATACAGCATCCCGCCGGTAGGCCCAAGGAAATACTGGCCTAGCCCGCCCGGGCCAAGATTGGTCAAGTTGAAGTTGCCTGACATGTCCACGCCTGCAAAGCGCCCTACGCCAAACATTGCCACCTCTGCGAGGGGTGTGCCCGCAACCCGTTTGGCTCCGCCGTTTTCAAACAACCACTTGTAAGCAGCGGCTTCGCTTTTAAAAGGCTTGTCCGGCAGGCTGGGCAAATACTCATCATCAAACATCTGCCGAATAGCACTGTAAACAGAGCCGCCCGCAGCACCCGCTGCTAGAAGACCGAACCCAAGCAAACTGCCGCGAACACCACCCATTACGGTGTTCAAAAGCATAAAGCGGCCCAGTGCCGTCCTGCCAATACCCGGGACAGTTCCGGGTGACTTGGCGTTTTGCGCCAAAGACATTGCCATGCCCAAGGTTTGGATCTGGAATCTTTTGAACTGCCCGAGAGTTTTAAGCATGTTCCCGCGTAGGAACACGGGGTCATTAGCGCGGGAGTAGCGGTACTGGGTGAACAATGAACCCCAAATGCGCCCATACTGAGCCGCTTCCTTGGGTGACATGTTCAGGTTTTTCATGCCGTGCCGAGCGAGAGCGTAGAAAGCAAAGTTCTGGTTTCTCTGCTCAGAGTTGACGTTCCAAACCTTGCCGACCGCTTTGTTGCCCGCAGTGTGGATAAACGTCAACAAGGACCCGGTGCCAGCAGTAAGGGAGTCTCCAAACTTGCCGGGGTTGAAACCAGCCTGATCAAAGAACCCCCACTCCTTGATGAACTCCTTGCCAGCCGCACTGTTGTAATCCTTGATCGCCGCAGCAAACTCTTTGGACCCCAACAAGCTCCAGACCTGCAAAGCCTGCGTGCTATTGATGATGTGCTGCCCCGGTCTAACAAGCTGCCTGTAGAACTGGAAGCCTCGCAGGTAGCCAAACGACCTATCGCCAAAGTCTACAAGTCCGCCCAAGCCCGCTTCACGCATGGTTCGCTCCATGCCACGGGTTCCAAACACAACATGGTTGGCCAAGCGACGAGAGTATTCAGGAATCCATTTTTGGGTTGTTCCAGTCTCCATCTCCCGGATTAGAGGGGTGCCTTGCTCTTGTATCTGGCGGGCCATTTTGTTGCGATAGAAGTTTTGTGTGGCCAACTCCATGACGCGGTGAACGTCAGTTGAGTAGCCCTCGGCACCCTTACGCTTGAGCAATGCTGGCAGGAAAGCGGTTTTAACGGCACGGCTTTCTACCTTGCCGTTGAGTGCGGAGTTAATTTCTGATCTGTGGGCACTGCTAGAACTTTTAATTGCAGAAACCAAGTTCCTGCGGACGTTGCCGGGCATGTAAATCGCATCTTGGGACACACGCGACACATTCTCGGTCAGTTTGACATTGAACTCGTAAGTAATCTCGGGGTTGGCCGCACGTTTGGCCTCAATGGCTTGCTCCACCATTGCCAAGACCTCGGCTCGCTCTGCCTCTCTGCCAAGCTTTTCGCCAGCACCAAACCGAAGAACTTCGGTGCTACCGTCGCTGCCCTTAATGGTTACAAACCCCTTGTAGTTGCCAAAGAACAGGTGAGGGAAGTAGGAGTCCTTGTATCCAAAGTTATCGGTGACAAGCTCCTTGGCCATAAAATCAGGCAGGGTGTCGCGGTTCAGGCGTACCAGACCCTTCTTGGTATTGATGGCGTAGATAGTTCTCCTGCCATCCTTTTCAAGCTTGACCCCCCACTCGGGCTTTGCTTCTCGAATGCGTTCGGCGTTTTGTTTCGTTGACCCATACTTGTAGGACATGCTGATTGCTTTTCGCTTGTCAGCAATCATTTCCTGCCGCATGGATTCGTTCAATTCGCGGATGGTTTTGATGTACGCACGTTCGGTTTTTCGCAGCCCAGAAGTAAGAGGGTGCGTTTCTACCTTGTCTGCGGGAATAGGCGATTCCAAAATTTCGACCAAACGCTTTCCGTTTTGATCAGTAAGCAAGGTCGACTGCTTGTCTTTGACCAGCGCCCTGTGAGCTTGGTTCAATCGGAACAAGGCAACGCCTTGCTCGTCCCTAATTGCTTGCTCGATAACGTAGAGCCGGTCTACAAACCGCTTGAATGGATCGTTTCCGGTGTGGGTAGCAAGGTTTTTAGGGTCTTGCAAAAACCTTCCAATGCCAGCCAAATACATATTTGCCAAACGACGCATGAGGCCGGGCGGAGGACCAGCTTCTTCTACACTGAGAGATACATCCGCAGGCTCCGGTCTAGGCTCACCGGGCGCAGGATCCTTAGGCGGCTTAGGCGGCTTGGGTGGCTCTCCTGCCAAATCCTTAACGTCAACTGGAGTTGACTCCCTGCCCCGCTCAATAAGTTCGGTTGCTTTGTCCGCCGTTTCCTTTTGCCCCTCGGTCATGGTGTTTTCGCTGTGAACACCACGACGGTCGGTAGCCGAAGGCTCGTTGACCCTTACCGAAATAACACCCTTATCAACAAACACCTCGACCGTCTTGCCCATGTGTTCGAAGGTCCTTGGCTGGCCCTTGCCTTCAGCAAGAGCGCCTTCGATCTTGGGGACGATGCCGGGGTATGCACCTTCAAGTTCGTTGATAGCTCCCTTTTTGTACCCCTCCTTGGGGCTAAACAACTCAATCGGCTGGTTGGACTCTCGCTCGCGGGCTACTTCAGCCTCGGTGCGTTCCATCGCCGTTGATTCTTTTGGAGTGGGTGCGGGTTCCACCCTTGTGTAATCACTCGCTCTTTCAATTTGCCTACGAATTACTGCTATATCGGGATTTGGCTCTAGCAGTTCACGCTTAGCAAAAGCTTCGTTCAGGGCTTTGGCATACCGCGAAGTAAGCTCAAAATCTTTAGTTAGATCGCCCTTAATTTCTTTTTCAGCAGCAATTCTCTCCATTGCCTCGGTAGTTTTCTTGCTCCCAAGCAAGTCTGCATTTGCTCTGGGTGGCACGAAGCCAAACTCTTTATAAACAGCCTGTTGAGTCAAGTACCACTTAGCGAACATATTCGGGGCGCTGATTGTCCTAAAAATATCTGCCCGCATGCGGTCGGTAAGCAGGGGCATGATTGTTTCCCACAGAGTCGCTTCTTCATGGATTCTGCGGTCACCGCGCATTTGCGCAATGTTTTCAAAAAACTCTTTCAGCTCACTGAGTTTTACTTCTTTCCCAGTTATAGCGGCCACGATTTTTCGCAACCTAGCGTTGAAGTACGGCCGGTTCCTGCCGACGTAATTGAAAACTACCGCTGGGCTAAACATCCCCCCATAATTATCCGTAAGCCATCGCTCGGTTGCTGTACGCCTAGCAATTGCCAGCCTAGCTGCTCTTGCGCTTACATCGCTGCGAACAATTGCAACCCCTTCGCGGAACGACACCCGAGGGATAAACTTGCCCTTACCCGTTGCAATCACTACCGCGAAGCCTGAAGCGTTGGCTTGCGGTGCAACCGCAGACATCAGACTAGAGCCGGGTTCGCCTTCGAATTGCACTTCCACCCCGGTGGCATTCTCAATGCTCTCCACTGCTTTGCGAACCCTGTTTCGGGTTTGCATTTTACCAAGGCGATGGTTTACTGCTACGACTGGATCAGCCTTCTGGTTTGACTTGCCAAGCCGGTCAAGAACCTGCCGAGGCGAACCCTGTTCGGCCTGTTCCGTCGTTGTTGTTTCAGAGCGTGTACGAGGCTTCGCTGGGGACTGCCTCTCCAAATCTATAGCCTCGACGCCCCGCTCTGTTGCCTCTTTCCGCGTCTCCGTAGGCATGGCACGATCAACAGGGATGCGCGTATCCCTTGCGTCGATCTGGCTCGTAATTTCGCCCGGCTTGTAATTTTCCTTGGCTTCAGTGCTAATCGTAATTGGCTTTTGACGGTCAGACGTTCTAACAACCTCGGGCCTGCCTTCGCCATACCTCGGCGTACGAAGCATGGGGCCGGTCATTCGATCCTGCACCGACAAAGCCAAGGCACTTGCAAACCTTTGCCGCATCTTTTTGGTGTTCATCGCAGGTGACAGGTCTGGGAACAGCCGTTCCATGTGCCTGCGGCTCAAGGCGGGATTTTGGGCGGTGTTGCGGCCCTTATGCACCTGCCTGACTACCCACCGCGTCAACCCCGGATTTGCCCTTGCAACATTACGCAACATTAGAACAGTGTTTGGTGCCTGCGGCGTGAACTGGCGTTCGCTAGCCACTACCGCTGCAATAGCACGCTTCACATGGATGTTCTTGCGGCCAGCCGCAAAAGCTCCAGCAATGGAGGTAACACCTTTCAAGCCATTGGTGACTGCTCGGGCCATTTCCGGGTTTTCCGACAGCCTAGCGTGCCGCACAAGCTTTTCTATGAACTTGCCGGGTGGCGTTCGGATTTTTTCAACATCACCAATGCCGATGAGACGCAAAATGCCGTCAACAAAACTGGTTCTTTGCTTTGCCGTTCGACCGGCTACGGACACGGCACGCACACCCTTTGGCGATGGAGGTGTGTTCAACGCCGAAGTACGTCGGACCTCCAACTGCTCACGATACTTTTGTCGTCTTGCACCGTTTGCAGCTCGTCCCTCAAAAAGGAAATCGACCTTGCCGTTACTAAACTGGGCGGTGTCCAAAGACATGCCCCGTCGTTGTGCTTCTGCAAGGGCCATGCCGCGGGTAATGCCGATAGTGCCATCTGCGTTTTGCAGTTGCTCACGAAGGGCTGGATCTTTGACTCTAGACCCCGGCACGGTGACTCGGTGGCCAATGGACAAGGGATCAATGCCGTCCAAGCCAGCCATGATTGCAACTTCCGGCAGTTCCCTTTCTCCGTAGAACAAAATCTCCGCCAGCTTTTCGTTTGTAACCCCCGTCAAAAGCAAACCGTCCTCGACGGATTTTCGTTCGCGGGCCATTTGCTCACGCATACCCAGAAGGAACGCTTCGGATCGGTGATCCATGTACGCCTTCTTCTCGGCAGCGCTTAGTGACGACCACCGACTCCATGCCTCTGCACCACTCTTGGCATCGCGGATCTTGCGGATTTCACCCTTGAAGTTGCCCGGCAGATGAGCGGCACCAATCGCACCGCCAATCAAAAAGCTTCCGAACAGATGCTGCATCTTTTTGCCGGAAGCATTCATCCACTCGTCCAAGACCCTAGCCCGGTCCTCGGAGTCAGTTAGAGCGTACGCATCCATAAGGACATCAAACATCATGAAGTCCGCGCCGGATCTGACGCCTCTGACTGCCGTTCTGGCCATGGTACGACGCAAAGCCGTGTGCATAGTTGCGGTGGAATACGGCCCCACGTTATGCAAGCCACGACTACCAGCGCCGCGTGTAGGGAACCGGGTCACACCGGGGATGTTCTTCCCGATGAGATGGGCAATGGTCATGTGCGCAATGGCATCTTGAGTGGCAAAGTAAACATCGCTACCGTCAAGCTCGCGGCCCTGTAGGGCGGCCCTGTCTGCCTGACGGGCGTAAGAGTTGATGAATGACTCGCCACCCACGCGGTACAAGAAAGTGTTGAAGCCACGAACTTCTCGGTTGAAGAAGTTTGTTACCGCGTTTCCAGAAGCGTCACGAATATAACCCGCCCTCGCCCGAGTGGGTGGACGCAAGGCTGAAGCGCGTGTAGCGACCGATTGTGCTTTTCTTTTGAAAGCTGCTGTCGCACCCTTGCCAAAGGTGTCATCAAAGAAAACCTTAGCACCCTTTGCACCCAACCTACCCGTGCCTTTGATGGTGGCTTTTCCCACTGCGGGAATAAGACCCAT
>CEON01039485.1_pt1 | contig 16302 bp, 27 predicted proteins | sample 530291 | NCBI WGS metagenome assembly CEON01 (sample SAMEA2619888, study PRJEB7988) | marine metagenome | biome: marine biome (ENVO:00000447); feature: surface water layer (ENVO:00002042); material: "saline water (ENVO:00002010), including plankton (ENVO:xxxxxxxx)" | depth 5 m
TTACGAAGCACTCTCTCATCACTTCCTACCTCTTCCCACCATCATATATAGTTGCGTGTCCTTCTTTTACAAGAAGATCATTTATATTTACTTTGTCTTTATAAATTACACCTAAAACACGACCATATTTACCAACGCCAAAAGATTGCATTTCTAGATCTGATTTTTCGTCTGTTAGAAGTTCGATAAGTCTAGCTTTAGCCGCAAGTCCCAGGGCTTTTTCTTCGAGATCTCTAGTTCTAGACTCAGGTGCGTTAATTCCCTGGAGCCTAACACGAGATTTATGCCACACATCAAAACCCAAATCAATTCTAACATCAACGGTATCTCCATCTACTACCTTTAATACTTCTATTTTATAATAATACATAAATGATCTCCTATATAGTAAAGGGGGAAATAATCCCCCTAAACCATAAAATTTTGTTTAATTAGCCTTTAGGCATATTAGACATAAATTTGAAAGGTGCTTCTTCTAAAACATTTTGCAATGCTGAGAAAAACGCAGCACCACCTGCTACTACTGCACCTTCAACGACTGACATATCTAGCCAGCCTGATTGAGCAGCTAGTATTACTCCAAGACCTGCTTGTAGTCCAGTTCTTACTGCTCTAATTAATGACACTTTAAAAGCGTCTGTTAATTCCCAATTCATATTGGATCTCCTAACTTTCTTTTGCAAAAGAAATGTCCCAAGTTTTTTTACCTAAGACACCATCTTGTTGTAGCCCAAACTCTTTTTGAAGTTCGAGTACCTTTTTCCTAGATCCATTCCCATACCAACCGTCAGGACTTAAACCAACAGCTTTCTGCCATTCTTTTAGTTCATCTGATTGAATCATAGGTACTTGTACCTTATAGTATATTCCTGGCCATTTAGGAAAATCTTTAGAAAAATCATAAACTTCTGTTTCTGGCTTTGGTTGATCAGTAGGACTTACAGAGTAAACTGGCTCATTTCCAGATACAGCAATGTATTCATTGTCACCTGTGTCGTCAAAATCTACATACTTGACCATAACTTTTTCACCAGACAATATTGCATCTCTCACTTTTGGATATACAAATTTATATGCTGAAACGCTACTTCCCACCCAGCCGTCAGGTTTTATCAAATTACTCTCTTGATTTTGTCCTAAAATTAAACAACCACTGGTCGCCTCGTCATTATTACCTGTGTGCCAAAGAATATATTCGAAATTAGGAACATTATTGACATAGATCATGCCACGATGCCAGTCAGGTCCATATTTCTTTAAGTAGCGTGAGTGAAAGCCACCTTCGCTACGAAGCGTTAATTCATACACACCAGCAGGTATTCTGGTTTCATGTTTCTGCTTAACAGCTCTATATTCGTCCTCAATCGTGTAGCAGAGAAATTTTCGTTTATTGTCTGTTATATCAAATAGTATTCCACTAGTGGAATCTTTTTGTGAACTTATCCTTAATACTTCTAAAAACATACAATTTCATAATAAATGATGTAAATGTTGTTTCAGGTATTTAACCATTGAAAGGGAAATATTCCTCGTTTCTAATGAAATATCCCTCGTCTTTACTACTAATTGTAAAGCTGACCTGTCCTGGTGGTGCTTCATCCCCAGTCATATCTTTAAACCACTTAGATCCGTCGTCCATTGACGGTGCTTGTATAAACCATCTACCACGATTTGGATATTTTATGTAGTGATGAAAATGTCCCCACACAAGTAGATCCGCATCACCAATAGGTTCACGCCCCATACATTGACCAGCAAACCACTTAATACCTTTGTCAAAAGCAAACCTACCAGTTTTTACTGAAACTCCAGATCTAAATTGGTGGCCGTGAGCAAATCCAACTATCTTTCCTGATATTTCTATCGTTGCTGATAACTCCTCTTCTGGTATGTAAAACTTAACATGACCAAATGCTTTAGGGTTTTGTTCTAATATTTCTTGTACTTGCTCAACAACTGCAACATCGTGATTGTCTGCGAAATTAGTAAATGTCTTACCACTATCACGATTTTCACCGTGATTACCAGCTATTGCACATACAACTACATTTTTAAATAAAGGCGACCACTCCGTAAGAGCTTTTACCATTATTCTACGAGCTACCTTAACCTGATCACGAAGATTGAGCTCGACTCCATAGGTCATGTTGGGGTAGAATCCTGCGCAATTTTCGATAATATCACCTAAAGATAATATATATAAGTTCTCGATCTTCTTACCGCTTGCTCTTAGAGTTTCAACATGAGTTATAAAATCAGGTATCATTCTTGTCAAGCGATCAACAATAGCCTCTGTACCTTTACCATCTGGTTTACCGATCTGCCAATCACTCCAGCAAAATACGATACTTTCGCCTTTATCAACTGCTCTTTTCTTTGGTTTTTTAACTTTCTTTACTTCTTTAAGTAAAGCGTCATAGTCAGGATCACCCTTTGAAACTGGTTGTAGTGATTGTATCCTCGCTTTGTAGTAAAAAAGCCTAGTCCCCCCATCAGTCGGACTGTCCCAAGATCTTACCTCAACTGGTTCTATGACCTCATATTTTTTTGGATCAAGCTCCAGTTGTTTTAAAATATCATCATAATGATTGATATTGCTTTCTTTTTGTGGCTCTGATACTATTTCGCCTTTGTCACCTTTTATCCTATAACCAGGCTCAAATCCAGTTGGATGATCTCTTTTCTTTCTACCTTTAGGCTTTGGTGCATTAGATTTGTTCTTGTTGTATTCTTCAAGACTTGACATAATGTTCCATAGTGTTTCGGATAGCACATCGTATAGAGTCAACTGTTAAAGGACAATCTTTGTGTTCTTTAAGCCATTTAGCAGCAGTTGCTGCTGTGACATTACCAGACTTGACACCTTCACACGCTTCTACCCACGCAGCCCTGTTAGACTCATTTAGATCTCTCCAAGCTACTGATCCAGCTTTGCTTGGATTTGATTGTGAGTATTCTGTCAGAGAAGTCATTACTCTTCTTCTGATTTAACTTCTGCTGGTTCTTCTACTGGTGTTGTAGTACCACTAGAGGCCTGCAATACTTCTTGTAAAGCTCTGTTTTGAACTTTTAATTCAGAGTTTTTTAACTCTAATTGTGCAATTTTTTCAGCAGTGTCATTTAACATAGCTCTGAAAGTTTTATTTTCAGCTACTAATTTATTCACGAGATCTGCTGTTTGTTCTGCACTAAGTTGTTGCGTTTCTTCAGCCATAAATTACTCCTTCTATATTCAGTAATATAATCAATAGTATATACTAATTAAGACAATTTTTCTGTGTTTTTAGGATTGTTTTATACAACCACATTTACAGTGATCTGAATTGTAAATATGCGAAAATGACTCTTCTGTGATTGTTCTTGGGGATCTAGTAGTAATCCTACTTTTTTTAAGCAGTTCCTCTTCAAGATTATAATTACTTACCATACTCAATTATAAACTTATAATTAGCGTTTACCGGTCTTTAGTCGTCACCAGCCCAGTTAGGATTACCTCTATATTCGTCATATATAGTTCTTTCATAGAGATCTTCCATAGATAAGTATATTTTTTTAGCAGTAATGTAGCCCTTTGTGATCAACCACTTGTATGGCGCAGTAAATATCTTATTTTCCCACTCTAAGAACTTATCAAACACCACACATACCTTCGCACTCATCATCAAATAAAGATCCCTGATAATCTTTTGGTTCTGCAAATGTAGCCTCTCTAAGAGGTATTTTAGATCTATATAAGTATTGCTCTGAACCGTCGTCATACTTTTTAAAGTTAGTTAAGGCAGCAGACTCAGAATTAGGGTTTCTTAACCACTCGTCAAACTCAACAGCATAAGCAAACTCTTCTGGGTAATGTTCTTTTAATCGTTTCCACTCTACATCATTGTGGTATGGACAAATAATACAAGCAGATCTTGGTGGTTTCGGATAGCCCTCTTTTTGTGTCCAGTCTATTATGTCTTGTCTTGTAATTTCCTCTTGTATATATGGATAGCAGTTAACCTGCCATTTTGTCATAGGCTCTTTTACTCTTTGTATTTCGTCAAAAGAAATACCCATAACCATTTCTACATATTTATTTCTTAAATTCTTAACACCTAAAATTTCTCTAACTTTTTCTTGTATTGGCCTAATCTTGTATTCAGCAGTACAAGTCCTTCTACCAAAACCCATTTTTCCGTCTGATTTTTTTATATAAACAGGAATTAGTGCGTATCTACCTTCCTTAGCTTTGTAGTCGTTAATTATATGTCCTGTATTCATAGAGTTTCTTACAACTTCAAACTCAACACGGCCTTTCATTATCTTTTTTAAATATTTAAGCCACTCGTAAACTTCTTTAGGTTCATTACCAGTATCAGCAAACATTGCAATATCAACTGGTTCTATTTCTTCTCTAAGTAATTTAAAAACTAAAGCAGAGCTTTGTACTCCAGCACCTAAAGATAGAACTCTAAGATCACGATCTCTTTCTAATGTTTTTTCGTCACCAACTTTTAATTCCTGCATATAAGCCATATCAGTTCCCCTCTATAAATATACACTCTCCTGGACACTCCTCCGCAGACTCAATAACCAAACTTTCTTTACCTTTAGGAACAACAGCTTGACCTTCTGCCCCCTGTGGATTACCGAGATCTTCTGCAAATATTTTGTCACCCTCTTTAACATAAGCTAGTCCATCATTTTGCATTACAAAAACTTCTGGACATATCTCTGCACATAAACCATCTCCTGTACATAAATCTTGATCAATCCAAACTTTCATTTTTGTTTCTTCTTGTTATTTCCCTATATCCGCCTGTAAACTTAGATCTTAATCGAAAAGACTCATTATCTATGGCTTTGTGTTCTGTGTCACTAAACAGCTCTACCACTAACTCAGTTTTTTCTCTTTTAAACGGTATGCAGTGTAAAAAGGGTGTTCCTCTTTTAATAATAGTGTCACCTTCAGCATGCCAGATACTAGGAAAATTTACTTGATGGAAACTGTCTGTTTCAACGATTCCAGGAATTACAGTAAAGTCGTCATTTTTATGTAATAAAGGTGGTATAAAAAGTGTTGACCAACCTGGTGGTGTCCAAAAAAACCAGGGACTAGTAAATTTTACAGCTCTTTTATAATCGCTATCTTCAAGAGGATAAGTAGAAAACTGCTCATTGTCGTGAAATTCTATATGACTGCTTGGTAAGTTTATTTGGTTTGTTTCAAAATGAAATGTATCACCGTGTCTTTGTACCAGCATGTCATACCACATAGGTATAATGTATCCCTGCGTAAAGTAGTCAACAACTGCTGGACATTTTTTAATTGTATGACTGTTGTAATCTTTAAGCATTTCCCCCATTTTTGGAAATGGTTGTATATCTAGCCTAGCTAGATCAAGTGGTAAATTTTGGAACCAATCAGGGATCATCTGTCCTGCTGGTACTGGTGGTGCAGTGTCTATTAAAGCTGGCGACATAGTTGCAAACTTTATTTCATTTTTTTTAATCCATTTCATTTATACCCCTTTTAAAAAACCAATGATCAGGCTCCGCATAATGCAAAAACAACATACCAACTTGATTTGTTTCTGGATTAGGAAACTTTGATCTCCAATGCTCTTGATCTTCACCATAAAAAGCTAAGGCCTGATTGTCCCCTAAAGTATATTCTTTACCTTCTACATATAAAGGCCACGGTGTATTTTGATACAAACACAGATCTAAAGTATATGTACAAGCGTTATCGTCTTTATGTGGTAATAACTCTGCCTCTGTACCTTCGTAATGTGCGAACAATATGTAGGTCTTTTTTAAAGTATCAGAGTTAAATATTTTTTTAGCTTTTTGTTCTACGCTTGACAAATAGGTGCGCATTTCTGGATAGTCGTAATCAGATACAGAATATCGACCAAAATAACTATCATAACTAAATGTCTTATGTTTACTTTTAAGTAGATTTCTAACATAATTAAAACTACCAAAATCTAGTAGGCTATCAATAACCTTTACTTCTTGAACCATTTTTTCTTCGGTAATAATTTTTTTGGTCTACGAGCAAGTGCGTCAGTGTATAAAGTATTTGTTTCTCTTCTGTTTATTGCTGAACCTACAATCATATTCCATCTTTTACTAAATTTTTCGTTCCACTCTACAAACTCTATTTTTACTGGTTTAGAAAAAAGTATGTTAAACATTACAGTATCGTGGTTTAATTCAAGTGTATCTTGTGTTGTGTCTGTCCACTCAAAAGCCCAAGATAAACCCCTAGTCCAAGCGTGTATAGGCATAAAACCACCAATTAAAGATATTGGTAGATTTTTACCTGCGTTTCTATCACTAGGCACTACATCAAGCCAAACTTCTGGATCATCTGTAAAAAACATAAAAGGCATAGTTATTTGCATAACAGGTTGATTAGGATTAGCCCAGGCCTCTTTCTCCTCCATAATTACATCATTAAAAGGTCCGTGATGTTTTACAGCACCGTGATAATTAGCAGAAAAATTAAAACCACCAAAACGATCAACCTCGTCAGCAAATTGATTTTTACCTAAATTTACTTTTACATGACTGTAAGGAAAGTACATTTCATAAAGTCTATTTCTTTGAAACTGTGTAGATACACAACCATTTGGAGCTTTTACAAACTTACGAGGCATACCATAATTAATTACAGGGATACTTCTTTCTTCTTCGTGTTCCTTACCAGCTACATCTGCAAGTGGTTGAGGTATTGTAAATGCAACGACTGGTAAATTTCTATTACTTTCCCTTAATGGTTTTTCCCAAATACTTGCTATATCAGGTATTTTTATTGGGCATTTGTTAAATAATCCCATCTTCTTCCCACCTCTTTCTATTTTTTTGAGTAAGCCAACGGTAATAACCGTTTTGTCTAGTTCTTTCCGCAGCCCTACTCTTATCATAATATTCTTTATCTTGTTCGTCCATAACCCTTACATCTAAATTTGGTAGAGTTTCTCTTTTAAATGGTATAACTTGTATCAATGGCATACCCTGTCTAAATATTCTTTCACCTGTACCGTGATAGATAAAAGGTATATTCATTTGATGATATGAGTCTGTTTCAACTAAAGCTGGCATAATTTCTAAATCTAGATTTCTGTGATACCACGGATCCACTATCATAACAGACCAACCTGGAGGTGTGACTATATCCCAGGGATTTTCAAATTTTAGAGCAGTATTAAATGAGTGATCTAAGTAAGGCATCTCACCTATTGATTTACGATCATGGAAAGTTATTGTGTTTTCAAAAGCGTGTTTGTTGTACCAGTTCAAACCAGTTTCTTTTGTATGATCTATTTTTAAATCCAGCCACAGGGGTATGATGTATCCTTCATACATTATGTCTTTAACACTAGGACACTTTTTAAGTGAGTTATCCTTATATGGAACAGTATTCCAACTTTCATCTTTCAACGCACCGTCTTTACCGTCACGCATTTCAGTCCACTCACGCTGTAAATTTTTATACCAAGCTGGTACAAACTCTTTCGCTGGTCTTGGCGGTGCTAAATCAATATACTCTGGTTTCTGTGTTAAAAATTCTATTGTATCAAATTTTAGTTTGTGCTTTTTTGTTTCTAAAAATCTGTTGTACTTTTTCCCCATCACTATATTCCTACTCCAGTAATAGATCCGCAGTCATTACTGCTTGTAAGTGATCTTCAGTTTCAGCAGTAAATTGTTCTTTTAGTGATATTGTGTCATCAGACTCCCAGTGAATAATATTTACACTAGAAAAATTACTTTGCAAATATGAAATAGCAGTATTAAGAGAAGTTATAAGATCAGGCCTCCAATTTATTACTACTTTTACACCAGTATTGTTTGCAATAGTAGTTTCTGCACCTTTTAGTACATCTAACTCTTGTCCATTTACATTTATAACAATTAGATCAAGATCGGTTAGTCCTAAACTATCAACCGTAATAATATCTACTTCTTCATTTGCGTCACCAAAAATTAGATCTAACAAAGCACCAGATTTATTGTCTGCAAAATAATACATATTACCTGTACCGCTCTCATTACTACAAGCCTTTTCTATATTTGTTGCAGTATCAAAATTACCATTCAATATAGTAAACCTTTCGCTTACTGGTTCTATATTTATAGTTTCAACAGACTCAGCTTCTAATATACCAGTTGCTACACCTACACCAGCACCCACAATGAGTGCTTTTGAAAAGCTACTTGCATTTTCTTTAAGCCAAAACTCAACAGACGGATTTATGTGTCCAAGTAAATCTACTCTTCCAAATTCTGTATGATCAGTTTCGTCAATGTTAATAGTTATACCATTTCTAAATAGTTGTGATTGTGTCATAAATCTATCCTAACATTTCTTGTGGTAAATTAGAACCTTCTGGAAAGTACATAGGTGGCATACCATCAAAGTCTAACTTATGTCCTAACCAAGTCACGATAGCATACTTAGTACCACTAATAACAGGCATAGCTTGATGTGCGTAAGCCCAATTACTTGGAAACAATACTAGTGCTGGTTTTTCTGGTTTTACCATTTCGTCAAAATGAGTAAAGTATGTACCACCACCCTGATATTCAGAAGGGTTTAAAAGTATTAGAGCTGATAAATGACGAGGGTTATGTGGTGCATAATCACAGTGAGCTTTGTACTCTTGTCCACCCTGATAACGCAATAATGTATATCCTTCGTCAAAATGTATATTCACTTCATACTTATTACAATATTCATTTACATAATCTTGTAATTTTGTTGCTAAAAGTGTTTGTATATCTTTTAAAGCAGAAAATTCTTTATCTTTACCGTGCTTAACCATTTGTCTTACAGTCCTGTGTTCAGGTGGTAAGGTAGCGTATTTACTTATAGGAAATAACTTATTACTTCTTATTTGACCTCCTTTATGTCCTTTACCTATACCTGCGTCCTCAAACTTAATTTCAATATTTTCGTCTTGATCAATGTTTTCTATAACATCTATTATTTTTTTAGACACCTCGTCACTTAAAAAATCCTCGTATATCTCTACACAACCCATTACTATTTTCATAATATTTGTCTCCCTGATAAGTTTTCTAGATCCTCTCCGTCTAAATATGAATCTAAATCAAATCCACTAGAGCAGGATACTAAAAAAGCTGACTTTCTACCATTAAGTAAAGGTGTTGTAGCGTGAGAAAAAACAAATGAACTAGGCATAATAACAACTGTTCCTGCTGGTGGTTTATAAGCACCATTATCAAAATATCTAAAATCTAAACCACCACCCTTAAAATTATCGTTTAAATATGTAAGTATTGTTATACGCCTAAGAAATGGTGCGTTCCAAAATCTACCTGTTTCAGGATTTCTAGTGGATCTATTGTCGCCATGATAATTCATAAATTTTGGTGGTCTGTAAGTTATATACTGGTACTGCTCCATCCAGTGTATTTCGTCTTTAACATCTGGGTATACATCACAATACTCATTTATTTTATCTAGCGCATTTTGTTGAACCTGCCAAAAAAAATCTTGACTTTCTTTGTGTCTAAATTCTCTTTCTGGATCAAACCTAATAGGACCATTTACATTTTTTACAGTTTGATTATTTCCAGGCTGGCTTAGATCTTCCTCTGTTAAATTGTCTTTCCACCTATCTACTTCTGAGTCCATTAATTGAACAATACCCTCTGGAACTTCTAAACACTTTTCCCAAGCTAATACACCAGGAACTATTTTTTTAATTTCAGCTTGTTTCCAAAGTCTATTCATTCCTCTTCCCCAGCAAGTTCAAAAACTGATAGTTCTGAGTCAGCACATAATTTATCATCTTTAAAAAATTTAAGAATATACCAACCTGGATCTAGCCTTATATGATCAGTTCCCCATCTACTTTTTTGATGTGTATAACTTAATGGATGCTTACTTACTAATTTATGATCTTTTTGTGGATTGTCATAATCTTTAGACCATATTTCTAATTTAAATACTGGGTTCTCTTCAAACTCTGCGAAATCATCATGAAGTAAAAATTTTGTAAAATCGGTATTAGCACAGGTATCAGGCACTAACAAATGTTGATATTCAGGTATTTCAAAGCTGTGTTCTTTGTCTTCAAACTTTATATAATGTTTGTTATTTTCTGATACACCGTGGTGTATTTCTTGAAACTTACCTTCCCACTGATCTTTACAGTCGGCTAAAGACTTATCTTTAGGTACAAAATATACCTTTCTCATGATCTCCTCCCTTTACAGATCTAAACTAGATTTGGTCTTGTTGTAAGTAATTCTTCAAGATAGTCAACGGTGTTCGCTAATACATCGCTTTTAGTTGCTTTGTATGCTGCTACATCGGCTTGAAAAGCATCTTCGTCAAAATCTGCTGGTACTTCACCGAGTTTATAAAGACAGTTAGCAATCGCTTTGTCAACCATTTGTAGAGCATCAGCTTTTTCTACTGCTAATGCATCTGCGTCTATTGATAAGTCCATACTTTCTCCTATATCGTAAGTATTACCACACAAGTATAACATTAAAACTGTCGAGATTAAGTCCATATCATGACCTACTTCTAGGTCTAATGTTTCTTGCGGTATTTGTATTGTAGTAGATTTTCTATAAGTATTGTAGATTTTTGCGTAGGTATAATGTAGTTCAGTATCTACACCAGGATTTCCGTGTTCTACTGTGTCGTGTAGTATTTCGTCATCATCAGATACTTCTTCGCTATATTGTAAAACAATTTTTTGAGGGGCTATTGCTGAATAAGTATTGTCTGTAAATAAATATTCTGAATCTTCTTTTATAAATACTTCTGAATAGTATGTTTCACCAATTATATATTTATAACCTGTTTCTCCACAGAAACCGCATAATGGTTCAGTACAAAATGAACCGCATAATTCTTTACCGTACTCTATACCAAAGTCTTTTCTACGAATATAAACATCAGCTACCTTTGCTCCGTTAAAGTCTAGATCCACATAGCCAAGATCTCCTTCAACTGTAAAATCTAAACCAGTTCTAGGAAATTCGTGAAACTCGCCGTCTGTGTCATTATCAGGAAACAAAAGATCTTTATCACCCTGATGTTCTCCAGGCATATAATACAACTGGTAGTCATCGTAATTTTCGTCTGATCTTTTATAGTGGATTCTAACTGTCGCCATTTTCTACCTCTGTATCTGGTTTGTCGTGTAAACCCACGCAGTATCCAGTTGGACTTTTACCACAGGTACATTTCTTAGCCATTGTTATACCTTAAATGTCTTGACTGTACCAGCCGCGTATCCTGTCACATCAGTAGCTACACCTGTCAAAGGTATGTTTTGAGAAACTATAAATATTACACCGCCACCAGTAGTTGTTTCACCACTAGCTTCAATAGTTCCATACCCCTGTAATTTTCTTGCACAGAGAATAACAATTCCACCACCGTGATTAACACTATCTCCAGCGCCACCCTGTAATGCTTCTGCTGTTGTTTGGCCACCGTGGTGTACAAGCGCCTGTATAGCAATGTCAGGATGATTAAAGTATTCTGCACCTTCGTCTGGTGCGGTAGCTGTATAACCATTACCATTACCACCTAAAGAGTTTGTGACATTACCAATAGCACCACCTCTTAATGTTCCTGAAGTAGAAACACCGCCTACTCGTCCAATTTTCGTATCACTTTGGTTTGATGAAGTAGGTGCTAAAGCACATACATTTCTTACAAAAACTCTATACCCTGCTGTGTCTAAAACTATTCCTGGATTTACTGTCAAATTGTTATAGTGCATATCTCTGGTCAAAGTTGTATTAGAAGATATTGTGACATTACCATCCATACCAGATCCATAAATGCTATCTGGTATCACATCATAGGTTGTGTAATCTGGTGGTATATAACCGTATTCTTTTATATTGTATTCACCTGTTCTTGATATTGGCATAATTACTCCTATGATCCTGGATCAGTATCGTTTGCATTGATGTTATATACTGTCACGACTGATCCTGCTGTTGCTGTTCCTGAACCACCTGTACCTGCTGCTGCTGCAACTGTTAAACCGCTAGGTAGTGGTTTCTTACCTGATATTAAAACTACTGCACCACCACCAGCGTTATAAGATACTGATGCTGTGCCTTTTGATCCACCTGCGCCACCTGGGTGATAGTTTGTTGGATTAGAGTCATAGTTTGTTGGATTGTTGTTTCCACCATAAGAATATCCATAAGAATATCCATAGCTATATCCATAGCTATATCCGTAAGAATAGTTGTTTCCAGGATACGAATAGTTATTTCCTGGATAGGAATAGTTATTACCTGGATGATAATGTGCGTAATGATAATGATAAAAACCACCAGGAAAGTTATTTATTGGTGGACTTGGATGCCAATGATAATGTGTATGTGAGCTACCTGGATTAGATCCATAGTTTGTAGAGTTAGATCCATAGTTGGTTGGATTTGATCCTGAGTTTGAACCATAGTTTGCACCATAATTTGCTCCATAGTTTGCACCATAGTTAGTTGGGTTAGTATTTCCAGGATAAGAATAATTATTACCTGGTGTTTGTGCGTCTGGTGCTGGTGCGCCGTCTGTTCCGTCAGAACTTGCTGTGGAGTCGTCAGCGTCAGCCCTAATTACACCATCTCCTACAATATTTTTTGCTACGATTAACACAACACCACCGCCGACTGCACCTGTACCTGCTGTTGCTGCATTACCGTCTGCACCTTTACCTCCGTCTGCACCAACTACTTGATAATCAGCCCAGTTAGTATCACTACCGTCTGAACCACCTGTTGGGGTTCCTGTTATCGCACCGTCGTCTGCACCTGATCCACCACCTAAAAATTTAAATGTATCTGTCGCTTGATCAAACTTTTTACCTGCTAAAGCTGTTGTTAAGTTAAAAAATTCACTTGATCCGTCAAAAAATTGATTGTTGTTATGATCACTATCAGTTTGTTCTGATGATCTACCACCTAAAGTATCTGTGGCATCTACACCTTTAGCAAAACCACCTTTTAAAGTACCAGCATTTGATTTATTACTAAATCTACCAATACGAGAGGTACCGTCTGTAAATGTTAATGTACCACGAACAAATAAACGATAACCGTTAGTATCTAGTGTGCAATTAGAGTTTATTGTTAGATCGTTATAATACATATCTCTGGACAAAGTAGTATTAGCAGCGATAGTCACATCGCCGTCTTGACCATAGCCGTATATTTCGTCTCCGCCTAGTCTGTCAATAAAGACTGGCTCTGGTACATCTATAATGGCCATTATGTCACCTCGACACCAGAAATATGTATATTCACGGAAGTAGCTGCTGAACATTTTGCTGCTACTGAAGCGCTAGCTGGTATAACCATAGCTAAGTCAATAACTGTGGTTGTATTAGCTGATACAGTAATATCACCAAAAATGATATGTTGATCTCCTGTTGTATCCCCTGAAGGAATAATTTTGATCTCTACTGTTCTATCAGTAGCGGTATAGTTCGCTAACATAATTTGCTTGATAATACACTTATTAGAATTACTGAAAACTTCTGTTTCAGAAGTTCCTAATGCTGTGACCTCTGCTAACTCCGCTGCATTATATATCGCCATTTATTCTCCTATAATCCCATCCATACCAACGCTTCATTTGTGAATAGTTGGACTGGATTTACTTTCTTCATTGCTGTTGCTGAATTGTCATATAACATAACTAAATCGTTATCTTCGTCAACATCTATTGATGTACCGTCTGTTAATCTTGTAGCGTCAATCGCTATATCGACAGCACCGCTTGTTGCACCACCAGAAATACCTGAAGTTGCACCAGTTGTGACACCTGTGACATCACCAACATCTAATTGCAACCAAGCGCTTGAAGTTCGCACTTCTAGTCGGTCATCGTCAGTATTGTAGATCACCATACCTTCAGTTGCAGTTGTTATAGCATCTCTTTCGGTTTCTGTATAGGCAGGTATTAAAGGTCCGCCGTCTACATGGCCATTTTGAAATTCTGCTAGACCTGTTGAATCAGATCCAGTCATTGCTACTCTTAGTAATTGTTGTCTATCAGCCATAATTATTTACCTTTTCCTAAATAGTTTTCTGGATCAAACTTGGAATCTATGTAATCCACAAGTGTTTTCCCACCACCATTATTATATTCTAAAGATTTGTGATCTATGGCTTTTCGCTCTTGCTTAGACAATTTCTTTATTTTCGTCCAATCAGTTGGCGCACCATTATAAGTAGGTGTTAATGCTTTGTACTTCACTCTTCTTCTTCTCCCCACTCAACATACTCGTTATCGTGTGTTGCTCTATGTATATGAAAATTAGCGTGTGAATACAAAGTCATTATTCACCTGGTTTCGGATTGTCAGTTCTAACTTGATTGTATTTTTCAACATAAGCATCCCACTTTGTCGAATCTTCACCTATCTCTTTTTCTGTATAGGCTTCCATAAATTCTATAACTGAGGGATAAGCACTTTCTCTTGCATACTTATATCCATTATTTTGTTGATCAAAACTATATTTTGCTTGATCATCAATCATTTGCTCAAAATCCTCATCCGTTATAGGTACTTTTACATTATCTACTAATTTATAAATACCCTCACCGATTCTTTGTGTATTAAGCTCTGATCTTATTTGTTCTTTAATTTCATCTAAAGTTGCCATAATCTCCTATCTTACTATTTAATTACTTACGATTGTTTCAATTTGTACAGGGTAAAAACACCACTTGCTATGTTTCCACTTGAAAAAAAATACTGTATTCCATCGTTAGCTTGATCTTGCATTAAAACTCCTCCACCTGCTCTTGCATTTAACTCTCCTATTGAACTTTTAGCTGATCCTTCTATTGTTATTGCACTTCTTTCAGAAGAATCGTTAAAGTTAAATAAAAAATGTGTTCCTGCTAATTGTTCTCCTGTGGCTGTACCACCTTGATCTAAACTTTGTATTTTATTTTGTCCTGAATCACCCTGTATGTTCCAATTTGTTCCACCTCTAATAACTCTCATAGCTCTTGCGTAATTAGAAGATGTATTAGCACTACCACTTGATAAAAACCTTACAGATAATTTTTGTGCATCACTTGAAGGTTGAACTTCACTATACACAACCATATATACAGCGTTGCTATCAATACCTGTCAATGAAACGCTAGCTACGGCACTAGAAACTTCTACTGTTGATATTTTTTCTAAACTACTCATTTAACTTGACACCCCATATATTTTTATTTTTCCTCCACCGAAGTTATTACTTGCATTTCCATTGTAAATATTTATACCTGTGACACTTTCTTGTTGGTTATATACTCTTATTGTTTTTAATCCATAAGATCCATAGCTAGCTAAATGACCTATTGATTGATTGATGGCAAATGTGTAAGCACCTGAGTCAAAGGGATTATATATGTATTCAACACAACCTCCACCTGTGGTTCCTGTTGTAAGTGTAAAATAACCACCATAGTTAAGACCTGTTCTTGTTGTAGGTCTTTCTAGTAATGAGTTTTGCGCTCTAAACATGTGGCTAGCTGTTGTGTAGCTAGATGTAGTTATAACTCCACTACTATTCATATATCTTATGTATGCATCGTTATCTGCTGTTTGAAAACGCAAAGTAGAAACTACTTTATACACTTTATAATCACTAGAGAATACATTATTGATCTCCATAGAAGTTGTAGATGTATCAGCGCTTGTTTCACTAATTAATTTTAAAGAACTCATTATGCACCCAACCCATATAAAGTTGCGTAGCCTGATATATTGTCGCCTACATCCCAAGTCATCTTTATTCCATCGACTGTGCTTGCTTGTGGTAGTAATGATCCACCATACGAACTAAAAGAAGTTCCACTTGTTTCAGGTATCATGTGATGAAATGTCATGCCTGAGTGGACAGAACTGTCGCCTAAGTTATAAAAGTAAGCGTAGCCTGTTATTTTACAAGTATGACTAGTTCCTGTACCCATTTGCATTACATTATCTCCTGTTGTATTTACATAGTTTCCTGAGTCTGCGACAGAGTCAAATATCCAAGCAGCATCGTAAACATTTGCAGTTTCATAAGTTCCACTTTCTCTTAATTGAAATCCAAAATATCCTGTACCACTCGAACTAGGTCTATTTGCGTATAGTGTTAATAAATGCACATCATAAGTGCTTTCTTCTATACTTTCAAAAGCTACACTTGAAACACTAGAAAAACTTTGAGATTGTATTAACTTTAAACTTCCTAGATCTGCTCCACCTAGAAGTCCAAATCTTGCGCTACCTAATGGCATAACTACTCCTAACTAAAG
>CEON01105403.1_pt1 | contig 16268 bp, 21 predicted proteins | sample 530291 | NCBI WGS metagenome assembly CEON01 (sample SAMEA2619888, study PRJEB7988) | marine metagenome | biome: marine biome (ENVO:00000447); feature: surface water layer (ENVO:00002042); material: "saline water (ENVO:00002010), including plankton (ENVO:xxxxxxxx)" | depth 5 m
GTTCCGGTTAACTCCATTTTATTTAAATAGGTCTTCTCTTAAAGATTGTATTTGTTTTTCAATTTTTTTAGACCGACTCTCATTTTTTTCTAAGTGATCTATAAAATCCAAATACTTTTCCTTAACCTCTGCCTTTTCGTCTTTTATAGTCAAGTATCTAGTAATTAAATTTATTGCAAAAGGTATAAGCATTTCTAATAATTTCATTATTCATCCTCATAAATAATTTCTTCGTAGCCATAAGAAACTAGTTTATGGACTCTGTCACGTCCCATAAAAAGAAAAACACAATCACCACTCTCCGGCTCATACTTAAATCTTTTTTTCCCCTTAAAAGACATAATTGGACAAGTGGATCTAACTTCTAGGTCCTCGTCAAATTCAATCATTTGAGTTAGTCCTTTTTTGCTTTGGCATAGAGAAACGCCATTAGAAACTATTTTCTCACCATTGCAAAAGTTTCTTGCTTTTATGTTGTAGTTCTTTGTCTGAAAAGCTATCTGACCAAATTTGCCTTTTCCATTTTCATTTAAGGCACTAATAAAAACTATACACTCTTTTTCTATACCTATCGGCTTATAATTAAATTGAAACTTTTTCCTGTTTTTTATAATTCTTTTTTTGTGGTAGGCATTTCTTAAAACTATCTCCCTATGACAACTCTCAATTTTAACATAATTCAACTTAAAGGGAGCTTCTATTTCTATTAAATAGCTTTTAGACAATAAGGGAACGCCTACCCCGACAAAAGAGCTTCCATTTACGGAAAATATAAGATCTTTTTTATAATTTCTTTTTATTTTTATAATATCTGTCGTTCTTGAACAGCTAAAAAGAAATAAAAAAAGAAAAAATATTATTCGGAAACTTTCTTCCTTAGATCCACGCATCTTTTTACCAAGTAACCAGCGGAGAGTAAAACAGAAATAGCCTCTTCGATAATAAACTCAATGTTATCATCTTTTAGATCAAATTTATCTTTGGCTGCTTTCTGTAGCGCATTTTTTCCATCTTGATCTAAGTTTTTTAATTCAGGAATAACCTTTTCCCACTCGACCGACTGAAAAGACATTAGCTCATCGGTTAGATTAAAAAAAGCACCGTAGTTTTTATCTTTGATTACTTTTTCTAAAACATTGCCTAGTTCCATTAAGAACTCAATTAGAGGAATAAGGTTTTTGACGTCCGTGCTCATTTGAAAACCCCTTTGTGTATAAAAATATAGACCTAATTTGTCTAAAAAAATCAAACTCTATAATCCTTATGAGCATAAATGGGTTTAATTTCTTTGTCCCCATTTACTCGTTTGATAATATATTTAATCATACTCATAATTGAATTATCAAAGTTTTCTTTTAGCCATGACTGTAAGATCTTGCCGGTCATTCTATTTTTTATTAACCACACCTGTATGTCCAAGGAGTGCTTATATTTAGATATTTCATAGGCAACTGGCATTAAACCAGGCTGTTCGTCTATAATTCTTAAATAAAAGTCACGCTCCGCATTTGTCATGGTCATTTATTTTTCCTCATTTCTATTAAGTGATTTAGCATTTCTTTTTGGTTGCCCTTTATGTCTTTTATTTCACTCTCCAAAAAATAAACAGTTCTATTTAAAGAGCTAATGTCAGCACTAAACCCCCATAATGTGCTGGCAGCCCCTATAATAAGGGCTCCCAACAAAGTAGTAATTAAATTTTTCATTTAACCACCTTTTAAATTAAGCTTTAGGATATTTCTCTCTAATTTCATTTCTAAGTCTTAGATATTCTACCATTTTTTCTGGTCTACCCTCTTCTTTTTCAGCAATTGCCTCTAATAAAAGACGATCAATATTATAGTATTCCAACCTTCTTTCTCTAAGTGGCTTTTCAATTATAGCTTCCTGATCAATATCAGCTTTTGCATTTTCTAAAGCAATAATTTTCTGTTCAAAGTCATTAAGATCATCTTTGTTCCATTCTTTTATTTGTTCGTCTCTATGAACCGAAAAAGACTCTCCTTTTATTTCAACAATTTTTTCTCCAAAGGCTCTTTGGAAATATAAATTATTTTCAATTAGTGGCTTAAGTCTCTCTTCTAAACTCTCTCTAGTTTTACTCATTATAATTTCCTTTTTTATTTATGCTTAGTAATTACAACAACACAAAAGACCGAGGGCATGGTACTATCTAAACCTTGCTGAAAACCACTTGCTTGCGAGTAGCCTGCATTACTTAATCTGTTCTCAATTCTATATTCGGTTTCATCTTTTATTTCAAAAAAAGAATTAAACATAGTGAACCCAGATTCATCCTGATTAAATCTTAAAGTAACAGCCGCACTAACGTCGTAACCTTGAGAGTTTGTTACATCGTACAGGCGAGTTATTGCTTTATCTGATAATGCATTCGGTGTTCTTGCTTGGAGAGTATAACTACCGGGTTGTAAAATAAACTTGTTACTATCAAGCGATGCAAACCAAGTTTCTCCATCCATCGTATTTAAGTCTCTTGTATACCAAGATGTCGATCCGGCACCTCCATCAGCATTGTAAGCTTTTTCATCGCGTATTATACACGTTGCTGGCAAAAGACTCATAAGGTTGGTTGTTACCATACCCTCAAAATTACTAGACGCATTATTGTAAACAGTACCAACGCATAAATAAGGGTTAGATGGGTGATAATGACCTCTTAAATCCTGACGATAAATAGGACCAATATCACTTATTGCCCTATCGCCATTTTCTTTTAAATAAAGATAGTAATAAGTCGAAGCGCTCTCACTTGCATAAGCATCGTTGTTTGTTGTTGATAGTAAATCTGTAGTAATATTCCATTCAGGAGCCGTATAAGAAAATCTTACAGTATTGGAATAAACCCATGCCATAGAAAAATTTTCTTTTGCTTTTACATTAGTGTTACTTACAACTTCAAGATCAATTTTATTAATATCTTTAGGAGCATAGAAAAAATCTAAGGACCTTGTCCCAACGCAGTTGCTTGTATCTTGAAAACATACACCTAGAAGAGTTCTGTTAATAGTAACAAAAGCAGATCCGCTATATCTTTTCCACTGACTGGCACCTAAATCGTACCAATAATCGCCTGTAGCAGGTGAACCAGGTTCATCGGTTGACCATACTGGATTTGTATAAGTAACGTCAGTTGTAGTGCCGTCATTTTGCAAAAAGATCCAAGTTAATTTCATAAGTGTTATGGTGTCATTATTTGCAAATTTAATTCTATTGATCGGCTTACCTACATTATTTAAAAAGGCTCCTCTAATTATATGACTTAATTTTGTGGCGCTTTCTACATACGCTATAAAGTACTCATCGTTGGAACCGTCATTGATTTTAAAGGCTGCATAATTTCCAACTAAATTTGAAATTTCTGAACCTACTGTATCAATTGTAATATAGTCGTAATAAGTATGTTCAGCTTCTTTGGCTTGGGCCAAAACAAATTTATTAGGAGGCTCGCCCCAGTAGCGAGTTAATTCTTGGTCGGCAGCGTCGCTCATATTTACCAAAGCGGTATTATTGGATGAGGGCGCAACACTTAAAGAGGAAATAGTTATATCTGTGCTACAAGTTACTGCAGATCCGTTTATATCTACAACCAAATTAGTAGTGTTTCCGGTAATTTGAACACTTGCAGCCGACCCATTAGCTTTTAAAAAATAAGGTTGATTAGATGTTGATCTAGTAGAACCACTGACAATTCTGTTCGAGGGACTTGTTATTTGTGAGGTGTCCAAAGCAGACCCACCAACAATAAGAGCATTTGAGTAAATAGTTCCAAAAGGAAAAGTGCTATCTCCCAAGTTTTGCCCACTTACTACAGCGCCAGAGCTATTGCGACCGTATTGGGTGGTTTGTAAAGCAGTGTTAAAGTCATTAAAAAAGTCTGCGGTGATAACATCACCACTCGACCTAGTGTTTAAAGTGTTATTTCCCATTTATATCTCCTTTATGCTGATTGTGTCGTCCCTATTATAGCTCTTCCTATGTTTTGTGACTCTCCTAGAACCTGTGTTCCTGATGCAATAGTACTTATATCAATTTTAGAAATGCCAACAATGGAAATTAAACTATAATCAAAATAACCGTCGGCCAAATCTTTACCAGTTTGTCTTAACTTTAAAACACTAGTAAGTGATTTAACATTTTCTTTTATTTCAATAACTTTAAAAGTAGTGTTGTAACTTATTTTAGAAGACCCGTATTCAAAAGGTAAAGCCTTGTCAGTATCTCCAATTTTACAACTATCTACTACAGGTAAAAATTTATTGTCAGGGACTATTCTTAAAGGGTAGTCAATGTTTACCCAGTCTAATAATTGAAAGTTTTTTGCAAAACTAGTTTCTAACTCTACCTCTAATTCTATTTTAGGAAATTTAAATTCATCAACTAACTTTTCCCCTACAGATTTTTGTGTATCGGTATTAGTTATAAAATCTAATGTGCTAATATTTTTTTGTCTATAACCAAAATTATCTATATAGTCCTGGTTTAAACTAGTTTGATCACCAACCTTAACAACTGTGAATTGACGTTGTTTGCCGTCGTTGTATTTTTTTAGACTTAGAATGTTTTGTAGTCCTTTTTTAGAATAAGGACCAAATAATGTTGTAACTGAGGTATATTCGTTGTCTCTACTGGAAATAACCATTTTATTATTAGAGTCTATTATAAAAACCGAATTTGTTGCCAATAAAAGTTTAGAAATGGCATCTTTAGTGGTTATGTTATCAAACTTCTCACCAACATCAATTGTAATATCGTTAGCAGGATTTATTTTAGAAGCATCGTAAGTCAAAACGGAGGTAATTTGACTTCTATTTAAAAGACTTCCAAAAGCGACGCTTGCCAAAGTACCATCACTAACAGTATTTGTCGGAACGCGAACGGTTCTTATAACAGAGTCAAAACTAAGGGCTCTAAAAGTTATTATCTCACTCGTAAAATTTTCTTTTGTCGCCTTATCATCAATTAAACCATTGAAAACATCAACAGACCCATTTTTATCATTATATTCTACTCTTACTTTTGTTAAATCACGACTATAAGTAAAAATACTTCTATTATCAAACTCACTACTAAAAACACCGTTAATATTTTGTGCTTTTATATTGACGTCACCAAAATAAAAAACTCCAATATCATAGTCTCCAGCATCTATTGACCTTTTCATGGTAGAAACACCAGTATCTATAATTTTGGCACTAACTTCTATTTCAGTCCCATAACTAGTTTCTCCAGTTCTAGGAGTAAAATATATTTTATACTCTCTAGGAGTAAATTCCGATTTTGCCATACTTTTTACCCTATTGAAGAAACCAATTGTAAGCCGCCTAGATCAATTGGATTGACATAAATATTTTTTAAATATCTTAGTTTATAAGCTTTGTTAATTTGCATTAAAAAAGCATCTTTAAGTCTAAAACCTGGAATAGCTTTTTTAAAGTGCTGGCTTTCATAGCGACCACCGCAGGCATAAATTATAAAAGGGTCTTCAGTCTCAAATAAACTAATAGCCAGGTCAATGTCCACGTTGTAAACATCGCTAGCAGAATAATTCCTAAACCTAACATCAAACCCGAATGTTTTATTTGATTTTTGAACACTAAAGCGCCCTCCAATAGTCTTTTTAACTTTGCTATTTCGGTCCATAGTAATGCTGTTAACACTAGGATAACCTACAAAGGTTCCTATCTCTGTAGATGCTATAGCCTGATTTAAATATTTTTCTTGGTTTGGCGTTTGGGTATGAGTGACAGTTATTTTAATTGATGTTGTAGAAACTTCGGTAAATTCAAAATAACAGCTATCTTGAGAAAAACTAGTTTCATTAATTGTTGATGAGGTAGTTCCACCTATTCCTATTACGTTAGAAAAATCTACGTAGGAACTTCCATCATAATATTTTACATTAAAAGTTTTAAAATTGTGGTCTAGTAATAAAATTCTATCAATAGATTGGCTTTTAGTAGTTGTAATGGTTATTTCTTCGCTAACACCATCACTTGACCCTAAAGAAGTCCAATAAGTATCAACGTCTAAATCTAAGATAAATTTTGACGAACTAGTGCCCGATGAGGCTACGGTTGCCCCATCAGCTATTTTGCTTTTGTTAAAAAATTTAATTCCGCCTGTGACTGCCATTAGGCTACCTCCTCGCGACTAACACCTAAAGCCCTATCCTCTATCTGATGAGCCGTTAAAACTTGAGACGCCTCGTCGCCCTCAAAACTTATTGCAACATTAACAGTCTGAGGATCTCCAAAAACGTCAGCATCTCTATTTCCACCGACAGCGCCGACAACCTCTTCAAAATTTCTTGTAGGCACAACTAACTCACCCCTAGAAACCATTGCCAAATTTTGATCAATACCGGGGGCACCCATTATCATTCCACCATCATTCATTTTTGGTGGCGAAGCACTTGCAATTTGACCTATCTGTGAGGCTACAGCTAAACCGACCGCAGCCGCTAATGCATAGTTAAAAGGAGGCGGTGCAGACGCTAGAGCTTTAATAACTGCGGCTTTTCCATCTATATAAGCCATGGCCAAAGCCCCTGCCCGACCTACATTAAAAAGGTCTTGATTAGAACTAGATTGTAAAGTTGAAATGGTCCCAAGTGTAGACTTTAAATTTTCTTTTTGCTGTAAAGATCTTTGTTTATCTATTTTTTTCTTAATTTCTGCACTTTTATGATAGTTGGCTAACTCTCTTTTTTGCGCTGACATAATAAATTTTTCGTGATCAATCTCCGCAGCTTTCTTAGTGGTCATATGTTGCTGCTCTCTTTGACTTTTTTGCATTAAAGCATTAGCCTCTGCTTCCTGTTGGAGAGTTCTCATTTCATTGGCTTTTACTCTCTCCTCCTCTGCCATTGCATTATTTTCTGCATTGTTATTTGTTATAATTTCTTTTATTCGTCCATAAGTGTCTTTTGTATTTTGAACTAATTCATCACCGTATTTTTTATTCTCTTCTAAAGCCTTTTCATTACCTTTTTGTAGCATCCTTTGAATTAAGTCAGGATATTCAGCCGTAGCTTCCGCAGTAGGTTTGATAAAAAAATCTTTTATCATTTTCCCTATGCCCTTATAGGTGTCAACTATGGCTCCAGGTAATGCTATAATTGCTTTCATAAGCGACTGCAACATAACAAAAGTAGTATTAAATTCTTTTCTTAATATATTAAATTGCTTTTCAAGATAGTCACCAACCTCATTAAAAACCTGTATACTCTTGTCTTTAAAAGTATCAAAGTTAAAAAGTAATTGGTCTATAGCAAAACCGATTCCTACAAAAATTCCGCCTATACCAGTCCTGACAATGGCTCTACCTAAAGTTTTGAATGAAAGACTAAATCCTACGACCGCTAATCTTGCAGCTATTAATCCTTTAGTAAAAAGTGCAAAACCTGCAGTTAACCCTGCCAAATTTGTTGCAAAAACTAAGGAACGCGCAGCTATTTTCCCAAACTCTTCTCCATTTTTTTTGAGTATATTGCCTAAAACGTCATTTAAAATTTTAGCTAAATTTGATAATGGTGGGACTAAGTGCTTACCTATTGTTTCTGCGACATCGCCTAAAGTATTTGAGAGTTGTATAAATCGACCCGTGCCTTCTGCGGTAGCCCTGGCTTGCCCTCCAAATTGTGTTTCTAGTTCTTTTAAAATAATTTTTTGGGCGGTGGAAACATTTCCTAATTCAGTTTGAGTTTTTATCTGTTCTTTTTGTGTTTCTGTTAATTGAACCCCTGCTCTACTTAAAGCCGTAACCCCTGCAATTGGATCATTCAAAGCCTTACCGAGCATAATAGTAGATGATTTTAGATCGGTTCCCATTGCTGCCGACATGTTTAGGATGGACTCGGTTGCCATTGGAAAAACTTCTTTTCCAACTTTAGTAAAAGTTAAAAGTAAGGCTTGCGCTTCGATAATTGCTTCGTCCCCAAAAGTAGAAACCGATTGTAATTCACTCGCTAAATTTTTTAATTCTTCTGCACTTACTCCTGCAGCAAAACTAGTTGAGGTCAAGGCAGTTTCTAATTTCCTTTCGGCTTGTTCTTGGGTTCTATATGTAGAAATTAACCCTGTTACCGTGGCGGTTAACCCTGCAAAAGCTATAGAGGCTTTTGTTGCAATAGCACTTAAATCTTTTTGTAATTTAGCCGTTTGACCTTCTAAGCCTTTAACGGCAGATTGGAATTCTTTAGTGTCACCATTAATTTTTATAGTTAAGCTCTCTGCCATTATGAACCCCTTTGAAACTCCATTCTTTTACGCTCTTTAGCTCTTTTTAAAGCTATTCCTAGAGCCTTTTCTTGATCATTGCTTAATACAGCTTTTTTAGATTCTTTTTTTTCTGTTTTTGGCTCTTCTAATTCTATACCATGTATAGATGCCTCAAATTTTCTATCGCTATTTAGCCTTTTGTATATACTATTTAGACGCCAGTAAATTTCATGTAGTGATAATTTTAAAATATATTCAGTAGTCCAACCATAGTTGGCACTAAATAAATCTAAAACTTCTGCCCAGTCTATGACGCTTTTTTCTTCTTTGTTGGCTTCGCTTTTTTTTTAACTTTTTTGTCAAAGTCTTTTGAGTTTATAGAATCTAGTGTTTCTTTTCTTAAGGCAGCAACATTGTCATCACTAAAACCCATACTTACTAGAACTGAAAAAAACATCTCCATTTGCTCTTTTACAGAGGCAATGCATTTCATTAATAAATTATAGCCTCCCATCTCCTCAACTTTTTCTTCTCCGGTATCGACGTCTATAGTCTTAACTAACACTTTTTTAAATTCTTTTGCTGATTCATACTCCATTAAATATAGGACTACTTTACAAAGTTCCTCACTAATAGGATTTTGCAATACCTTTTCAACGTCTATACCTTTTTTGGATAGATCTATTATGTCTTTTGGAGTGCATGGCCTTAAAAAAAAGCTTTTTTCTAGTATTCTTAAATGAAACTCACTTCTTGTCGGTACTAGGTCGGTTATTTTAAAGTCTTCAAACATAAAACCCCCTCTATTATATTAAGCTAAAAACTAAATTAGATCTTATTTTTTTTGTGATCACGTTTTACAATATAAAGCAAAACAAACAAATTTAAAAAGGCTATAAAGTGGAAAATTTAAATGAATATATACATATAAGGGTTTCTAGTTACGAAAAGAATAGACTAAAGTGGTTAGCCAATAAATATGCTAATGGGAATGTTTCTCTTTGGATGATTTATGCATCTTTAAACGTCAATCGTGAGTTTATAAAACCTGAAGATCTAAAAGAATCAAAAAGAAAAAGGGTTAGGGGGCGTAAAAACGCCCACCATAACCGAGGTAAAGAGGTATGACTTTTAAGCATCGACAAAACGAATCTTAAAGACTCCATCTTTTGCGCTATCGTATAGCATCTTAACCGTAACTTCGGCGGCTGAGAAAGCATTGCGTTGTAGATTAATAGGCATTCCGACAGCTTTACAATTAAAAGCGTCTATCTCTAACATTTGACCATCGCCTTTTTTCTGAGCATATAAAACTGCTCCAAAATTAGGAAAGGTTTGGTTAGCTGTAGCACCTATTGTAACATCCATGGAACTACTGTTTATAGGTCTAATATAAAATTCTGCAGTATCACCTGTTGTAAAAGCAGGAGTTCCCACTTTACTAAAAGTTAACCCAAAGGTCGCCTCTACCGCATCACCTGAGGATACACTAAGACCAGTAGCAATTTTTAAATTATCGGACAAATAAGAACCATCGGTCCCTCTTCCCATGTCAATGTCAGACGATAAAAACACGTCAAAAGTCTGAGCGGCTGTAGCTTTTATAATATATTTTCCAAATTTTAGATCAGCAGTGTCACCGGCTGTTAACTCTACAACGTCTATTCCGTTTGCCGCATCTTTTACAGTGGTACCTTTTACGTTGGCAAAACCTGAAACCGATCCACCGGCTTCTGCAGCGTTTGTTGTAGGTGCATTTCCTAAAAACAATTCAAAAACAAAGTCTGGATATTCGCTAAAAGCTAAACTCATTTCTGCAGTAATTGCTCCGTCGGCTGCTTCCCATGGAAACTTATTTGAACCACCTAAAAGGTCAATTGTTTCGCCTGACAAACTTAAACTTGAATTTTCTAAAACTCGTAACTCTCCAAAGAATGTTCCATCGGTTCGTGAATAGGGAGACACCGAGTGTATCCCGAAGAGGCTTCTTGGTGCTGATAAGGCCATTATATAACTCCTTGTTAGTTTATCCTATACTAGTTCTTATCTGTATTCCTGTAGCTCTAAATTCTTGATTTTGATTTAAATCTGTTAATGGTATTGGTGTTATTTGATTAATAGAAATAAAATTACTATTGCTTTTTATAGAAAAATTTTCTTCGAATATCTCTTTAAATGCTCTTAGATACCTAAACATTCTAGTGGGTATGTCGCTATAAGCAGATTGGTCAGCTAAAACCAATACACAATTAATTAAAAACTCTTGGGGTGTATTTGGACCGAACCCACTCCCTTCTATTTCTTCGCAGGAATAAAAAACAAAGGGATTATAATTTATTGTAGTACTATCTAGTTCTTGTAAAAAATATGCATCATTATCAACGGTCAACAAAGTAACCGAATCACTTTTTTCACTATTAAGATCATTAATTTTATTATTAAGGTGAGTAGTCATTATTGCTTTAACATCACTCATTAAATTTTCTAGATCATAAGCCATGGTTTATTTTCCTTTTCTTAAAGAGTCTGCGCAATACTTTTCTAACAGTTCTATCCACCTTTGTTTTCTTCTTTGTATAGTCCTTGATTTGGCCCATTTACCTTTTTCAGTTCCAACAACTAGATAAGGACGAGCAGGCATAAATTTAGTACCAAATTGCAAAAATGCTGGATAAGGAGCACCTTTTTCACTTGTTACCATTGTCCCTAAAATAAGCGTCTTTTTATTAATAACACTTGCGACTGTATTTGGATCGGTGGGTATTGTTAATGATCTCTCTAAAGCTCCCGAAGCTTTTAAAATAGGGTAAATAAAACCATGAGTTTTTTTCTTTAGATCTTTATACCCACCTTCAAAAAATTTACTACCATTATTTTTTGCAACCGCCGCATCATCATCGTCTAACCAAAAAGCATAGAGAGGTTTCTCACTAAGATCTTCAAAAACATTTCGTTTTTTACCGGGTTCAAATAAAAATTTATTTGTTTTATAAAAAGCCTGACTTATAAGCTTAAAAGGCGTTCTAAGATCGTCAGTTTTTTTCCCTGACTCTCTTAAAGCTTTTTTAAAAGCCCCCGTAGGGTCAACTCTAAAATCTACAAATTTACTTTTCTTTACCATTGTTGTTCGTCTCTCTTAACAACGTGTTTTATATCATCGCTAACAGCAAAACTATCTACACCGTCATTGGCTTCGGCTAAAGTCGCATCACTTAAAATAAGTCTGCCTTCTGCAATATCGTCTAATTTTGTTTTGGCCATAGCGAATAAATTACTAGAGCTATCCTGATCTAGTTCGGGTCGCCCAGTCTTTACCGCTAAAATTCTTTTAATTCTAGAAACGACTAGTTGAATACTAATAGTTTTTAAAATTCTTAAGGTATAGGTACCAGTAGCAGGAACTACATATTTAAGACCTATAATTCCATCGATAAAAGCGTCTTCTTGTTCTATAAAACCATCAACTTCTGCACTAGTAATTCCATTACTGGTATAAGTCAGGTTTTTAAATTCGCTTTGTATATCTGAATTAGTACAATAAGCCATTTTAAGTTACCTTTTTTTTGGTTGTTCTTTTTTTTCTAACTGGCTTTGGTTTTTCTTCTATAACCTCAAATTTGATTAGTTGATCATTAACTAACTGGCTTAAAAGAATAGACCCTATTTCCTCTTCGTCAAAAGAACTTAGTTCTTCGCCTTTAAGTTTAGAAATAGAATTACATTTAAAATTTTTTATTGCCTTATACATTTTAACTCCTTTTAAAAGAAGGAGCAGAGTTTTAACTCTGCCCCAAACATTTTAAAATTAAGCCACGCAATTTTTTACTAGGTATGCTGCTTTAACATTACTTAGGAAAAGGTCATAGTTGTCTTCCACTAAAACACAGAAAGACCCTGGAGGGTTGCTTTGAGCATATTTGTAGACTCTTCTTGGAGCTGATTGCTGAATTCTATAACCCAAAGAAACTTGATATGGGTTAGCTCTTTCAGGGACAACTGCAAAAATAGTATTTTTTCCAAAGCATGGAGCAAGGCTAGAAGTCTGACCTTCTGCAGCACTTTCATACATAGCGTCTGAGCGAATGATTTTCTTAACACCTAAAGCTACTGCAAGCTCATCGTTGTTAAGTCCACCAGTTTGGTTATACTTATATCCTAGAGCGTCTAGAAGCTTAGAAGAAAATCTAAGTTTATTCCAAACTTGCCATGACATGATAGCAACGTTAGGAGCCATACCACAGCCATCCATTACAGTGTCTCTAGCTGTAGCGGCGTCACCAATAGGGTCACTATTTGCAAAGTCTGACCATTGTGCTGTGCCTGACAAAGTAGTGTTTTGAGTAAGTGTACCTGTATCACCTAAAACATCACCAAGTGTTTTTTCTTTTTCTAGAATTAGTTGAGAAGTTAAACCAACTACTTCATCCCTCATTGCATCATATGGCTGATCAGCGTTAGCAATATCTGCAGCACTAACCAAAGACTCTAAACCATGTCCCTCAATTTGGTATGTACTTTGTTCTCTAACGATTGGGTTAACTCTTCTATAAGCACCACGGCCACCTGAAAAGTTTGTTTCGATCCTTAGGTGATTAGTTCCATATTTAGCAAGCTTACCAGAATATTGCTTAACTCTAATTTCTGGTAAAATAGATTCACATGCGAACCCTTCTGGAATATAAGCAGCACTCGCCTGTGTTAAAAGTTTGTCTACCGTCGCTTTATACTGACTCATTTTTAAAACTCCTTATTTATTTTTAAAATTTACAATTTATTAAGCATCTGATTGTGTAGCTTGGAATGCACAAACTCTTACACCAATAATATCATCGGCTGCGCCAGCATTCATTGCGATAGCACCTACAAATTCATGTTGTGCATCGGCTATCTCACCCTTGCCAACTCCGGTAGAAGTTAGAAAGTTAGATTGTGCGACCGTTTCAGAAACTTGTAATTTTGCACCACCACCTGATAGGGCAACATCTAAAAACTCTCCACTAGAAACATCAGAGTCTCCCTGATGAATACCAATTGCTTTACCATTAGCTGTACACTCAACTACAGTTCCGTCGGCGCTAAGCTTAACGAATCTGTAGGCACGGATAGTCCCACCCGCTTTAAAAGTTGTAATGTTAACTGGTTGAGTTGCTACTGCCATCTTTTAACTCCTTTTTAAAAAACAATTATAAAACTTATAAATATAATTTTGATTCTTCGCTATGTTTTGCAAGCTCTTCACTAATTGCAATGTCTAAAGCAATATTTTCTTCTTTAGCTCTTTTTTCGGCTAACTCAATAATTTTATCTTCAAAATTTTCTTTGGTTAGTTTTGACTCTTTAGGAACTACATTGTTTCCAGTTTCAGAAAGTTTAATTTCAGAGTGAAGAGATAAAAACTTTTCCATGTCGTTAGCAATAAAGGCTTCTCTTTGTGCCTCTACAACAACACCCTCACTTAGTTTTTTGTCAAAAGCTTGGTTTTTTTCCATAAGTTCTTTTTCTTTTTTAATTTCAGCAAGCTTTTTTTCTTCTTCCATCATTTTTTCTTCTAATTCTCTTCTCATTGAAATTAACTCTTCGTCTTTTTTTAGAAGGTCATCTTTTAGAGCTTGGATCATTCTCATCGCATCCTCTAAAGACATTTCTTCTTGCATCTTTTTTTCTTCTTCTAATTCTTTTGCATCTCCATACATAAAATTATCCTTGTTAGGGTTTATAATCTTTATTTCACTTAACACTATTGGTTCCATTTGTTTTACTACAGGTCTATTTGTTAAACCTGCACCAAAAAGAGTCGGTCCATAATTTTTTAGTGTTTCATTATCTTTGTAAGCAAAAGAAAAATCGGCACTAATATATTTAAAAGCTTTATTATCTAAACTTGTTTTACCTGTAGGCGTCCATTCGACGTTTGCCCATAACTCTTTTTTATCTTCGCTTAAAACTAGTTCTTTTATCCAACCGGCAGCTTCTCCTTCGCTATTATGAGAGAAGTCAATCATTAAATCTATGCCTCTAACTTTTTCAGAAAAGTTTTTAACCATACTTAGTAAATCTTTTTCACTTACTTCTATTTCTTGCCCGTCATGAAAGAATTTTCCAGCCCTTAAAATTTGTATTTTATTAGGGGCAGCTTGTTCACTAAAATTAATAACAAACGGTGAGGTCCTAAATTCTGACATTGTATTTTTCCTTTTTAGAGATGCATAGATAAGTATAACACCTTGCTCCGGGATTTCAAAAGAGCTAAAAGTGTCTTTATCAAATAAATTTGGGTCTTTTTGCCTAAAATAATAAGACTCTTCTTTTTCGTCTACTTTAAAAAATTTACCGCCAGCTTTTTCCAACTTCTCTTTAGCTTTATCTAAAGTCATATTAGGTGTTTTTTTAACTATAACAGTCTGGAGAGTTTTTTCGGCTAATTGATTTTCATCGGCTTTTTTCATTTGTCTTAAAATCTTATTGGCCCATATTTGACCAGCATCACCACCCCATAAAAGCCATGAAATATACGATGCGCTATACGGTTCTTTTTTTATATGATTTTTTTTATAGGTTTGGTGACGATTAAAAAAATTAACCATCTTTTTAATAACTTCTGGACTTATTTTAGATCTATTTTTTAGACTTGTTGCCCTTGCTACACCGGACCCTATCTTTAAATCTCCGGCTTGTTTTGTAGTTAAACCGCCTTTTCCAGTCTTTTTTCTTAACCTTAAACCTAAGTCAGCATTACTTGAAACGGTTTTAGGTGGAGTAAAATTTATATGAGAATATCTTTTAATCATAATATACCCTGATCACTCATTTGATGGGCCAAAATAAAAGCCTCTAGTTTTTCGCTAAATTGTAAATACTTCTCATTACTCTTACTAATTTTTAGCTTTTCGATTTTTCTGCCTTTTAAATCACCTACTAAAATAGGAAGGATCATTGACCTACAATTCCAATGTAGTGGTGGCGTAAATTTCATCATATTTGGGTCATCTTTTGCGAAAATAGTGCCATTCAGCTCCGTGCATATTGGCGTACGGTCCTGGGTGTAGTTATTTACAAACTCAAAGGCTTCTATTTGTTTATCAACTTCAGGATCAGTAAAAAAAGCACTACTTGCTTCACTTATAGTTTGGTGGGCAGTTAAAGGCGCGCCTGCTCTAACTGATGGCCCATCTATAAAGTCTTCAGCATTATCTTGCATGTCCTTTTTTATTTCATTTATAGCTTTTTCCTGTGCCACGGAAGTCGTGTACTGAAAATATATTGCTTTTTCCAAATCGGCTAATTGTGTTTGAACTAATAATTCTTGCTGTGTTTTTATTCGACGACGTACTCTAGGTGGTAACTTTTTAAACATGGTTTCTATGCGTTTATTTGTTTTTTTTACCTTTTTTGTTGCCTTTTTAACGGTTTTACTCTCTACAAATTGAATGGAATATATTTCATTTTCCGATAATTCAAATTTAGCTTTTGGAACTTCTTTTTTTCTTTGTCTTAGAGTTTCATAGGCAATTATTGTTAAAACATCTAGTAAGTCAGTTTTATATTGATTAAGACCCGATGCATCAATTCCTTTGATGGCATCGAGTTTTTTAGAATTAGATAGGCCTGACTCCTTGGCCACTACTTTATTTATAATAGTATCTCCAATGAAAGCCAAATTACTTTGCATAACATCTAAGACAGCTTTTTCGCTGTCTTTTAAAAGTAAATCTAATTCTTTTCTTACCGCCATTAAAACCTCTTCCGTCTACTTCGTTTTAAAGCATGAAACTTTTCGCTTAAACTCATGTCCATTATAGGCGTGCTTTTTATTCTTTGACCGTCATCACTCATTTCAGTTATTCCCAACCTTTTTCTTAGATGTTTCTCTAATTTATCATCGGGAGTTAATATTTGAGCATTGGTTAAAACATTTAGTATATCAGCCAATTCTTTTCCTGCCTTATCGCTTATTCCGGAAAATTTAAGCGTAGGGTATTTATCTCTAGGACCAAAATTCATTTTAACTAATTCGGGAATAAGGTTTTT
>CEON01045701.1_pt1 | contig 16240 bp, 16 predicted proteins | sample 530291 | NCBI WGS metagenome assembly CEON01 (sample SAMEA2619888, study PRJEB7988) | marine metagenome | biome: marine biome (ENVO:00000447); feature: surface water layer (ENVO:00002042); material: "saline water (ENVO:00002010), including plankton (ENVO:xxxxxxxx)" | depth 5 m
TAAGATTCACAAAAAGGAGACATTTGGTGACAGACCAAACTGAAGCTACAGAAGAAGAGAACACAGGTTTTAATCCTCAAGCAGCAGCCGAAAGACTGCGTAAAACTGCTGTTCAACCTAGCCCAATATTTTCTAATCTTTCTCCAGATTTAGGACCAAATATACCAGAGGTTGTAGAACAGATAGAACCTGCTCGTCAAGAAGAAGAAAAACGTCTTTTACAAGAACAACAAGAACGAACACGTTTGCGTAATCTTGGTATTATAAGTCAACCTACAGATTTATTATTTACAGATTCTAGAGGTAGAGAGAGAACAATTAAAGCTGATGTAGATTTGCGTCATGGTTTTATTGACGGAAAAGATGTTAGAAAATACGACACTAAATCTAGTATAGTTAATGGTAGAGCTTTGTTTGCCTTTAATCTTCCTAGAAAACAAGATGGAACTGTAGGAAATGAGGATGGTAGTGTATACACAATGCCAGAATTTGTAAACAAAGCAGTAATACCTCTTGTTGAAGCTCAATTAGGTGGTGTTAGTCTTAATAGATTTGTTAGAGGTCAAGATCAAGACAAACGAAAACTTTTATCAGAATACCTTAGTAAAACTACTTTTGAAATATTACGAAATAACAGAAATGTTTTAGAGTATTTTAGAGAAAATGATCCTGAAAACTTAGCTAAATTTATTAAAAAAATGGAAAAGTTAGGTGTTGTTGTATCGCAAGATAAGTTTGGTAGAAAGATTAGAGCCGGAGAAGAAGCAAGAGTATCACCAGAAATAACTGTTACACTACCCACAGATCCTATAACTTTTAGTAGATATGTTAACAAAACTTTTGCTTTACCTCAATTTTTAACTGGTGGTCGTTATGAAAACATAGTGTTAGACGACCCTTTTAATCAAAAAACGGTAGACAGAATTGAAAAATACAATGAGGGCCGCATAAGTAATTTGCGTACTTTTTATTGGCATCCAAGTTATTTTGCAGGGCTACTAACAGAAATGGCTAGTGGTGTTACTGGTGCAATTTTACCAGATGAAGAGGGAAAAACTACATTTGTTAGTCCGGGTAAATCACGTTTACGAGCACTTACAGATTTTGCTGAAGGTCCATTTGGACAAGCCTTTGGGTTGACACCAAAAAAATTAGGCAAACTTGCAAATGTGTTGCCTCTTAAAAGTGCTTTTGGATACGAAAACTTTACAGATGAAGAATTAAATAATCCTAATCTTACTTTTAGTGACATTACAGGACAAGTAGGTGAGACTGTATCTGATGTTATAATGCACTCTCTCGTAAAAAATATACCCTCTGCCTATGGGTACAGTCCAGAAGATATTGATAATCTTGACGAAATTATGCAAGAAAAAGGTAGAGAGGCAGATTACACCGTTACTGGTGGAAAAGCTGTATTAAATCCTGAAACTAAAGAAGTGGTGTTTGAAGGTAAAGCTCTTGGTGATGATGTTAGTGATATTTTTGGAGGAGCAACTGTTTTATTTGGTATAAATGCTGCTTCAATGGCAGCCCTTAGAGGTATAGCTACATCTACGGTTAGACGTTCTCTTCGTAAAGGTGCAGAAAAAGGACTACCAAAAGAAGATACATTTAGTATTTTTAGAAATGGTAAAATAAATAGAGCAGAACTAACCAAAGGTTTAAAAGCATTAGATGAAGGTAAAGACGTTGCAGGTTTAGGAGCTTTTAATCTTCGTGTAAAAATTCCCGGTACAAGAATACAAATCAATCCTTTAAAAGAAGCTATTATTAAATCTGTCAATCATCCTATGAGAACAGCAGCTGGTATGCAACTTTTTTACGCTGCAAGTATAGGTGTAGCGGAGGGTACACAAGAACTTATGTACGCAAAAGGTGATGGTATACCTAGACTTTTTGGTTATGAATTAAAACCAGAAGCAGCTACAGGTTTTACAATATTAAATACATTAGTTTTTCCTATAGTTGGTTTTAGTGTTGGATCAGGACTTCTTAAAGCAGGATTTAATAAAACAATAGGTGAAGCTTTTACTGAAGTAACTGATCCAGAATTTTTTAAAATGTTAGAGTTAATCAGAAAACGTGCTCCAGAGGCTAGTTTTGGTAAGCGTAGTAAAGTTCTTAATAAACTTAAACAAGCTATGGAATATCTAAGAGATGAAGAACCTGAAAATTTTGCAACTATAGTAGAGTACAAAAATTTTGTTAATAATTCTAATAGAACATATTTAGAAAATGGTTTAAAAGCTGGTATTGCTAGGGCAGAGTTAGAAGAAGATATACGTCTTTATAACGAAATGACAGCTAAAGCTACTGCATTTTTACCTCTTGCTTCTGCTGCTGCATACTTTGAAAACATAAAAATAGGCACCACAGTAATTAAAGGTGGTATTACAAAAAAACAAATAGCAGATGTAACTCGACAAGCAGCAGATGAAGCTATGGCTACTGCTCTTACAGAGAGACAAGCATTAGATTTAGCTCAAACTTTAAGTAAATTATTAAGAAGAATAGAACAAAGGGCTGGACCAGCCAAAGGTGTTAATCGTGAAATGCTTGCCATGCAAGAACAATTAGCACAAATGCTACGAGTAACTATAGGTGGTATTGATCCAAAAAAACTTACAGAAGCTATGAGAAAAGTATTTAACGTAGCAGAAGATTTTAAAGGTAAAAAAGTAGATCTTAAAGAAGCTACTGATGTTGTAAAAAATGCTTTAGGTAGTTTAGAAACATCAGATGCAAATCTATTTGCACAAAAAATGTTTATTGGCAATGAAGATAAACTTTTTGGAGACTTCCAACAAATACTTGACGATGCTTTGCCTCAACTTCGTGAAAACATAGAAAGACAGCGTACTTTTATAGATCAATTTAATCAAATACCAAGAAATAATTTTAATTTATACTTCGGATCTGCGACTGCTTCTCCGTTAAGACCTAAGTTAAATGAAAGAAAACAATACGATCTAATACTAGATGCTTTCAAACGAGCAAAAGACCGTTCTGATAAATTATACGAAGTAGTATATAGTATAGCTGAACAATCACGAAGATTAGACGCAGAAGCTGGTGAAGATATTTTAGATAGAACTTTTGATTTGTCAGAACTTATAGATACTGCTGATGAAGCAAGAAAAAATTTAGACTTTGGAGTAGAATCTTCTAAAAAATTAACAACTTTAATAAATAGTATTGTTAAAAACAATGAAGATCTTAGAAAATTTTTACAACTTAAAAGAAATAATCCAGAAAGAATACAATATATAGACGATATACTAGGAGAAAATGCCAATAGATTTGATAGAGAAACGCAAGAAATTATAGACAGTATAGACGTAGATAATATACTTATAAATTTTCAAAGAACACATCAACTACGTTCTGATATACAAGGTGCTATTTTAGCAGAGTATAAAAAAGGAGTACCTGATGGTGGAACTATAAATTTATTAGGACAAGCTTTACACCAAATTGATGATGGAATAGAAACTTTTCTAGTTTCAGATGGTGCAAAAATGAATATTGGTCGTGACATAGATTTAAGAGAAGCTTTTGAAAACGCACAATCTAATTACAGAAATAATGTTGCAGGTCTTTTCTTTAATAGTAGAGTAATAAAATACGCTAAAGAAGAAAAAATTAATAATTTATTTGAAAAAATATTTGCTGCTGGTGGTCCAGATGGACAAAGAGCTACTTTTGAAAGAATGTTTCCAACACTAGAAACAGTCCAAGCCCAAACAGGTATACAGGGAATGTTTTCATTGTTCAAACAACCCGATCCAAAACGAGGGGAAATTGGAGATGCAAAAAGAAGAGAACTAGCAATAGAATTATTACGAGATCAAATGACTAATGCAGTTATGGGTAACAAAAGAACTATGTCAACAGAAGAATTTTTGTTTGCTCTTAGAGAGGCAGCTACGAAACAACAATCTGGTTTATTTGGACTACCAGAGGCAGGACCAAACAATATACTTTCTGGTGGATTTTTAGATTTGTACTTCGGAGGTGAAGTTAGTAAATCTGCTAGGGTAGCAATCAAAGAAGCAGAAGAATATTTACAATATGATAGCTTTTTACCTTTAGTAGACAAAAATGGTGCTGTTAATACAAATCATCCTAAAATAAATTTAGCAAGTGATGTACAAAATAATCTATCAAATTTAGCATTTTTAGATGCTAAATTTAATCTTGATAAAAATGAGTTAGATAGGGTGATTAATGAGGCCGTACAACAAATAAATGTTGTAGAATTAGAAGTAGATCCTATTAACAGGGGCTATTGGAATAATCTAGCAAGACAAAATTCACAAGAGGGTACTACTGACTCTACAATTAAATATATTTTAGGGGATGGATTAGGTAGTGAAGGTGATGTAGCAGCAGATAGATACAGATCATTACTTAATGATATGAAAACTTTGGTTGGTGACGATCAAGCTGACACCTACAAACAACTACTTAATAGAGGACTTCTTGATAAAATAAGAAATGAATATTTAGCCAGAACAAAAGCTCTTATACAACTTAAAAGTGAGGTAGAACCTGAAACTACTATTACTCAACGTCTAGCCCAACAAGACAGAACTGTTAAAGAGAACATTTCGGCTCGTACTCAATTTTGGATAGATAGAGAAGAATTATGGATTGAAGCTTTTGGTGAACAAAATGCTACCTCTGTAGGTCATCTAATGAACATGGCAGCAGCATCAGAGCAACCTGTAGCATCAACTTTACGTTTTGCAGAAACAGTCTCTAAAATGTCAGCTAATGGTGCATTATCTAGAGCATGGGGTGTGCAAAGAGGTGTTGTTAGTTTACGTTATGTAGGCTCTGAATTTTTGTTAAGGTCTATGTTTAGTAATCAAAGTGAAATGTTAGTGAGGATGTTATCTACACCAAACTTATCTAACTATTTAATGGATGCTGTAATGTATGGTGATACACCACCAAAAATACAAAGATACTTTAAAACACAAATATACGCTGCTTTGTCTGCTGGAGTAGAGGACTCAAATAAAGCTAATGAAATACGAGAAAAATTAGATGGGTTTTATAGAGAAGCTTTAAATGCAGGAGAAGATCCTGTTCAGTTATTAATGTCTATGTATTTTACAGCACAAAATCCAGAACTAGCTAAAATAACTTTACAAGCCCTACAACAAGCAGCACAAGGGGGAGAAATTAATTTACCAGAAATATTAGGTGGAAACATAAGAGAAGGTGGTAGAGAGTTTCTAAGACCACAAGGAGATAGAAGCACTCTATTAAACCAGCTAAGAAACTTAGGTTTAGCTGATGAGTGATAATCAACAGACAGAACTTCTTTTGGCTATAGGTAGACTGGAAGGAAAGGTAGATGGTCTTGTCTCATCCCATCAAAATTTAGAGGTAGACTTACGAGCTTTAAGTAAACGTGTAGGAACTTTAGAAAAAGAAAAATCAAAACTATATGGTGCTGGTGTTGTTCTCGCATTGATAGGGAGTGGTGTCATGTGGTTATTGAGTGTTTTAAAAAATTAACAGGAAAGGCAAATTGCAATGGACATAAACATTGTAATAGATCTTTTCGAGAAAGTTGGTATTCCTGTATTAACCGCAGCATCCGCAGGGTACGGTCTTTGGTGGTTAATGCGATGGATAACTAACACTTTCCGTCAAGATGTTCTATCAGCATTAAAAAATTTACACCAAGAAATAGATGAAGAAATACGAGATACTAGAACAACTATGGATAAAAGATTATCTGAGTTAAACACTATGGTAATCCGATTAATAGACCGTGTTCGTATTCTTGAAAAAAATTACATAGAACATGATGAAACTATGAGAGCCGTGTATGATTTAGGTGCAAAACCAAAACGTAGATTAACACGACACGAAATCATAGAAGAATTGAAAGAACAAATTAAAGATGCAGGGGGAGACTAATGGAAACTATATTAGCTTTATTAGGCATTGTACCTGTAGCAGAAACGATAACAGGAACAGGATCTTCTGGAGGAGGTAGTATTATGGGTGGAATACCTATGGAATTGATTACAATGCTTGGATCATCATTACTTGGTGGTGTTATGTCAATATGGGGCCAAAGCATTAAAGCAAAAGAAGCCAACAACAAATTAATGATGGCTGCAATGACCAAAGAAGCAGAGGTTATTGACAAGGCTAGACGCTATGAAAATCCTCATTTCCAATGGACAAGAAGATTAATAGCATTAGGAGCTATTGGGGCAATAATTGTATGGCCTAAAATAGTTGCTGTTTTCTATCCTGATATATCTGTAACAGTTGGTTGGACACAATTTAATCCGGGCTTCTTTATTTTTGAGGGCAAAGAGATGGTCAAATGGGAACAGATGACTGGACTAGTAATAACACCACTTGACACACATTTAGTGTCTGCTATAGTGGGGTTATATTTTGGTGGATCGTTAGTAAAGAAATAGGAGTAGTTATGTACAGCGATAAATATAAAATACGCTTGCCTTTTGAAGTTTTGTCTGATTTAAAAGAAATGAAAGTGGTTGCAAAACCTAAAAAATATAAAAAACCTAAAAGAAAAGTATTACAACCTTTTACTGGTGGACAGAAGAAAAAAATAAAAGATATATTGATTGAAGCAGATAAGATTAGTGCTTAGTTAAGTTTCTTTTTCTTTATAGTTTGATGTATGTTGGAGATACTAGGTATCTCTTTATTAACAGGTTCATCAGGAAAAGTAATATCTGTAACAGAACCACAATACTCTTCCATTTGGTTCATTAAATCATCAATTAAATTATTACAGTATTGTATGAGATTAGCTATATCGTGAGTGTAATCAAAATCTGGCATATAATGATCCATATGTTCTATAAACTCTTTAGTGTCTAGTTTTGATACCTCAACAGCAGGACTCATAGAATTACGAGAATCAAGTAATAACGAGAAGGTAAGTACAGGAATGTATCTACCTTCTTTTTTTATGTCAGACATCCACTACCTCACACACATCACCTACACAACTAAACTCTTGTGTGCCTTTTGTACCATCTTCTTTCTCGTATTCACTTAGTTTTGCAAAATCTATAGTGCTTGGCATTGAAGATACTAACTTATCATATTTTTCTTTGTCGATAGATTCATAGGGTGCTTGAGCATAAACAGCGTCAGAATGAGGAAAGAAAGATACACCAGACATGTAATCAAAATTTTTGTATACCCATGCAGCTACATCTAACCACTCATGCTCTCTTACAGTAATGGTTATACTAGGTTTGTGTTCACACCAATGCTTTTGATAGGTTAGCCACAGGTCGAGATGTTTTATAGGGTTGAGGTCATCATTAATAACAGAGCCATACGGTGCTTCTATAGGAAAAGAAAACACAGCAGTATTTTTACTTTCTATATCACCAACAGCATCTTCACAAGGTATACCGCTGTCCATTAAAAATTGTGTGAGAGGGTCTTTTTTATCACCTCTTACTCTACGAATATAATATTTGCTATGTCTAGCATGAATACCACTAGCAGCATCCACTAGCTGACTAACTGTACCTGATGGTTTAACACAAGTTATAGCTGTACTTTGTGGTATGCCTAATGCTTCAGCCCATACTTTATTGGTTTCAATGGCAACTTCTCTTAATTCATCAAGAGTTTGTGCAAGTACAGGAGTATCTTTTGTGCCATTAGTTAGTACATTATCCATAATACCAGTAAGACTAACACCAAGCAATCTTTCCTCTTCTGTAGTTTTTTGCCATATCTTGCGTAAATATTTAAAGTCTGTTAGTGTGGCTTGATACGTTCCTAGTATTGTTGCCAATCGAACTTTTTCTTTCAAAGTATCTAAACTATCTGTCCTTTTAACAACTACTTCTGTTAGATTACAAAATTGATTAGGTCTAAGAATAATCTCACAACAAGGATTTGTACCAAATTCAAAGTCTGGATCTCTTCTACCATTAGCTAACACTTGCTTTTTAGCAGCTGCTCTACTAAACATACCTCTTTCACCTGACCGACTTTCGTAAAGAGAGGCCCACTCTTTCATAAAGATTCCCATCTCTGGTCTATCTTTGTATACAGCAGAGTTATTAGCATATGACCTATAGCCGTAGTGGTTCCACCAGTCACCAGACTTAGAGGAACGTAGAAGGTCATCACTTAGATTACTTAAAGAGATGAGTGCAGATCTGCGTACACCACCAACTACTACAACTTGTGCCGTTTTACATACTAAATCATGGCACTCGATACTACTCAATCGCCTACCTGCACTCTTTCTGAACAGGCTAACCGCAAACCTGAACAGGTCGTCTAGTGGATCAGGCCCACTTGCCCTACCACCAAAAGTTTTAAGTCTAGCCCCAGCGGGTCTTACTTGGCTCATATCCCATGTAGGAACTTGACCTGAATATAATAAAGATATTAATTCTTTAAATGCTCTAGCCCAACCAGACTTACTATCTTTTACAACAATAACCGTACTGCTATCTTCAAAGTGTTCTTCTACTACTGGTAATTGTAATACACTTTCTCTTTCTACAGAAAAACCTACACCTGTACCATTCATTAAAATATACAGGATTTCATCAAATGCTCTGGGGCTGTCTATGGGAACATAACTACAGTTATATGCAGCAACATTACATTTTTCTACAGCCTTGCCTGATGTCATTAACAAACGCATAGAAGGCATAATATTAAGGTTAAGAACAGCCTTTTGTAATTGTTTTACTGTGTTATCGTCAAAAACATTTTTGTTTTGTTCTCTAGATTTCATATAGTTAAAATAACGACTAACAGTTTCTTCCCATGTTTCTCTACGGTTTTCATCATCTAGCCACCTTGAGTAACGAGATGTGTGTATGTATTCTTGATATGCGGTTGGTAATTTTTGCATTAGACTCCTCTTAAATCTGCTTCTTTATAGCGGTTAGATTTTAATATTTTCCCATCTTCACGAAAGATAGGTTTTCCATTTTCGTCAAGTTTTGACATATTTGATTGGTGTACACGATTAAATATCACTTGCATATCCCAACCAAAATCTACAAATAAACCTGCTAACACATATAGTAAGTCAGCAGCCTCTTTTTTTATTTGTGTTTCTTTTTCTTGCCCCATAGCTTGTATCAACTCTGTACACTCTTCATAGATTAGTTTTTGTCTAAGGTCAAATGCCTCTGCAACTTTCTTATCTTGTTTTATACGAGAGAAGTCTAAGTTTGTAGGTCTTTGAAATGCTTTTTGAAACTGTGCTACAGCATCTTGTATTGTACGGTATCGAGTCATCATGGCAAATGTTTTTCTAAAGTTATGTAAGCATCATTTATTTTTCTTGTTTCAATAAGTTTTTTTAAATACCACTCTGCTTTCTCTAAGTCTTGTATAGGATTTTCTTTATGTTCATATCTAGAGAGGTATTTTATAACCGTACACTTTAAATGACCCATAAACTCTTCTAGTGAAACAAGGTTTTGCATTATATCTATCGTTTCCATTCGACCTTTTTGGTAGTGTGGAGGATGATTTACGTTATCACCTTGTTGTTGTAATTGTTTTTGACCTATTTTACTTTTCCATGTTGCATCTATTTTTTTTGGCATTTATTTTTCTTTCTTTAACCAGTTTTCATCAATAACTCTATCACTATACAAAAAACCATTGCGTTCACACCAATCACCATAACTAGTTTTAGCTCCTTTACGCAATTTATTTTTAGAATTAGAAAATACAAAACGAACATCAATATTAGGGTGTTGTTCTCTAAATGTCAAATGTTTTGTTCTATCCTCTGATGTAAAAAATCCTTTTGTTTCTATGTAAAAATTATATTGTGGTATATAAAAATCAGGAGTATAAGTAGTAGGCTTTGGGATATAAGTATAACTATCGGGTTCATAATCAAATGTTAATCCTCTTTTAATTAAATCAGACGCAAAATGTACTTCAAAATTACTACGATACTTTGTACCAGCCATTCTTCTAGCTGGTATTACTCTTCTAGGCATTTACAATCTTTCTACTGATACATACTTTGGCTTGTGTTCTTCTATTAATGATTTTACAGACGCATTTAAAAACATCAAGGTTCTTTGTCCATGATTTTTCATAGGGCTGTTGTTTTCATCATTTAAAAAATTATTTTCTATAACTACAATGCCACCAGCATTAAGCACACCTATGATAACTTTAGCATCCTTTGTAAATCTATCTACATTATAGCTATAGGTAGAGTCATCCCAATAGCCTGAAACATCTTGTGATGCTGTTTTTCTAATTGTAAGAGGTAAACAATTTTTTTGTCGCCTTTTAAAAGCATCTCCACCCTCTTTCTTTTCATTCTCACCGTAAACAAAATAACAATTAAAGTTATTGTATACATCATCATTTTTAATTTTATTTAAAACAAGTATAGACATCATAGCTCCTTTTTCTTTAATTTTGAATACCAAACTAAAGGGGGATTTTTTGCAGCCGATGCAACCTTATGGTGTAATTCTGCTTTAGGAAAACAATGTGTTTTAAATTTACAAAAACTACAGGTGGTGTTTAAAACTTTATTACCTGTTGGTGTTCCTTTGTAAACTTCTGAGACTTCATCTAATTTTTGTACAGGAATAGTTTTGTCTTTTAATATATTAATATTGTGTCTAGCCCAAGACAAAGCCTCTTCTCTTTCTTGGTCCTGTACGTTTGGTGTAGGACATATTTGTATTTCTCCAGACGATTTGTTGATAGCTATCCAACCACCAAAAGGTTTGCCTACAGCTTCTGCATATAAAAATCCTTGTACTACATACCCAAAAGGGTCATTTTCTTTTACACGATTATAACTTGTAAACTTACTGGTATAAGCATAAGGACTTGCTGTTTTAATATCCCATACTTTACCATCAATAATAATATCAAGTGTGCCTTTTAAAGTTACACCTTCAATCTCCAATGTTACTGGTTTTTGATACGCTTCTACCTTTACACCAGCTTCTACTAATTCTAAATATAACAATGTTTCAAGAATATCACCAAATAAAAATCTATTAACAGAGTTATACTCTAAACTACCTTGTACATCAACACCATCTCTCTCTAGCTGTTGTTGGCATACTGGCTTACCCAGACCAGACATACGCATAGACCAGTCTTTTTCTTTGGGTATAAATTGTTTTTCTATTGCTTTTGCACACTCATCCTTAAAGAAAGAAATAGAATCAGGGGAAATATAGGCATCCCCTGAAACTACTTTCTGTAAGTACAGTTGTACATACTCTTTGATGAGATTATTCATCTAGCTCGTCAACAACCTCTACATCTTCAAAGTCTTGCCTTTTTTCACGATACTTATTTTCTATCTCTGTATTGTGAATATTAACAATATCCATGAAGCTCTCAAGTATCGGTACATCCATCTTGGGATTAAACTCAACATAATCCTTGATTTCAATACCAGCTTTATAAAATATAGAACCACCAGCTTTCTGTCGTACAGTAGTTAAGTTAGCTCGTGTGTTGAATAGTAGCTTACCCTGTTTTTCTAATGTTTTAATCCAATCACTAACAGGCATAAAGTTTGTTCCTCTTGCATACCATACATGAGGAATAGCTTCACCTTCTACGTCAACGGTTCCATAGATTACTTGCGAACATTTAATACCAGCTTGAAGTGTTCTTGCTGGGTCGTCATGGGCAAGAGCCTCTAAGTCTTTTGCACTTAACTTACCACACTTCAACCCACCAGCACTATCCAAAAATGTATCTCCGAAAGACCCAGCTTGTATGGTCATAGATGAATAATTCTGTTCATTTTGATCCCATACACTGTACATATATCTTCTAAGAAAAGGTCTAAACACAATTTCTTTCATGTGTATATTTTTACCTAGTGCATTTTGAACTCGCCATTGTCCACGAGGTAAAGTATTACCTTCTTCATCTTCGGTATTATGTTCTATAGCCAAACGAGGTAAATACCTCTTCTCGCTACCACTATCAACAGATAAATCTTTTTGGCCTATCAAGGCCATCAAAGCATTGGTATCTATCTTCTCTGCTGTAACTAAATCCGTTACAGATGGTTTTTCTTGTTCTGCCATTAGCATATTAGCTCCTTTGTTCTGACAGTTTCTAGGTTAGACCAATCATCACCAATTTTTAACTCTATTCCGATTGGCATATTATAATCTATTCCATACCTGTTCTTACACTCCTCTCGTATACCAAGCATGGCATTTTCCATAAGTTTTATTGCGATATCCTCTTCTTGAGGATGCACATCCATGACGATACTATCATGTACTGTATTACAAATCAAGCTCTTTATGTTTAATTGTTTTATTTCCTTGTGTAGTGATATTAATGCAACAGGTAGTAGGTCTGCTGTCGCAAACCCTTGTACTGGATAATTCTTTATCTGTGTACCATTAGAAAAGCCCCCACTAGGAAAACGTCTAACATTAGGAAAAAGATATTGTCTACCAGAAGGTAATGTAATTCTTTTCTTTGTCAATGCCTCAACACCTAATTTTTCATGCCAATCTGCTATGCCCTTGTATTTTTCAAGAAAAGCTTTGTAATACTTCTTCTCGTTGGGTGTTCCTGTAACACCACCATACAAAGGTTTAAATGTGTGTGCTTTAGCATCTTGTCTGCTAACACCAATTATTTTTGCGGTGTAAGAATGAACATCTACCTTATCTTGTACGTCTTTTAACACTTGCTTGTCTTGAGATAAAAAACCAGCTACTCTAAACTCTAGCTGACTGTAATCTCCTTCTAATATCTTACCACCATCAAATCTACTAACAATGGCCTCTCTTACTGGAAATGTACCACTTCTAGGCATATTTTGAAAGTTTGGATTGCGAGATGATAGCCTACCTGTAGCTGTAACACATTGCATAAACTGAGGATGAATGTAGCCATCGTTACCAGTATTGTTTTTTATGTTCTCAACAAATGTATTAAGATAGGTTGCTAACGCATTGTATCTCATATATTTTTCTAAAAACTCTCGTTGCATACCACTAACCTGTAGCATCTTTTCTTTAATAGTATTTACATCTGTTTTAAATCCATGCACCGATAAATCTTTTTCATTTAATGGTGTTAGCCCTAGACCTGCTTTTTCATTTATATTTCTGTAAATAGAACCAACACCAAAACATTTTTTGCATTTTCTCGGCATACCGTATGTGCCGTCTTTTCGCATATAATCGACTGTGCCTCTACCTCTACAAGTTCTGCAACTTTGTTTTTGTGTTTTCATAAACAAAGCAACTTTATTAAAGTATTTATCTCTGAATACCTTCGGATGCGTAACCTTTACAAACTTCTTCTTTCTCTTTCCAGCTTTAACTTCTGTGCCTAAATCAAAAACAACTTTCCATGATTTTTTATCTTTAACCACCATAGAATAAAATAATTTTGATCTATCCTCAGCAGAAGATAAATTGATTGGTGTATCTCCACACAAAGTTTTTACAGCATTTTGTAAGTCTATCTCTAACTGAGAGTGTTCATCTCGAAAACTTTTTTCTATTTGCTGTAATTTATTTTTATTGACTTTAATACCAGAGTTTTCTACGTCACATAAAACACGACATAAATCCATGTGCAATCTAACTGTGTTTTTCATTAGCCCACTCCTCTAGATTTATTTTTAACATTTGTGCTTGTACTAATGCTAACTCGTAAGTTGACTCTACATCTTGCTCACCATACTCTACTAGTTTATCCCACGATATTTCATCTACACCCTTACCAGCTTTAATAAAACTATCAAAAATCTCAGACTTTTTTTCTGTTACATCTCGTCTTTTGCATGATGCACTTAAAGATAAATCTCTGTGTAATCCTCTTGCTAATAAATATTCTACACCCATTGTATCCCATAATTCACCATCGTATGTAAATCCACAAGTCAACAACCATTGTAAATCATATTTTATGTTATGCCCTATTAATAATTCTGTTCTATCCAAAGCACCTTGTAAAATTGTTACATTGTTAAATGTTGGCTCTTGCTCTGCATGATAAAAACACAAATATTCTTTTTCGCCTGTGTTTGTAAGATAACCAACAGACACCAACATATTTTCACCGTTGTAAGGCATATTATTTTTACCTTCAAAAGTATTCTCGATATCTAAACAAGTAATCATGTATAATACTTTCCTGTAGCTATATTTAAAGAGGCATGAACCGTACCATGCCAACCATTTATTTTATTTTTACTAACTGTCAACCACCGTGTATTATCTTCTATACCTAAATTTTTACCAATACCTACAATGACATCAGCTTCACCAGCTTTACCAGTACGGCTGTTATCTAACATTGAATAATCAATAACTTCTTTTTGATGGGCTTCATAACTAGCTTGAGATATAGCCCACACCAAACAATTATTACGTTTGGCTAATTCTCTACCAGCTACATACAATTCTTTTAGTTTTTCATCTCCTCTCGAAAACAAACCATCTATCTTTACTTTATCCATTTGGTCAATAAAAATAACATCAGGTTTATTTAAAGCTGTAAAGTTTACAATCTCTTCAACTTTTGTTCCTACACTATCTACAACAACTAAATTTTTATCTATAATATTTTTATATTCTTCAAGATATTTAGTTTTGTTGCTTTTAAGTGTAGCTTTGTCCACGTTAAAATATGATGTTATTATTCTTAACTTTACTTTCTTTGCTAACTCTTCATTAGCCCAATAATGTACCTTAAAACCACAAGCTAAATAGTGGGCTGTAAGATACGCACAGAAACTTGTCTTGCCTACCTCTGGTCTAGCAAAAATAATACCAAAGTCACCCCTGTTCATACCACGCAAGTTTTCTTCGAGTGTTGGTATGCCAAAAGTAAAGTCTGGTGTTTCTGTTGTGGCCTGTACTAATTCTTGAAAGTCATCCCTTATAATCACAAATGTATCATGTGGTTCTAAACTATTAGACGACACTCTATCCATCATCTTAGCTATATCAGAAAAAGCTAATTCATTATCACCAGTCCAAAATTCTACAGCTTTCTCGCCTATCTGTCTGGCTATATCTCTTTGCCAAAATACTTTAGCCCAATCGTAAGCTAAATCTTCATTGACTGTTTGTATGGATAGCAAGTTATCAATCAGAACATCAACCTGTTCTGCTTTACTGTCTGGTGTAGCTGGATATAATATTTTATGAACAGCAACCAAAGAGGGTTTATCTAATTTATCAATGTCCTCATAGTCTAGGTGTGCTTTGCGTATTGTGTGTGCTATTGTTCGCCAGTCTTTGGGAAACATTGAAGGAGTAATAAAATTCTTTACTCTATCCCAAACACTTTTGCTTAACATAGTAGCTAAAACATTAAGCTCAATGTTCTCCATTAAGAGCTACCGTTCTTTTTTATTCTGCTTTGTGAAGGTGTAAGTTTTTTTCTATGATTTAAAGGTTTTTCTTTAAATCTTCTTCTTACAGGTTTTCTTCCCAAATATGTATTAACACCAAAAGATGATTTTTTCTTAGCCATGTTGCCCCATCAATTTTTCTATGTCCTCTTCTTCCATGTTTTTTATATCTACTTCAGGAAATAGGACTCCAATATTTTTTACCTTGTGTTTTAGTATATCACATATCTGCATACTTTTCAAGGTCGCATCTTTATCTAAACAAACTAAAATTTTATCGTAGTTACTTTTTGTAAGATAATGTAATAATAACTCAGATAAAACTGTACCACACAAACTAATACCTACAACATTATCTAGCTTAGATATAACACAAGCAGACGGTATATCTTCAACTAGGACAGCAATGTTGCCACACCCTATCTTGTAATCTGCTGATGTCTTTGCATACTTAAACCATTTAGGTTTACCACTTGCTCTAAGAGTTCGGCCTACAGCATTGATTATTCTATCTTTTTCTAAATCTTTTACTAGAAATACTACCCTGTCTTGTTTGGGGTCATATTTTACATTGATATGTTTTTGTTGATATAGGTCATAACATTGTACCTTTTTAAGATACTCTATGCCCTTTTGACTTGAGGATAACTCTACAAAGTTACTTGTTGATATTTCTTCTTGTATCAACATAGGACAATCTTCTGGGCTGGTAAACAATCCATTTTTAAGATTACTTTTTTGTAATCCTATTCTCTTTGACCCTTTTACATCACAACTTGCATCAAAACAGTTGTACACCACTACCATAGAAGTTGATAGATACATAGCTGAAAAAGTATT
>CEON01013072.1_pt1 | contig 16123 bp, 17 predicted proteins | sample 530291 | NCBI WGS metagenome assembly CEON01 (sample SAMEA2619888, study PRJEB7988) | marine metagenome | biome: marine biome (ENVO:00000447); feature: surface water layer (ENVO:00002042); material: "saline water (ENVO:00002010), including plankton (ENVO:xxxxxxxx)" | depth 5 m
TTTAAAAAAAATTGCTTATTTTTTATGCAAAGCAGTATCAAGGTAACTAGCCAGCGAACTGATCAGATCTTCGTGTTCTGACTGAGGTGTTTCCCCAGCAGTTGACAAAGCTTCTTCTTCAGACTCTTCCGCTTCAGCTAAAACATCTTCAGATGCATTAACGTCTGCTGGATCGTCTTCGACCGACTCTTCTGCCTCTTCAGCCTGTGCTTCTTCATCTGCCGACACGTCGTCAGCAGCTTCTTCTTCTTCTGCCTTAGCTTCTTTCACCAGATTTTGGTTAGCTGCGTAAACCTCGACGATGCTTGCGAATTGTTCTTCGCTAACACCTTCAAATTTAGCAATAACCTCTTCTGCTGATTCTTTACTAAGACCAGCTTCAACTAAACTAGCTACCTTGGCAGCTTTTTCAGCTTCTGCTGCAATAACGTCAAGTTCGCTTTGGAGCGCATCTCTTGCTTCAGTAACTTCTGCAAGCTGTGCTTCAAGAGCTTCCTTGGCTGATTTGGATTCGGACAACTGCTCTTCCAAAGTCTGTTTTGCTTCGGCAAGATCTGTCAAAGCAGCTTCCTGCTCCTCAATCTTAATTCCAAAGTCATCAAACTTTGCCTGAACAGCCGCTTCGTCCATTTCAGCGAGTCTTTTTGTCAGGCTATCAACTTTAGCCTGTAATTCGTTAGTATCGGACATCGAACTGTTCTCCTTTTCATCTTGAATAAGTGATGAACTAACTGTTTGTAATTCACTAGCCACCGGAGTATTTTTGTTAAAAGGATCGAAATCATTGAAAACAAACACACTTTCTGGATTAGCCGGTTTCCTTACTAAACCCTTCCCACTAAATGTAATTTCCTTTAGTAACCTACCTACTTTGTATCCTTCGTAAAAACCAGTCCCTCCATAAGATCTTAAGTGTTTTGTTAAAAATGCACTGTCTTCATTCCTTGCTACAACACGACTTTCACCATTAGGTGTCTGAACTGCGTAGTCAAAATCCTTAAACAAAGCCTCCATAGAAACGAACCACTCGCCTCTACCTATCTCTTCTATTATAGTCGAAATCCTATTAGAAAGTTCAGGATCTCTACTAGCAATATGTTTATAAATTACGCCACTTGTTAAGATATGAAACTTATCAGGCATTTTGTCAGCTCCTGATATGACTTTACCATCTTCGTCTATGGCTTTACTGGCTGTTATATGACCAATGATATCCGCAGGATTGTGTTCAAGATTGAACGGCTTATCCTCAGGACTTGTTCTTGCATCCCAAACCTGTTCACTTGAGAAGACATCATCATTCTTGTTCCAGCCTGTCGAAACCAAAATCGTGTTTACATAATGTAGGTCTACTTGACCTTCATTGGTAGCTAAGGCTGAGTCTAAAGTTTTAGACGCCTTTGCCAACAATTTGGCTTCATCTGTATTGTCTGATTCTTTTATGACGGACTGAAAGGCAAGGCTCTTTGATTCAGCTATAGCCTTCTCCAAGCCATCAAATTTTTCTTGTGAATATATACGCATATTTTTCTCCTGCATGGGTCATAAAAATATACACCACAAAACAAAAAAAGTGATTGTTACGTTTTATTTGCAAGGGCGTAAGCAGAAACTTGAATTGACCTTAACTCATCAACATTTGGTTCCTTGCCATTATTTGAAACAAAACTTGAAACAAAATCTTCATAAGCTTTATCAATTTCTGGTGGGATGTACATGTTTCCATGTTGTAGTTTAGCTAAAATAATTTCTGGTGTTAGATTTGAAAAAGCATCTATAGAACATAATATTAGAAACTTAACTCGTTCTAGTGTGCTAAATTCTTCAGAAGAAAGACTTCTTAAATTTTTCTTGTTATAGTGTTGTAGTAAAAACGGTGTCACTAAAGCGGAGATTTTATCCTGAGCAGACTTTGCCCAAGTCATCTTATCTATAAAATCCTGATGAGAGGCTGAAACTCTAGGTTTAATTTCTCTCTGTTTTCTTTTTTCAGAGTCTTTTGAGTTTTTAGGTCTACCTTGTTGAGGTTCGCCATTATTATCCTCTTTTGTGTTTGCAGGAAATCTCCTATTGGAAGCTTCTCGCATGTCTTCTTGAGGAGACTTCTCCCCATTCTTCCTCTCATTCAGATAAAGACCAACTTCGCTAGGTGTTACTATACCTCTCTGCATTGCAATCTTAGCTAAGTCATGCTCCTTCTCAGGATTATGCCAAGGGCTCGCTTTTTGCACTGAACCATCTTTCTGTCGAGCTCTGTGCTCTCTCTTCGATCTTAAGTTTTCAAGGTCATTCATTTCGCCAAATCTTTCTAGTAGCGTTTCATGGCTTATAATTCCTCTGTCAGCCAATTGTATTAATAGTGATTTTTCAGAAGCTTCATCCGACAATATCATTCTATCAAAAACAATCTGAGCAGGGAATCTAAAACCCATTGCTTTTTGTACTAAAGCAAGTTCCCGCTCCCAGAAATCTCTTAGTCTGTCTCTACCATACTCTAATCTTTGAACTAAAGTTTTTAGGGATATGTAGTTGTTAGTAAATCCACTTGAGGTTGCAGAACCAGTTAGCGTTGGTGGAATTCCAAGACCTGCGTATATGTTATTTAATACAGGTTCGTATTTTTCTGAGCCTAAGAATTGGTGAACATTAGTTCCTGATTCTTTAAAATCTAACTCAGGACCCCAAATTAAATCAAATGCTCCACCTCCCGGATTGCTTATGAGAATGTCTGCCAGCTTAGAAACAGCGGCATCAGTTGGAAATATTTCGTGTTCTAGGCTACCAAGTCTCCACAGTCGAACTTGAGAAATAGCACCGTCTAATGCTGCTAAATCCGCAAGCTTCATTTTTTCTAATAGCATTAGATCGTCTAGCAGTGAGTTGATCATAGGATCTGCCCAAACCTGCCAGTCGTCTTTCTTGTAATGGTAAACACAAATCTTATCTGAATCTAATTTTAAGAACTGTTGTCCAGATTTAGCGGCTTTTTTAATTTCGGAAGATAGTCCCTTAATAAGGTTTTTGTCTTCGGTTGTCTTTGGGTTCGTTATGGCTCGTCTCAAGTTTTGAGAAATCTTAATTGCATATTCGGGCTTCCCAACAAATTGAGCTAACTCTCCTCCTAAAACTTCAAGCGATATGGGGCTAAGGAAACTATACTTTCCGGGGATTACTCTTCTGAGTGGCTTTAGGTCTAATTCTTTTTCCATATCAGGTCTAAGAATTCCATCGCCTTCATCTCCTGTAGTCTTCTGCAAATCGTTTACATCTTTGATCCCAATTTTCATTGTAGATCTTTTTATGATTACATTACCGCTTCTATATAGTAAATTTAAAAATCTCTCAGAGATAGCGCTTCCGTTTACTCTCTTAAACCAACCTCTAAAAAACTTCTGTATTTTTGGGTTTGGGTGAACTATCTGAACGCCTTGACAACCAAAGTCAGCCATCAAGTCAATTACGTTTCTAATTAGACCTACCTTCTTGTAAGCCTCCATGCAGAACGCAATTATTTCTTTCTGTTTACTGGGAACTCTTTCGTCTGGTCTGAAGTATTCATAGTCTTTTCTGGAAAACTGATTACGTACAGATACATTCGTATCAATTCCTTCAAACCTTCTCTTGTTTGCATGGGCAGACTGAGGTGTTATAATGCGAAACTCATCATAAGCTGCGTTAACTCTATCTAAATCGGTTCCTTCTTTGCCAACGTTGATAAACCCTTTTTCGTTTTTTGGAGAGCGATTTTTGATGTTATCACCCTTACTGTTTTTTGAAACCGACATTTTAAAAGCTCCATTCTAATTGCAATTGAATTACCATTCTTATTATAGTACACCAACTACCTTCTTTGTACACCCATACCGTAAATTCCAGTCATTTTTTCTGTCATGTGACTTGGACCTTTGTATAATTTACCTGAATCAGCAGAACCATCTCCTCGGTCAGATACAGCGAATCCACCTACAGGTTCATAAAACTTAGTAGAGGGTGTTTTGGCCATTGTTCTAGCTACCATATTCGCTATCAATAAAGATGAATACCTGTCTTTTCTTAGTCTACCCTTCTTATTTCCCGGTAGCTTAACTTGTGGAGTGTCCCACTTGTCCCTTCCAGAGGTTCCTGTTTGACTATGCTCGATTGTAGCCAGCTCATCCTTTAGCTCTTCTATTTCCATAACACAATCTTCTAAAGTGTCATATACTCTATCTGAGGCTGAGTCAACTACGGCGGCTTCACCTAAACTCCAAGAGTCAAAGTGAGGAAATAATAAAACCTTGTCCTCAAAATCCTTTCTCATTCCGTGATTGGCTTCACTAATCCAATCAGCCTTTGCGAAATTGACCATGTGTAATATATGAAGACCGGGTTCTTTATCTGTAGGCTTATTCTCCTTTTCCCACCAAAATGGATCATTCTTTCCTCGTTTGAGGTAAGGCCATAATCTAAATTCACCTTCACCTATTTTATCTGGGTCTTGGAGGGCTTCCATAATTGCTATACCACCCCCTTGAGAGTCTATACCAATATGATTTGTTGGAAATGAATTCATCAAGCTTCTTATTTTTCTAGCACAATAACCGTAGAAGTCATGGTCTTTTACTAGCTTTTTACCAAGCTTTTCTTTATGCTGTTGTCTTGTGGTTGTCCAAGTATAGACTATTCTTCTGTGATCTTCATGTTGTTCAAGAATGACTATAGAGAAGTTGTCTCTTTCTGAAGCTGGGTCAACACCAAAAACATACTCGGCATTTGGGTTTCCGTGAGTAGTCGCTTTAAAATGAACATCACCACTTGGAAGAGATAAAGGTTCGTTTGTAACGCATGACTCGACAAGTGATCTCTTAAAGAAACCATCTGAATCGGTGCAAAAACAAGCCCCGTACTCCATCTGGTAGATAGATGTGTGAATGGTAGCTTTTGCCCTAGCGACCTGAGTTGCATCCATAAAACCTTCTGGTAATTTATGATAAGGTATTCTTATGATGCTGTATTTTCTCCAATCAAAATCTTTTGGGACTTCACCTTGAAATATTTCTTGTAGCTTTTTTTCATCTCCTTGACTACCAATAATATCTTTATATCTTTTCCAGTAGTCTGCAAAATGATTAAAAGCATAATAAGCTGTACCAGATAATATGGACTGGTTTCCTATTGACTCTATTGATTCCTGTTCATCATCTTTAGGAGTCCAAAGCCCCAATGACTTTAAAGCCTTAATTCTAGCCGCGCTTTTAACACCCTCTACAGGCGTCGAACTTACTGATGCAAAACCTTGCACAACTGTTTCATAAACTTCTGTAGGTATTGATGCAAATTCATCAGCAATAATATAGTTAGCACGCAAACCACGAATCTTTGTACCGTCACCAAGAGGAATCGCCATTATAACAGAATCACCAATATAAAAAGTACATCTGTCAACGTCTCTCTTTGGTCCTTGATGCTTACCGCTACCAACTATACTTCTAAGTAAAGGAGCGTTTCTCCAGAATGTTTCCATGTACTCGAATAACAGTTTAGACTGTCTAAATGCAGCACCTACTATAACAATCTTTGCTCCGGGACACAGAAGAGCCCTAACCATAGCATATAATGAAAGTATAAAAGATTTACCAGCACCACGACTAGCAACCAGCATAGGAAAAGTTCTTACCCATAACTCTCTAATCACAGCGGTTTGAAATGGAAGCAAATCTATATTGAATAATGTCTTTATAGACCACCCTAGATAGTCTGGGTTTCTCATTAAATCTAGTATCTCTAAGGCAGGGTTTTCTAGATCCGTGTTGGTTAAAAGAGGGTTGTTTACCTGTATTAGTGATGTGTCACCAAGATTTAGGTAAGCTTCGTTAAGCAGCCTCTCTGTAATTTTATCGTGATTCAAGCTCTACTACTCTCTTAAAAATGCTAGATGCGACCTCTTTTCCATAAGCGCCGCAAAACAGTATATGAACATTATATTTCATTCCTAGCTCTAATGTTCTCTTAAGTATGAAAGGACCTTTGATTTTTATGTATTTTCTTTTGCTGTAAGGGATTCCGCTGCCGTGCGGATAATCCATAATGTCTCTCATGTTGAACTCAAGTATAACGTAACGATACTTATACTCAACCATCCTTTCTAATTCTCTTTCAAATCTTTTTTCAGTGATATTTCTAGCGAACTCTGAGATAGAACCTTTGCGTTCTATGGAAAGTATTTCTTCGTAACCTTCAAGACTATAGTCTCCGGTATCAAGCTTTCCTATAGTAGTACCACTACAAGAAGCTGAATCGCTAAAGTCCCACCCTTTTTGCTCACGGGTGTCCTTTATCACGTTGTATTTTTTCTGCCTCATCTAACCTCTCCAACACTACTGGTATGATCGGATTCCTGACGATATCTTTTCCTGTTAAGTAACAAACACTTATTCTTTCAATATCTACGAGCTCGTGTAAACAGAAGTTAAAAGCCCCCCTGTTTCTGTATTCCAAGTCAGATTGTTTAGAGTCGCCTGATATTATTAATTTTGAGTCGATCCCCATTCTAGTTATAAACATTTTCATCTGATCGTAAGTTGCGTTTTGCATTTCGTCACCAATAATAAATGCCTTATGAAAGTTTCTACCTCTCATTAAAGCCAGAGGAACAACCTCTAACTTTCTAGCATTCTTTAGTTCAGCTATCTCGCTTTGTGATAAGAAATATGAAAATTCATCGAATACAGGTTGCAAATAAGGGTCAAGCTTTTGCTCCGCTGTACCGGGTAAAAAACCTATTCTTTCACCAGCCTGAACTATAGGTCTAGTAACAATAATTTTTTCAACATCTCCTCTTAGAAAATACTCTACAGCAGCTCCAACGGATAGATGTGTTTTTCCGCTTCCAGCGGGACCTTCACATAACACTATATCACTGTTTTTAATAGACTGTAAAACCTTTTTCTGGTTAGGGGTTCTAGCAGTAACCCTTTTACGTTTTCCCATTGTTTCAGTTGATTTAGTATTAGTTTTTCTTTTTCGCATTATTTCTCGCTACTATTTTAATGAAGATTGATTCCCACTGTTGTTCATTTTTTGTTACCTTTTTATGGCATCTACTACATAATGTTACACCGTTATTCCTATCTAACCTCAGTTGTGGAAAGGATGCCCATGTTCTAATGTGATGAGCTTCTATCCTTTTTTTAGATCCACAGCCCGGCATTTGACACTGGAAACTGTCTCTTTTATATACATCTAGCCTCCATTTTTTATACAGAGGGTTTGAGTAATCTCTATACATTTAAGTCGCTTTCTACCATTCTCTTTACTAGTTGATTGAAATCAACGTTAGGAGACCATTGCAAAGCTGTGTTTGCCTTAGTTGGGTCTCCTAAGAGGTAGTCTACCTCAGAAGGTCTATAAAACTTAGGGTCTATAACAACAAGGTTTTCCCAATCATCCACACCTATGTGTGAGAAAGCCTCATCTAAGAAGTCTCTAACAGTATGTGTTTTTCCTGTAGCCAAAACATAGTCATCTGGATAGTCTTGTTGCAACATCAACCACATCCCATAAACATAGTCTTCAGCATGACCCCAATCTCTGTGAGCGTCTAAATTGCCTAATGCCAACTTATCAAAACCATGCTTTGTTGTGTAGAAACCATACTCATCAAAAGCATAAGAATCTACATTAGATGGGTCTAATCCGTGAGTTCGCGCCCAATTACAGTAATCAGCAATCCACTTACTAATCTTTCTAGTTACAAATAATTCGCCTCTTCTTTCCGACTCATGATTGAACAGAATCCCAGAACAAGCAAATATATCATAAGATTGCCTATAAAGTCGCACGGTATGATGAGCAGCAAGCTTAGCGATAGCGTAAGGTGATTGAGGGGTGAGTGTCGTCTCTTCGTTCTGGTACTTCTTTCCGTTTCTTTCGCTATAGGCCTTCCCAAACATTTCGCTAGTAGACGCTTGGTAGAATCTAGTGTGAGGGGAGTAAGTGCGAATCGCTTCAAGGATAAAAAGAGGGCCTTCAGCATTTGTCTTCCATGTATAAATGGGTTGGTCAAAAGATGTCTTAACGTGACTCTGAGCAGCAAGGTTGTAGATCTCATCTGGCTGGTGCTCCTGAACTAACTGAGAGACAGAAACATAATCAGTTACATCACCCTCTATCAGTGTTAAAGATTTATTTTCCAGAAGGTGTTTTATCCTGTGTGTATTATTTACACTACTCCTTCTAATAACGCCAATAACTTGAGCGTAGTCTTTTTCTAATAAGAGATCGGCTAGATAAGAACCATCTTGTCCAGTAATCCCAAAGATTATAGCTGTTTTCATTTTTTATTCCTTATATTAACCCACTGATACTCATCCTCGTCCCATATAACCTGAATACCGTTTGAAAGAACGAATGAGTCAGTACCATTAATCTTAATAATATCTTTCCTCTCTACTATGTAGGTTTGGTTATTGTAAAAAACATCTTTTTGAGTAGCTGGCATATTAAAACTATATTTCTTAGAATCCCAATTTTGAAATTCTTGAGCTACGCCTTCTGCCTGCGATATGTCTCTACCGTTTCTTAAATCATAAAGAGGACCCATGTTTATTTGAGTTTGTCCGTAAGTGTCGTTTATTGAATTTTGTATAAAGGGCTCAAACCAGTCGTCTTTTATTATATCTAAAAGCTCTTGGTGTCTTGGATGGTCTTTCTCATGAACCGCCTTCTTCTTCCAATTTTCAAAAGCTTCTGTTCCGTAAGCAAACATAAAGTCCGGCTCTAATATTTGTAGTAAAACAGCCTTTCCAAGATAGGATTCTGTCAATCTTACAAATTCTTTTATTTCAGTAAAGTTGTTTTCCTGAACAACCATATTTGTAGTCATGCATTCTATCACACCAGAAGACACTAACCCTTTGATAAATTCTAAGTTTTCAAGAAGATCTTCCCATTTTCCACCAAGTCTATTTTTTAAGTAAGTTTCTTTTGTTCCGGCATCTATTGACACTGATATACATCTTATGTGCGATTTTACAAAGTCTGAAAGGGTATGCCAATATTTTTTTACAAGCAGGCCATTTGTAAGCAGGGTCATGTGTTGTAGATTGGGGCAGTCTTTTTTTTCCAAAGTTTGAAGTAGTTTCCTGAAAATAGGACTAGCAAATGCATCTCCACTACCAGTAATAAATAAAGATCTGGCATTTGGAAACATATCCTCAATTATTCTTTCTTGTAATTCCAATATCCTTTTCTTCTCAACACCTTTGGCCATAATAACGTCGATCCTGCAAGAAGGGCATTTTAGCTGGCAGGATTGATCATAAGCTAATTGTAAATTATGAGGTCCGTGATCTAGGACAGTTCTTTTGTTTTTTATGTCATCGGCAATTATTTTACCCTCTTCTGGAGAAGAATGGTGATTGTGTTCAATATCATATAAAGTCTTTACGCAATATGTTTTAGACTGGAGATAAGGGCAGGAATTTTCATTACAGTATTTAAATGAACCATCTATAATAGACTGTCTCATATCCTGAGCTTCTTTTCCGTTCCATATATCTTCAAATGTACGCTCGCTATAATCACCATAACTATACCTGTTAACCATAGCTGGACAGCAGGGAAATATGCTTTTTCCCATCTTGTCTATTTCAGCATACTCAAAAGGTCTTGTGCAATAATATCTTTCTTCGCTCATAATGACTTATATATCTCCGTGTCGCATAATTCAACTAAGAAATTTTTCATGTCATAAGGAGACTTGTCTAAACAGCTTATATACTCATGAGTCTCTTTGACCAGACTAAAGCTTTTAAGTTTCTTGGAAGCATCCTCAAGATCATTAAAATAGAAGGGATAATTAGGACCGAGCAGCTCAACGATAGGAGGTATCTTATTGACAAGTATCGGAGTATTTCTGACTATACACTCCACAACGGCATTGTTGACACTGGAATCATATAAATCCAAAAAGACTATATTCTTGGAAAGCATCTCATCGTAATCTTCATTTGATATCCAAGGAAGTTCAGTGTAGTTTCCATTGTTCATTTCAATCTCTACTAAATCTTCTCTATTGCTTTCAATGGTATACAAAGTTCTTGACCACTCGCAGGGAACAGGCCAAACCTTCATCATGTCAGTCTTTAATTTTTGGATGGATAACAGTTTTCTAAGATGATGACCTAACTGCACTACAGTCTTATATTCGTTATCTAAAAATTTATCATAAGAAAACTTTATATCTGGTGTTTCAGTTGGGTGAGAAACGACGTTACACGGAACATCTAGATTTTCGTCAAACCAGTCTTTTAGATATTCAGTAAAAACAAAGATGCCTAAACAGGATTCAAGACTCTGTTTTGTAATATCTCTGTTAAAGACAACCTGAGGAGTACTGTAATAAGTGTTCCACTGAGGAGCTTTAGGTGGCTGGTGAAAGAATCCAACCCAAGGCTGTCTATATGGAATTTTACCAGACTTAGCATTATCTGCATAATATATGGCGTGTGTCTGCTCCACAAAATCGTCAAGCAGGATACCACTAGGGGTATGCAAATGAGATAAGCCATGAAGAACGTACTTCCAGCCGCTCCTATGAAAACCCCAAGCATTAAACCTGTGGCTATCTATAATATTTATTTTTTTAGGTAGATTGATATCAATAGACTCTGAATAACCGTATATGTTCTTCTTAGTCCTCTTGATCAGCTCGCTCTTCGATATTTTCTGTCCTGCCATCTTCTTCCGAAATTACCGTTTCATGGTTAATAAAAGGTTGGTCTACTGTACCATCCTCGAACTCAGTGTACTCAGCTAAATCTTCTTTGGATTTGTCAGCCGCCATCCTAAACAGTTCCATATGGCGACCCTCTTTCTCCCTAACGTTTCTTTCGTCGAGAGTTTTAATTAAGTCAAAAAATGATTTCTTTGAATCCTCCAATTGTTTGAACCTTTGATCTCTCGTTGCTTTTAGATCCTTAAATTTCGCATCCTTTTTCTCTTGTAGCTTCATGTGTTCATTAGTGCGTGCGCTCTGAGAGGCCATAGCAGCGTTCAGTTGCGTCTCAATGCTCAACATGAGGTTCACATCCCTATCTTCGTCAGGAAGCTTCTCCTCGCGTTCTAGCTGCTTCTCTAGACGATCTATGGTAGACAATACCTTATGCTTCTCGGTAAGCAGCCTGTTAATGAGAATCTCCAGAGTAATTAGATCTTTCATCTGCATCTGGTCAGTGGGAAGTACATCTTGGAACTGCTGGTTCAATGCAACCCACCTTGCCTCAAATCCCCTCAGTTCGTCTGTGGATAGCTGTTCCTTAACTTCACCCCAAAAGTACATGTTATGCAACGCAACGACTATATCGTCCTCCTCTGCTGTTATAACTGTATGTGGCTTCTTCTTTCGGTATCTAGCAACGAAAGCAACTGTACGGTCTAGCCGCTCTGCTAATTCTTCATCTGTCTTGCTGTCTAGATAACTGTCAAGGAAGTCTTTTTCCTCTTCAGACATCCTCCCACGCTTCGCCATTGTAATTCTCCGATACTATTAACTTAATTTCATCTATAATTTTTATGCGCTGTTGCTTGGGAACATGAACGCCACTACACATACGATTGTAGTCCGCACGATAACATACAGGAAGTTTGGCGTCAATAAGATCCCTGAGTTCAATGAGATCCAGCTTACCAGCGATGTCTTCGCTCTTACGCATGTTGTTCTCACGTTCATCTTTGATATTTGATATGTCTAGGGGCTCTACTAGGTTCTTCTTGGCAAAGTTTCTATCCTCCCAGCCTGCAAACTTATCGCATTCACGTTTATCTATGAATTCTGAACACTTATTTTCTGATTTAAGAAGTTTAGGATCATAAAAGGGACATTCAACACACGGAGGCTGATGTCTGGTTAGCTTATTGCGTTTTAGATTGAGATAGCGATTCCTAACGTGTGATCTTAAGAAGTTTTCAAGAGGTCCAATGTCTGGATTGTAGTTTTCTATACCTTGAAGTGCGTACATTCTTCCCTGTTGCTTCATATCGTCAACATCGAAGTACCCAAACTTAAAATTTCTAGCTAGTGAGTTGACTACGTTCTCAATAGCCAACAAAACCTCTTCTTCAGTCATTCCCTTCGGAATCTGCATCCTCTTCCTCCGGATCGAGAATCTTTTTTGCCTCAGCAAGCTCCGGATCGGGAACTTCCAGCTCGTTGACAACTTTTTCCTTGCTTTTTGCAGCTTCAGTTGTGTATAATTTAGATGTAATTTGATTATCTTTAGTCATAATTGAATTGCCTCAACATAAAATAGTAGTGACTACTTATATAATACACTTTTAAAGGAGGATTTGTCAATGAATCAGGTCTGGACTGACCAAGAAAAGTTGTTTATTCAGCAAAATGCCCATATTCTCACAGATAAGCAGGGTGCAGAGCAACTTTCGAGGATTACGGGGAGAAAAATTAGTATACATGCTTGGAGAAAGCAAAGACAGAAGATGGGGATAGGAAAAATGCCCGGAAGAGGCATCTGCCGTGTAAAAAAGGCTGAGAATGATGGTGTATAATATGTAGAGTATTTTTTTGGTATGAATTAGGGGGTAATGATGGCAACAACTAGTAAAATTGATGATAACTCCCTTACATATATGCATGAAGTATGCTTAAATGTTAAAAATAGGGAAATATACTTACACTCATATACAACCGAACTGGGGGAAGAATCGGGTATAGACTATCTAGTGGCAACTAGGTTCATAAAAAACATGCATTACTTAAATCTGTCTGCAAAGAAGCCAATTACGGTGCATTTACACTGTGATGGAGGTTCTTGGATAGACGGAATGTCCATATATGACAGTATTTCTTTGAGTCAATCTCCTGTAACTGTCATAGGGTACGCTAGCGTTTCTTCGATGAGCACTATAATTATGCAGGCAGCTAACACGCGGTTATTAATGCCGAACTCCGAATTTATGGTGCATTATGGCTCTATGGGCGTAGACGGGAACGCTATATCTGTAAAATCGGCAGTAGACCAAAATGAGCTAGCAAATAAAAAGATGTTAGAGATATATACAGAGAAATGTGCAAAATCTGACAATTTTAAGGATTATACAGAGGCTAGAATTAAAAAATTCATCGACAAGAAGATGAAAGAGAAACAGGAGTGGTATATGACGCCACAAGAGGCTATAGATTACGGTTTCGCTGACGCAATTTACGGATCAAGAGGTTACTAATATGAACTGGAAAGAATTACATAGTTTAAGTAAGGTTGTTGACCTTCATAATCACGCCGCTCTAAAACAAAGTTTGATGTTTAGAGGTTTAGGTGGCAAAAATGATAGGTTTCTGTCTAAATTGTTCAAAAGATCTTTCTGGCCGCTGTCATCTCGCGCCACATTTGAAAAAATGAAGGATGGTGAGATGGATGTGATCTTATCAACAAATTATATTCCGGAAAAAGAGTGGTTAGATGACCAAAGTTTAATAAAGTGGGTCTTGATGTTTGCCGATAAGACAAAAAGAGCGGTATTCGACCCGACTTACTATCAATCGACACTGAACATGATGCATGAAATGGAATCGGAGATAGTTAAGTGGAATCGTACTGACGCCGACAGAAAAGCCGTTCTTGTTGCAGACTCAGCGGAGCTAGACGAAGCCTTAGCTAGCCCAGAGAAGCCGATGATATTTATACATTCCGTAGAAGGCGCCCATAGCCTTCAGGGTGAGATTAGCGGTAAGACCGCAGAAGGTGGTGACGAAGAAAAGGTTAAAAAAGAGATATTAGATAATTTGGAATCATTGTCGAAAAAAGGTGTGGCGTATTTAACGTTAGCGCATTTTTACCCAAATAGGTGTGCAAGTCCCGTGTTCCCATATCCGGAGTACGGGATTAAGAGGTCCAACTGGAAGCATTTAATGGCTGGTTGGGACATGACAGAGGGATTGACTAAAATAGGTGAAGAAGTAGTCGAGAAGATGCTTGATCTGAAAATGTTGATTGATGTCTGTCACTGCACGCCTAAGGGTAGAAAAAGAATATATGAAATAGCAGAAGCTAACAATGCACAAAGTTGCTTACTGTCAAGTCATACTGGGGTTTTTGAAATAAACCCTGATCCATATAACCTACAGGATTGGGAGATTAAGTGGTTTGCTGATCATGGATGTGTGGCAGGTGTGATATTTATGAACTATTGGCTGAGCCCTGTCGATACAGCCTTGGGTATGAAGTATATAGAACGAACTATGGATCATATGATAAAGGTCGGAGGAGAAGATGTTCCTGCGATTGGTACAGACTATGATGGATTTACAGACCCTCCAGACGAGATGGTGGATTGTAGTGAGATTCCTAGATTAACAAGATATCTTGCATCGTTGAGATACTCTGAGGATGTTATTCAGAAAATTTTAGGCGCTAATTCACTTCGTTTGTTGAGGGAGGGGTGGAGATGATTCTTAATGATGAACAGATTAGAGAAATTATAGATGTAAAAAAGTGCATTCCAGTAATGGAGGAGTTGTTTTCTAATTTAGATAACACTTATATGCCACCTAAAGTTTATTTGCCTTTGCCAAAAGGTGACTTCAGGTCTATGCCAGCGATTGTTGGGGATAGTGTTGGTATTAAATGGTGTGGTGTGCATGTGGAGAATGGAAAGTGTGACATATTTGCAAAGATAATGTTAAATGAAGTTTCGACTGGAAAGCTTCTAGCTATTATGGATGGTTGTTACATTACTTCTGTAAGAACTGCTGCTGTAACAGGGCTAGCTACAAAATACATGGCTCCTGAAGATGCAAAAGTAGCAGCGTTTATAGGATGCGGAACGCAGACACCTAGACAAATAGAGGCCGTCTGTGCAGTGAGGGACATACAGAGAATAAGTGTCTTTGATTTAGATCGACAGGCGATGTTTAAAATAGCGTCTCAGGTGTCTCATCTTGGAATAGAGGTTCACCCGACTATGGACTTGGATCATTGTGTTCGTGACGCTGATATTATAACGACGCTTACTCCGGCTAGAGGCGAGGGGTTTATAGAGCATAGCTCACTGAAGGATGTTGTGCATGTAAATGCAATAGGAGCAGACGCGGAGGGGAAGAGAGAATTAAAAGACTCCTGCTTGGCGAATATGGGGGTTATAGCATATGACGAGTGGGAACAGTGCTCACATTCTGGTGAAATCCAATATGTAGGTGATATGGAACAACACGGAGTTTTATTGTCGCTTGGGCATATTGTTAATAATAATTTTGCTAGAGAAAATCAAACGGTCTTTGATGCAACAGGGTTAGCTATTGAGGATGTTGCTACGGCGAGGTATATTTATGATAAAGTCATTAATGATAATGGTGATGGTGCTATTTCTTGATGCTGACAATGCAGAAAGATTGGTCATCAAGGAATCGGTTGACATGGTGGAAAAAAACCATGTGTACTATAAAAATGATGACGAAGAATGGAAGCTGTCATTTATACAGATAATCTGGTGGGAGTACAGAAAGAATGTGCTCCTGCCAGAAATTGACCCATTGACAAAGCAGAGGACGGGTGCGTGGAAAATGGGAAGTGATTATGTGGTGGTTGACTATCAGACATACAAGCATATAGCATATCGTAGTTCTATGGAGAATAAATCAATGTCGCCCTTTCTACAGGACGGCAAGTGGGTCACGATACATCTAGACAGTGACAATGATTGCATAAGAATAATAGAGGCTAAACAGTTCAGAGAAACTCATACTAGATATGATGTCGAAGCCCTCAACTCTAAGATAGTCGGTACGGAGTTTAGAAGGGAACTTATAAAGCCAAGAAGAATGAAAAAGAAAAAAGTTAAACTTCCTGAAGAAATCGAGGCTCTTCTCGATATGAATATAGAACCATGATATAAAAGTGGTCATTTCAGCATTTGGCGTGCTTATTATTTTTACACCCCGTATGCGATTCACTCTTGTTCGATTATAAAATGTTTGCATTTCAAAAAACCCCCCTAAGCTGCTGCATGTATTTTTTTGAGGGGGCGAATTTTTATTTTTTTTGTGTTTTTTCATGTTTTTACTAAAGAATTACCTTGACATTGGTCGATATATATTGTATACTTAAGAAGTTATCAAGAAAGGGAATAA
>CEON01120163.1_pt1 | contig 15997 bp, 21 predicted proteins | sample 530291 | NCBI WGS metagenome assembly CEON01 (sample SAMEA2619888, study PRJEB7988) | marine metagenome | biome: marine biome (ENVO:00000447); feature: surface water layer (ENVO:00002042); material: "saline water (ENVO:00002010), including plankton (ENVO:xxxxxxxx)" | depth 5 m
CCTACAGCACCATTTACCTTTGATGTTATATTTGTAAGATTAACATCTTTAAACTCATTAGAGTCAACACCTATTTTAAAATACAGCCCTTCTGACTCTCCCCCTCCCATAAAATCCTTATCTTGAACCTTTATATCAAGAATTTTATATTGAGTATTTACAAGCGTAGGCCCCGTCTCAGAAGATTTACATATAACATAATCTCCTACACTAATTTTATCTCTATCAGCAGCAGATATTTGGAACCACCTATAAATGCCTTCTTGAACAAAAAACATTGGAAAAATGTTGTAGTAGTCGCCGCTCTTTTGTTTTATAAACATCCTGTAGTGAGTAGCCCAGTCAGGAGCTAAATGATTTATCTCTACTACAATATCATTAGCAGTTACTGATGCTGTAGGCGGAATATATACTGTTCCTGGCGATGTTAGATTGCTGCTTCTTGTTGGCGTCAAAACTGTTGACATTCTACCATATTCATCAAGGTATGCCATACCAATTTCATAGTCTCTATCGCTACGGAAAGTGCGCATAGGGTTAGTAGTAGAAGCCGCAGTGTCTCCATCATAACTTACTCCTATTTCAATAAATATAGGATTTCCATTTCTTGATATGTCTCTAAATTGAGTGTAGTTACCAAAAACAAGCCTGCGCCCTGCAATATCCTGAGCCTTAGCTTTTAAAGGCACATTATCAAAAAGTCTAAATAATTGTGCCTCTTCTAATACAGAATATATTTTGCTGTTATCAAACCACATTGTTTCATTAGAGCTGTCCGAATATCCCAGTTCTGCTTTATTTAGGTTTTCAATAACATATATATTAGAGCTTCTAGAGTCTTTAAATACTACCTGAATCTCTTCCACCAGCGATGTGCCCGTATCAAAACTAAGTTGTATTCTGTCATACTGATTGACCATAGCGTCATTAATATGTTCAACATAATCCAAGTTAAAGCTGCCAGGCATAAAACCAGCAACAGAAAAAGGTGACAGAGCACTATAGTTGTTGTCTTCATATTTAAATCTATAAGCAAAATAAATAAAACGCTCTTCAAGATGGTTCTCTCCTTGTGAAGAATTAAATAAAACCATCGTAGGCGCGTGTATAGGTGGCTTAACAATAAGGTTAAGGTCATCTTCATTGAACCAGTTAGCTCCTAGAGTCTGTGTTTTTGTTTTAGCGTTGCCTACATGTATTTTTCTAGGTGGGTCGTAATCATCAGTCCAATATAAATATCCGTCATAATAATTTACTCCCGTAATAAGATAGTCAGGGTTAAAGTCTAAAACTCTGCTTGCTCCCGCTCTTGTATCTTCAAGTATTATGGCTGTGGTGTTATTTAGCTCATCGTATTCATATATATATGTCGCTGATGAATCATATACAAAACAATATATCTTAAATTCTTCAGGGTTGGTAACGGCACCAATACATACCGATGTAGCAGGCAATGTTATGCTACTTACTTTTTTATTTCCTTTAGTATTCTCTACAGCGCCTACACCAGAGTCGTCTGACACACCAATGCTTACGTTTAAAGCATCCCTGAACTGAGTAGCTGGAATAAGCCTCTCATCAAGGTCTTTGTTCATTATACCAGCAACAAAGGTCCTTTTTAATTTAGCCATATTATTTTATCCATTTATCACGACCCCTCAGGTTCATAAGAAGCCTGCCAGCGTGAATGTTGCTTAATCTTATCTTCGCGTTGCGTAGTTTAGCCATCTTTTCTTTAGCTGCCCTCCTAACCACATACTCTGCGATGTTAAACTTGTTGCTTAAAATCGCCCATCTAATATAGCTATATAAATAATCTTCAGCAAGCTTATTTATGCCCACGCTATCATCAGTGCCATTTTCCATGCCGTCAGAGACATATTCAATGACAATATGTTTATCTTTTACTCCTGAGCTGAAATTTATTACTCCAGATTTTTTATCTATTCTAAAAGTATCATTAACATTAGCAAGCTCAGTATTTAACCCCATTCTGCCACCATAGATGCCATAGCCGAAATACCAACATCCGTCGATACACCAACCCCAGCACCCATATCTATCGCCAGACTCTAGGTATTGTTTTCTAGGAAGACCCTCTAGCCTTTTCCTATCGAGATGAGAATTTTCTGCTTCAATCACTTCTCCGTTGATATCATATAAAAAGTCATTGTTGTTATCTTGCAGATATTCTTTAGCATAGTTTATCTGAGTGTTTAAGTGTAGTGGAAAAAGAACACCCTCTTTCTCTACCGATATCCTTACGTAGTTAACATAGTCGGGAGGAAGTATGAATTTTAAATCGTCGCCGACAATAAGCTCAAGAACCTTTATATTATTAAGGGCATCATAGTTTATCTCTTGGATACCTCTTTTTGCGTGGAATAGAACAGTATATCTGTTAACATTGTCTACCAGCTTGTCATCTCCCACATACATCAACATAAAGTTGTTGACGACATCTTTTAGTGTAACATACTGATAAGACCCCCAGTTCGCATTTTTAGGCACCGTACCATCATTCTCGTAATACTTGTAATTTGTTAGATATGCCATTAGCCTTCTTTTTGGTCTTCAATATTTTCTTCATTCATTGCGTATTGCACCACTTCAGGTTCCCGTATGTTTACTCCTGCAAGCTGTAATATCTTTAATATTAAAGTAGGAGCATCAGACTCAGGAAGCTCGAAGTCTTGGTAATCTGTTGCCGATTGATTGAAAACAGGAGAACCACCCACAGTAGAATAAGTCCACTTAGGGCTTAAAGGATATCTTACATATACCACTGTAACGCCCGTTGTTATAGTGCTGGGATATACCGTTATAGTATTACCAAGAGCTGTTGCGGTAGCTCCATTTTGGTGGTATGCAGGGTATTCTGTTGTCGGTGCTGTGAGGTTAGAATTAACTAAATTAAGGATTTTACTTTGCGACACCCTTTCAACATTAAGGCTATTATATCTTGCTGATACTATAGTGTACCAATCTGTGGGTAGGGTAAAGACACCCCCTGAATGTGTTAAAGCTGTTGACTCTAAAGTAAAAGTATCAATAACTTCTTCCGTCTGCTTTGGGATATCGCTATATCCACTATTAAATTTTCTGTCATTCCTTAATACTACAGCTCTGCTATAATCGTAAAAATATTCTTCAAATAGCTCTAGTTGAGCTTGTCGTGCAAATAAGTTAAATTCTTCAGGAGTGACGTAGCCGTTGTTGTCTTTATTGACAATGGCCATCACTGTATTTCTCACCTCATTAATCATACTCAATGAATTTATTACAAAGATAACAAAAAAAAAGAGCACCTTTTAGAGTGCTCTTCTTAGTCATTAATAAGAGTAGATACTAGGCAAGCGAAATATCCACAATGGTAATAGGAGCTGTGCCTCCAACATTGTCTGGAAGTACTTCATCTACAGTATAAATTGGAGTTTGCCAACTTGTTTGTAGAGCTTTTTCAATTTGATTTACAATATAATCTCTCATCTCATGCGAATTAGCTGCAAGAGTACCATGCGTAATGGTAAGAACATCAGTATCAGATATACCTGTGTTGTAACTAATAGTAACGGTAGTAGTACTAGCTTGTATCACTTGCAAAATACCGTTAATAGCAACTAATCTATATCCTCCTGTCTCATCGGCTTGAGAAACGTATAATTTTAAAAACTTTTGCATAATAAAAAATTTAATGGTTAAAAGAAACAAAGATAACAAAAAAAAAGAGCACCCATTTAGGATGCTCTCTTCAAAAAAGAAAGAAATAATTATGCTTCTACGCCAAGCTTAGTCTCTAGCGTTTTCATTAATTCAATACCTTTGTCGGTTTTCAAGTATCCACACAAAGCAGATACAGGAGTTTCTTCAAAAGGCACTGTTAATAGTTTCTTTTTGTTTTTAGAGAAGTTGTAAAAAATCTCTCTGCCATTATTTCTTAGTGACAACATTCCTTCACTTATTGCTCTTTCCGCAATATTTTGTAGGTCTAAGTCGGGGTCATCAAGCATCTCCAAGAACTCTTGGGGGTTCTTTTTAGCATATACCATAATGTCTCTTCTTAGCTCAGCCGTTGTCATCGTATCTACGCCACTACCAAGAAGAACTCTAGCTACAGCCTCAGCCTTAGAAAGGTCTAAACTTTTAGCAGTTGATAAAGCATCTATCTCTAGCTCTAACACATCTACTTCTTTTCTAGCATCTTTTTCATTATCTACTTCTTCAAAGACTTTACCGTTTTGAGGGTGGTATGATAAAAATTCCTGTAAAACTCTGTTTGATTTTTCTACTCTAAGAAAACCATCTACAAAAACGATAGGCTCTAAAATAGGGTTTTCATCTTGGTCATCTTCAAAAGGAGTCTTTTGGTTTCTGGCATATCGTAACGCTCTGTTTACTTCGCCATCAAAATACATTAAAGGATTATATTGAGTGTTTCTGTTTTGAAGCATATAGCTCAAAGGAGCGGCTTTAGATGTAAGCCTATACACTCTGTTTTTTACTTCTAGTTTTTTCATTTTATTTAGATTTAATTTGATTTAATATAATAAAAAAAAGAGGGGGGCTAAGCCCACCCTCTAATTTATAACTACTACTTCATTAAGAAGAAGTTGTTTGCACCCATAGTACACAAGCATCTCTCAGAAAGGAAATTCACCTCCATAGCATCTAAGTCGCTAGTAGCAGCGCCACCAGCAGAACCAGTAATCCATGTTTTGAATTTTCTATTCTCAGCTTCTGAAGCTCTGTATCTTACGTGTAAGAAAGGTCTCTTAGCGTTCTTACCCATGACTTGGTCATAAACAGAAGTTGAACCCGCAGGAACAATAACTCCATTTATAGCACCTCCAACAATTCCTCCTCTAAGAGTAGCATCGTTAAGGTATTTCCAGTCAGTTTTGTAGAACTCATAGCCTCTCTTAAATCCTGAGAACCCAAGGTTTAAAGCCATCTCTTCGTCATTGTCAAACAATCCGTAAGAAGTACCTCCAGCACCGTAAGAGTTCTGAGCAGCTAAGATATCATCAATAGCAAAAGAAGTTGCTCTGTTTAAGAACATAGCGTTTTCTTGGATAGCTCCTTGCTTATCAAGTCTTTGGATGATAGCATCAAAGTCAGCTAAAGCAGCTGGAGTACCTGAGAATACGTTTCCTCTTTGCTCAAGAACATAAAACAATCCTTCAGAACCTTTATCGCCAAGGTCTGCTGTTGCACCAACAACTCCGCTTAATCCAGCTACGCCAGAACCAGCCGCTGCTGGGATAGCCTCAACCATTGCCATTTCAAGATAGTCATCGAAACGAAGTCTAGTTTCGTGCTCAGACTTTAAATACCAAAGGTATCCAGTAGCTCCGTTTTCAGATGTTACTTCTACCCATCCAATTTGAGCCATGTCAGAACCAGAAACAGCATATCTATCTTTAATTATAATAGGACTGTTTTCAAAAAATTCATCTTGAGAATCTAAAGAACCACTCATTCCATTAGAGCCTTTTTTAAATTCAGAACCATATACAAAAACCGTCATAGTGCTTGCAGCAGCATAACCAGCCTGCGTAGCTTCATAATAAGCAACATCTACTGTAGTGGTTGTAGGAACAGCCGTTACAATAGCCTTATTGCTAAACGTAGAAGCTAGTGTTTCGTCAGAAATAAAAATAGTCTGACCTATTCTTAAATTATGAGCTGCTGTGAATGTTAATGTTTGAGTTGTTTCTGCTCCTGTATAAGAGCCTAAAGTCACTCCTGTAAATTTAGTATGTAACCTTCCTTGTTCTGCCCATTTAATAAGGTCAGAATTTGAAGGGATTTCCGCTCCTACCATTCTAAGGAAAGAAGCGATTGAACGATTACCATATCTTTCAAATTCCTTCTCATGAGTATCTGGTAGATACTGAGTAGTAAAATCAAAGCTGGTAATATAGTTAGTTGGTAAAGCCGCCTTCACTGAAGAAGGTGTTAGGCTAAACGTTGGTGTTGCTAAAACTCCCATATTTTTATTGTTTTAAATTTATTGTTAAAAATTATTTATTCTTCGGACTCTTAATCCGTAGTCTATTGCCGTAGTCCGTTGATATTGCTGTTACTTTAAACCCTCCCTTCGACAATGACTCTGGAGCACTACGAACATTCATATCAATATTCTTAGACTCTTTAGAGTAATCACCAACAGCATCTGCTTTGCCTTGCTCATAAAAAAACTTAGCAAAAGCTTCTGGGTTTGTTGCAACGGCGATAGAACGGTGGTATGCGCTGGCATCTTTTATATACCCCTTATCATCAAGATGTGAAGTAATAAAATTATTAATGTCAGATTGGGCGCTTTTCAATTTGTCAGCTTCCGCTGGCTTGTAAACAAGTTTCTTGTCTTCGATTTCAAATCCGAAACCTTCGAAATTATTACCAAAAACTTTATTTGTTTCATCCTCGAAAAACTTCCTTCTCTTTTCATTTTCTGCCTGCGAACCTTTCGACTCTTCGACCATTTTCTTGTAAGCTAAGTAATCTTCTGATTCCGCTCCTGAACTTCCTTCCGCCCTTGACTCAAGTGGCATCTTGAATTGTTCCTTCTGCTTCTCAAAATATTCCTTCGCCTTAACAAGCTCTTTTTTCTTGGCGATTTTTATTCGCCTAACCTCTTTCTCATCATCATACTCTTCATCATACCCAAAAAGACTATCCAACTCAAAATCTATGTCATCACCATCCAAATCAGGATTCATAGCCTTATAATATTCCCTTAAGAGGTTGTTGGGTTCCATAGCATCAAAATCTCTGTTTAAAGCAACAAAGTCATTAATGCTTCTCCCCGTTTCTTTTTTGAAATTCCAATAGGCAGCCACATCTTCTGGAAGTTCTGGCGCCTCTTTTGTTTCAAAAATATTGTCAAGAGAATCTATCTCTTTTCCAAATTTTTCTTTAATAAATGAAAGAACACTGTCGTCATTCAACGATGGAGTCTCTGCTGGAGCCTCCGATTTTTCTTCTTCTTTCTTTTCGTTTCCGTCTGCATCAACTTTTGTTGTCGTAGAATCTACTACGTTTCCCGCTGCATCAACAGTCGTTTCTACTTTTACTTGTTCTTCCGCTAAGCCATTTTCTTGTGCATGCTTATCAACAAGTTCTTGTTCTATTTCCTGCGTAGACTTCTCCTCAAAGTCAACCGCCTTTACTTTAAATTCAGCCATAAGATTAGATTTAATTTATTTTACAAAGTTAATAAAAAAGTATATAATATTTTTTTATGGTCTACCGAGGCTCAAATTCTGCTAAATCAAAGCCATCTAAACTGTCTTCATTAGACTCAAAGTTTACAGGTGGAGACCCCTCCTTTCGCTGATTTATCAACTGCGACTGCTGGGTGTTTTGTTGAGATATCCTGTCAGCTTTTGCAGTCTCCCTAGCATCTTCACGGTCTTTTAATCCTTGAGCTTCTACGCCCTTCAACTGCATTTGCATTTGGAACTCTTCATACATAAGCTCTTTTTTCAACTGCGCCTCTACCTGCAATTTCTGTATCGAAAACTGCGACTCCGCTTCTTCTATCTGTATTTTAGCTTGTGTTTCAGCCTGTATAGCCTGCATCTTAGATTGCGCTGCCGCTTCTTGCGACTGCATATTAACCTGCGCTTGCATCTGCATCTTCTGTTGCTCACGCTCCTGGTCTTTGCGCTCTTTATCTTGACGCTTAACCTTTAAAAGCTCATTGGCAAGCTTTAGGTTTTTTATTTCTCTGATATCAATGGCATCTTCTAATGTTATCATTTCTCTGCTAAGAGCCATCTGTATATTAGCCTCTAGCTGAGCTTTTTCTTCTTCATCAGGCGACACTTCAATAAAAATACCAAAATCATGGAGATAAAGATTTTTTACATCTTCTAATATAGATACATTGTATTTGCCTATTTGATTTGAAAACTCCTCTTTGAAAGGAGCGTATTCTAATATATCCGATATCCTTAATGATAAAGCTTCTGATAATGCCCTAGTAAGATAAAGGCTACCCTCAAGTATGTGTCTAGTAGCAGTATTAGAGTTTAAGGCTGCCAATTTTTGTATTCCCACTAAAGAGTTAGGGTCGGGTGTTGAAGCATCACGAGCCTGATTTAATCCCGTTACATCTCTTAACATATTCATGTAGTGGTTGTATGTGCCCACTAAACTGCTAATTTTTGCTTGACCGCTGTTAGAGTTTAACTCTTGAATAGGTATTCTAGCATGGTTGAACTCTCCATCTTGAGTAAAGCTTCTGCCAATAACACTACCCGTTTGGAAATAAAGCCTTAGAGCATCTTCTGGGTTATAAGCACCACCATTGCCAAGGTCTACTTCATTAAGGCCATCAGCGTCAATATATACACCATCAGGCACCATCCGTGATATTACTTGTTGCAGTTTAAGGTGTGTTATCTGTATGAGGTCTGCAAAGGTAGTCATCCTTCTTACTAAAGACTCTATGACTCCTTTATACATTCTTGGCGCTACCGCAATATAGTTAGGCAGTGCTTGCTGTGATGCTGACTTAGGCCTTACCATATTTTTAGACATCTCCCACTTTAACAGGAATGGGCTTCCAAGAACCATAATGCCATCATACCATACGTCGATTCTTTTTTCTAGCTTTTCAAATCTATCGTTCTCGTCGGGCTCAGGATTAAAACCTTCATCTTTACGTATTACCTTTTCTCCCCCTGATGTTGTTTTTTTCTTTTTATGAATTATCTTTTTTGTAGTCTTATAGTTATAATATAATAAGGTTACAGCATCTTTTTCAAAAAGGTCTCCCTCATATGCTCGTATTGAAGGGTAGTATTCATACCACGCAGAAGCATATTGCTGTATCTCTTTAATGTCTTCATCTGTTAGGTCAGGCTTTATCTTATATAACTCTGTTATTGGCACCCTTTTAACTTCGCCCCAATAGAAGCAATCTTTAAAATAAGGGTCTTCAGTATAACTATAAACTAAATTAGCGGGGTCTACATATTCTACTTTCACTCCTGCCGCTGGCAAAAAGCTGTGTTTGCATACCCCCAAGCCTATTGTAGCGATATCGTAATCAAAACGCTTCCTTGTGTCATTATAATGATTCTCATCAAGAATAGTGTTTATCGCTGTTTCTTCAGCAATCTCTATTGCTGGTTTATATTTTAGCTGCATATATAGTGCTAGCTCCTGGTCGTTATTAGGCAACGTCTCAGGGTCTACACTAAAAGCATTAACGCCAAACTGCTCTTCAGTTTGCATAAGCAGTTCTTTTGCCACCATATCTGTTTCTATCATCTCCTGATGAGAGAGTCTCTTTTCTGATGACATTGCATCTTGAGCATAGGCGCTAATCTCAAAAAGCCTGTCGTTCATACCGTTGACAACGATATCTACAAACTTAGGAATAATAGGCACTGGCGTCCAATCTAAGTTAAGATATGAGAGGTCTCCATCAACTGCTAGCTCAGACTTATACTTTGATACAGGCTGCTCGCCCCTAGCATATAGCCTTAACTTGTGGTATTCTATCCAGTTGTTATAATATCGACATGAGCCACCTGCTCTGTCGAACCATTCGTTCTGAATAGCTTGACCTATTCTTAATCCGTATTCTTGTGTTGCTTTTTCGCTATCTGAAGCCACCTGCCCTGGGAAGCTTACTGGATTCATTATTACATCTATAGATTTCTTCATTTACCTTTGAATTTGGCTTATATTTCCTTTATTGGAGTATCTTGCAAATTTAATGCTTATTTTTGACTCTTTTTTTTGTGGCTGATATAAATGCTTTTGATTAGCCATAATTGCCAGCCCTGAGCTTATTGAAGCATCATGTTTTGTTCTTTTATTAATATCAAACTTAGCCCAATCTTCTAGGGTCTTATTAAAGTACATAGACCCTATTTCATCAGAGTTTCTATATGTGCCTTCTACATCATACCCTACATACTTTTCTATATAGGCTTCTATCGCTGAGGCGTGAGCTTGTTTTATATCTTCAGAAGTATTAGGCATGCCACCAAGCTCTTTTTCTGTGCGGCTTAATAAATGCTTTTGCTTATCAGGCCTGTTTATTGAAAAGGCCCTATATCCCCTGTTTTTAAAATGATATAGCAATCGCGCCTTGTTGTTCTCTGCCAACATCGGCATCCCATAAAATACGCACGCCATCAGTACGTCTTCAAAAAATATCTCTGCCGTCTGTGGTCGCGCTATATATTCTAAGAAAAACTCATTGCTAGGAGCATCGTCCATATTAAATTTCGTCATTCCATGCAAGGCTCCTTTAGACCCTCGACCATCTACTGTTGACGATATATCATATGGGTCACACCCAAAACTGCCAATGTGCTCATTGCCAGGGAGAAACTTCTCTCCCCTCTTAATGACATGGTTACGTTTATTTGCTGGTGGAACCCAAGAAACTAAAAAGCGCCCCCTTTTGTCGGGGGTCCATATTACTTCTGTATCTTTAATGCCGTCTTTCCAATGAAACCCTCCTTGTGTCAACACATGCTCTTTGATAAGATTATCATTATAGTCTATCTGATTATATATCTTAGTAAGATTAAAAATAGAACTTTTGCTTTCATCTCTAAATGCATGTGATGTAGTGCGAGGGAACTGCCTGTAGAACTCGTTAAGAGCATCAGGGTCTCCTTTTAAAGATACCACCTCATTTTCCCAATATGGTATAACCCCTGTTTCTATAAAATCTCCATAAGCATCTTCTACAGCTTTATCGGGATTAGCAAAAACAGGCCATCCATATCTATCAATATACCCTTCAAAGTTCCACTCCATAGGTATAAATAATGAATACAGCCCTGACTTAGTTTGACCGTTAGCATTACGCTTAGAAGGGTCAGAGTCTTCAAATAATTTTTGAAAGTTACCACCCCCTTTATCTTTAGCATTACATGTAGAACCCATCATACACTTCCCTACAATTCGCCTTCCAACCCTTAAACACGTTTTTGTTACGCGCCAGTTGTTTAATATATTATTAGGGCTAAGCCATTTACCTGATTCATCATGCACCAACAACAGCAGCTTTTCTCCATCATAGCTATTGTCGTCTGTATTTTTCCAATCTATAGTAGTGTCTAAGCCCTCCATCTCTTCATTGTGAGCATCATGCATGTTGTTGCGAGTTATTTTAGAGGCAGGTATTCTATATGATATCTCTGTCTTAGGCCTATCCATACCATCTTGTATGGGCTTAAAAAAGAAAGGATAATTTAAAGAGATAGGCACTACTTTATCTGTAAACATCTTTTTGGCATCAGCCCCTGTCTTTGACAGTATCCCTATCCTAGAGTCTCTAGTTAAAGTACCTCTGTTTACCGCTTCAGCAGAACTCATAAATGAAAATCCCGACCTCCTATTCTTTAGGTAACACATCCCAAAACTTCGAGGGTCAGCTACACAGGCTTGCCAGAATATATAAAATATCCTGTTGGCTTCCCTAAACTCTGGCTTTCCCACATCTATTTTTGTCCATTGAAGATACATATAATGTGTTCCTGTAAGATATGTGGCCTTGCCATTATTTGTAAACCAATGCCCTTTTTCTCTTCTGTCAAACTCACGCTCTATGTAATCCACCCATTTACTCTTAAAAGCATTATCTCTTTTATTCCAATCAAATATAGATTTAAGACGCAACAACTCTTTAGGACATATATGGGGCTCCCACATATCGTCATTGTTTTCTACTTTTTTTGGGGCTTTCGGTAAGCCTATTTTTATATTGTTTATTTCATATACTTCACCTAAGGTGCCGTCTTTAGAAATAATAACTATATCATAATCCTTATTGTATCCATATTCCCACGTTTTTGTTTTGTTCTTATTATAAATAGTAACAGGTAGGATGTCTACATCCACAATGCGATATAGACCGTGGTCTGTCATTTTTTGGACCTTCTTTCGGCAAAGCCTTGATTAGTGTTTTCTATCTGTGGAAGCTCTTCCCCATTTAGTGCCGCACGCTCCTCTTCTATTCTCTGCAATATTTCAAAAGCATCAAATATTGCGAGTTTCTTCGTAGCAGCAGCATTTTTAAGCCTATCGGCAGCTAGGTCATCGTCAGCATCAAATTTAATGATATCTTCTTCAGCAACTTTTATAAGCTCTTTTACAGCCTTTTCTCCTGCTGATATTATTCTTTCTTTTATTTTTATTACATCTTCACGCATATGTTGTGTGTCATCATCCTATATAATGTCTCTCCATTTATTTTAAACTCATATTCGCTTTCTGGAGTAAAGCTTATCACATCACCTTCCTTTATGTTAGCGCTTGCTAATTCTTGGTTAATATAACGAATTTCTCCTATAAGGTCAAGGTTTTTGTGGTTTTCCAAATTAGCAGTAAATATATTATAGTCATCATTTTCAATGGGCTTAACAAAACAATAAGGGCTCGGCGCTTTCCATTTGCCATCTTTTTGATATAAGTAAAACTGCACTTCATCAATAAGATATATGCTATCCCTAAAATATGAAAAGCTATCCCTTTCTCTACCCTTCATGTCGTAATATTTCCTAAACACATTATGATGCACTACTACTACATCACCTTTGCTTATCTCTCCCTTATAGCTGTTAGGCGTTGCCAACACTTCGGCAAACCTATTGGTTACGGTATGGTCTTCCTGGTCTGAGCTTATTATAAAGTCTACTTCACCATATTTACGTATATTATCGTACCTCCTGCCTCCAAGCGGTGTTACTATAAAATGATGTGGCGAGCGCATTATAAAAGGTCGATGTTGTATTCTACAGCATATGGCATATTGCCATTAAACTCTTTCCATAAAACAATACCTTCACTGTTTCGTATCCATATTTTTACTGTCCCGTCATCAAGCACTTCGATAGTGTCAATAACATCATCGGAGTGCCTAGATACGGTGTTGCCTTGCACATAATGCATGGCTCCTGACTTATAGTCGGGACCTATAGATACTTTACGTATATACATTATTCTTCTACAGTAAGGGTAGGCTCTTTTATGTATTTCTCATTAAGAGAGGCATTAAACTCTTGTATTTGTTTAGTTAGAGCCATATGTTCTCCAATATGAGTTTGTTTGTCTGCTGTAAGCCTAGCAATAGCAGCTTCAATATCTCCTATCGCTAAAAGATTTCTTTGCATTGTTACTTGAAGCTCTTGTCTTCTATTAAGGTCTTCTTCTGATAATTTAATTTCTTCTGACATTTGATTTAATTTAATTTAGTTAATAATATTTATTGTTTTACCATAACAATACCAGCAGCATTTAATGGCGCTGCGCCCGCTCCTGTTGTTTGGTATAATTGTCCCGCTACTAAACCACCCACTCCTGCGGCTGCATCATCATCATATGCTGTTAAGGTAATTGCTGCATCAAATAGAGACTGCACAGTAAAATTTTTAGTAGCATCTGCTGACCCACTATCGGTCCCCAACACTAAATCTGCTGCTACTGGAGTAGCTGTTGCATATGTGCTTATTTTAGCCATTGATTTTGTCTTTTATGTATTTGTAAATATCTTTTGCGAGCATACCAGCAAGACCACCAAGAAGACCTATTATCAAAACCTTCCCTGCTTCTGCTCCTGTTATTATGCCTGAAAACATTGTCATTGCGTTTCCTCCAATAAAGCCTATCGCTCGGTCATGTATGTCTTCCATAGTCATCATTTTATTTTTGGTCGTCGGCGCTAGTAGAAATCTCCTTGATATTGAAAGAAGCAAGATACCCTGCTACTACTCCTAATCCTACTAATCCCAACCCCACATATAACACTTTATCTTGTCCTGTTTCTAATCCTTGGTCTATTACTGTTAGTCCGACTGTTATTAATGAGCCCCCTCCAAGTACGCTAAATACTCTTTTTGAAGAGACTTTCCCTTTGTGGTCTTTAACGACACTAGCTGTCGCTTTTGCCACGCTAGGTAATACTTCTGCTAATAGTTTTTTAAACATAAGATTAATCTTTGTTGTGTTTTACAAAGATAATAAAAATTATCTTTCCATTCTTTTTATGCTGTCCATATGACAAGTTACTATCTTATCCTGAAAAGCCTCATTAAGAAGGAGTTTACACTCGGTAGGGTTGGTATAGAAAAAATTCTCTATAAGAATAGCGGGACACGTTGTTTTCTTTAACACATAAAAATGCGCCTCTTTATCTTCGTCGCCGTCAGTATTATCGTGTCGCAGCTTTCGGTCAGGGAAGTAATCTTTCATGGTTTCAAGAAATGCCGATGCTATAGCATCGCTCTCCGTTTGACCTACTGAAGTGTATATGCTATATCCATGCGCTTGTGGGTCAGAGAACGCATCGCTATGCATAGACACATATATGCAGTTCTTCTTCTGGGCGTGGAGGTTATTAGCCCTCTTTACGCGCTCTTTTAGGGAGATATCTTCCTCCGAATCTACAATATCAATAGCGTCGATACCGAGGGCTTTACATTGCGCCACCATACTTTTTACTATCTGCCTATTACCGACACCCTCAAAATATTGTCCGAACTCAAACTCTGGGCTTCTCTTGCCTGCCGTTTGGTATTCTCCATCTATCATCCCTCCATGACCTGGGTCTAGCAGCCACGTGTATTTACTCTTTTTCATTGCATTAATTTTAAACATCCACTCTCCAATTATTGTCTTTATGTGTGCGCTAATAGAAAACATAAAAAACTTTTAACAATTCCACTTCCTTAATGCTTTATTTATTCTTGAGTTAGGGTCGTTGGCTGTCTTTTTGCTGGTAAGCTTTTTCTTCATTCCTGACATCCTAGCACAAAAAGAGCTACGCCTTTTAGCGGCCTTACTCCCCTTCTTTAGCTTTGAAGGCTTAGTAGTAACGGCAGTCTTTAGCTTAGAGCCAGGGTTCTCCTTTCTGTATGATGCAACGCCTTTTTTGTTAAGACCCCCTGATGGGCTTTTGCCCTCTTTACGTTGCCATGCTGCTGTCTTTGCCATTAGTACCCAGATTTAGTAGTTTTCTCCATCCCGTATCCAGGATTGTTTTTAATCTTTCCACCATGAGATTTCTTAAAAGAATCTGCTTGCGCTTTTCCTAAAGCATTATAGGGAAATGTTTTTGTCTTCATCTTCCCTGTCTCCTTGCATTTATATTTTACTGTTGGCATATTATTTACGTTTTAATGATTTAACTTTTCTTCCCATCCCCACTTTTCTTTTTTCTGCTTTTTTCTTTGATAGCTGAGACTTACTCATCTCGCTTTTTGTTTTTGGCGTTTTACTAGAAACACGCTTTGTAGGCCTGCAATATTCATTTTTTCCACCTGAACCACAAGGCTTTCCCGTTCTCGTGTCTACCCATTTTTCTTTTTCCCAACGCTTTAAGCTTGACCCTTTAGATGTTTTTTTTACAGTGCCACTTTTTTTTCGGCACTTAGCAATAGCCTGAGAAGCCCTAGCACTAGGAAATACCTTATAAGAGGCTTTTACTTTTTTATAACATCTATCTTTGGCCACTTTTTCTTTTCTTACGTTGTTTTATTTTTTTCTTTAACTTTTCTAATTTGCGTTCCATTTTGTGTAGGCTCTGCATTTGGGAGTCCACAGACTTTTGGCATTTTTTTTTTGACATCGAAACAGTGTCGATAATCAGCGTGTCATTGCCCCTAAGATAGTCGTAGATAACAACCGTGTCTTTAGGCTCCTCAGCTACTTCCATTGCTGGAAAGTCGCAGCTACTCGTTGCTAATAAAGTCAATAATATGCTTATATATTTCATCAGTCTTTGTTTGAACGCTTTTTAATCTCTCCTCCAATCGGATAACCGCCTCGCTGTTGGCTTCCAATGTAGTTACCTTTTTCTCCAATTCATCGAGCCTATAGCTGGTAGTAAAATAAAAACCTATTACCGTACATAAAAATACGCCTATAGTACCTAAATATTGTATGTCTATCTTAATCTCCTTCATTTTTTCTTATCCCTTATCTTTATCTGCATCTCGCATATGGCGATGTTGATAGCGACATT
>CEON01023120.1_pt1 | contig 15989 bp, 7 predicted proteins | sample 530291 | NCBI WGS metagenome assembly CEON01 (sample SAMEA2619888, study PRJEB7988) | marine metagenome | biome: marine biome (ENVO:00000447); feature: surface water layer (ENVO:00002042); material: "saline water (ENVO:00002010), including plankton (ENVO:xxxxxxxx)" | depth 5 m
GATGGATCCTGAGGTCTTTATTGAAGCCGGCTCGCTGTTCCGCCATGAGGCGCAGGACCGCGACGCGAAGGTGCTTGAGTTGTTGCAGCTTGGGCTGCTTGATCCCCAGATCGCGATGGACGAGCTCAGCTTTAGAACTGGCAACGCCTTTGTGTCTGAGAAGGTTCGGGGCATTGCTCACGCCCAAGACATGCTTGAGGCGGCTAAGCTCGGCGCTGAGCCTCAGATCTACATGTCTGATGATCTCGACGCGTTCCGAAAGGTGTTCACCGAGTTCATGCAGACCGCTGAGTTCTACGCCCTTGACGACGCTGCTCAGGACAAGGTGTCGGAGATCTTGGTGTCAATCAACACTGTTGGACAGCCGCAGCAAGCGTTCGAGATGGCTCTTCAAAGCCAGACCGTCTACCCGCGCCCACCGGCCCCTGCCATGGGCATGGCCCCTCCCCCCATGGGGCCACCGCAGCCGCCTCCGGGTGGAATGGCCCCAAGGCAGCAGCCTCCCGGCAGCGCAACAGCGGCGGAGAGCATGACCGCTAACCGGGGAGAGGCGCTTATGACAAGCACGCCTGGAGGAGGTGTTCTGTGATCGTAAGCGAAGTCACGACGATGTTTCGGCAGTACATCGATGAGCCTGATCAGACTTTTGTGACCGACGCGATGGTTGCGACTATGCTGGCTCAGGCCTACAGGGAGTTTCAGTGGATAGTCAGTCAGGTAGATCAAAACATCTACACAGCGAGCGTGGACATTGTGATCGCATCGGCCTCGTCCTACGATCTTGGCGCAGCAGCAAACCCAGTCAGGATTTTTGGGGCGGACGCCAACCTGACCAATCCGAGGTTCAGGAAGCTCGTGTCGTTGTACACTGTGAACTCGGACGGAACTCTCAACCAGCCGTTGAGGCCGCTGACGGGGCAAGAGTCGTTAACTGTAGCATCTGACGCCTTCTTGCTAGACAACACAACACTTAGGTTCCCCTCGTCATACAACGCGACTCTGAGACTCAAGTATTTTCCAGAGCCGATTTCGGGAGGCGGTGCTCCAGGCGATGGATACGTGGACTGGACGACGGGAACCTCCTTTATCGACAACCTGTCTATGTACCACGACGTGATCGCGTTGCTCGGTGCTAAGCAGTACGCCATCTTAGATGGCGCGTTTAACGAGCCCTTGATGGCCCAGTTGCAGCAAAGGATTGCGTCGTTGACGGAGTACCTCAACACGCGGAACTCTTCAGGCGCTCAGTACGTCAGCGTTGTGAGAACCGGACACGGGTTCTACTAGGGGGCACAATGGCGATTGCAGGCGAGGAAGTCGAGCTCCTCGAAGAGGGCACCCACATTGTGGGCCCGACCAGGGGTGCATTCGCCTTGAACATGCTGTACCGCCAAGACGCTTGGCGAGTGCGTAAGGGCTTTGGTCAGGTGACGCAGTTCACCACCCAGATGCCCAAAAACAAGACGACGGACACCTCTAGGGCGGCTACTCGGATCGTTCAGAAATGGGGCTACCAGAAGCACCTTGGGTCTGCGTTGATCAGCACGTCGTTTGGCCACGACCAAATCGTGTCAGTCTTTTACTGCGACAACCATACCGGTGACGGCGCGGACAAGACCCAGGTAATGCCGCTGTACTGCGTCAACATCTACGACATTACGACTGACGCGCGCTGGGAAGAGCCGATCTACGTTCACACATCTACAAATGACGTGCGCGGCCAGGTCACAGCAACAAGCCGTAACTTGGGCCAAGACGTGGAGTCCTGGTACGCGCATTACGACACCGATCTGCAAGTAGACGCTCAGAAGTGGGTAAGCGCCACGGACGACGAGCAGTTCTATTTTCAAGAGTACGCCCACAACGGCGAGACCAACGTCCTGTTCTTTGGATCAAAACGAACAGGGCTCATGTACTACGTGCCTGCAACCATGCCCAAAAAGGCCCGGTTTAGAACGATTGACTCCGAGTTCTACCACGAGTGGGCAAACCCGTACGGGGAGTCCTCTCTCGTACAGCAGGCTACCGTTCGTGTTCCGACTACAGAAGTAGGCGAGTCTATCGCCTATCTAAGGCCGGACGAGGTTGGAACGCCTGACGCCGTGTGTGCTCTTGGGAGCCGGCTAGTGTACGCGGTCAACCGGACGATTTTGTTTAGCGACATCAACGACCCCACAGCCATTGGAACAGATAACGTTATTGTCATCCCTTCCGAGAATGACGTTGTTGCAATGGCTGACTTTAACGGCCAGTTGTTGATCCTCACGTCAGACGAGACGTTTGTTTACCAGCCATCTACTGGCGCAACGGTGTCAGCGGGGCGGCTTATGCCCGTGTCAGACACGGTTGGGTGCGTAGGGCCCTCGGCTATTACGCGAGCCTTAGACGCCTTGTTCTTTGTCGACAAGTCGGGCGTCTACACGTACTCGGGGGATCTACAAATTAGGCTGAGCAGCGGAAGGCTAGACGCGTACTTTACTGACTACGCGTCAAACCCCCTCACGTCTTTCTTCGAGCAAAACGGCTACACCCCGCTACAGACTGAGCAGCCTCACACCACGCTCTACATGCAAGGCTCCGACGTTAACTGCACCTATGCGCCTGAGCTTCGAGCGCTGTTGATCACAGTACCCGAGCAAAACCTCACGATCTGCTTGTCGCAAAGCAAGTGGTCTTTTTGGAGCTACACCTCTAGCGTCTATCACGCGACGGTAACCGGCGGAGGAGGCTCTTCAGAGACGAGCTCGTTTCCGGGTATTGTTCAAGACTCCGACAACCCAGAAGGACGGATCACGCACCCGTGGTTAGTGTCTAGCCAGGAAGAGCTGTTTCTTGTGGGAAGCACGGACACGCAGTCCCTTACTGACGCAGCGCAAAAGTACACCGGCAGTTGGGTAGACGTAGACGATGACGTTAAATCGTCGTCTGCGTACATCCTGCGGTACGGGCGCGGTGGCGGGATTGACAGGTCTGTGCGTGATGAAGACGACCGGTACATCGCAGGCAAGTACGTTCCTCAGAACTACACGCCAAGCGCAGATGGCGTCACCTGGTACGTTGATCCTTGGATTCCTGTTAGCAAGGGGTACGTCTTCCCAAACGGCTACACGGTGGCCTCTGACGACAACGTCTGGCTCTTGCCGCTTGTGATCGTCCCATCGGGGACCGTCATGCTCGGCTCGTCAGCGTTTTCGGTTACTCAGTTTAAGATCTGGATGCTGTTTGATCACGACCACTGGCAACCCGTGGTTCAAGGCACGGACCAGACAGCCTCATCCCAGATCGACTTCTTGTTGCCTTCAGAAAGAATCGCTAGCTGGAAAGGCTACTACGTCAGCCATTCGCCAAACACGATGGGCACCGATGAAAAAGTTCAGGTGTATGACTCTTCTGGAGGATCTCCCGCGTACAACGGAGATGAGATCCGAGTCGAGTGGTACGGCGGAGGGCCGGGGCACACGACGGGCGACTGGTACCACTGCCCAGACATGAACCTGTCTCCCGTCAGGAGACAGGTCATTATGTACATTCCGATCCGCGCAACAGACGCAAGCTACAACGTCTCAGGCGCGGGCCTTACGGTTAATGGAGCGACAGAGGGGGGACTGGTTCTTCCCTGGGTTAAGAACAGCAACACAGGCTCTGGCGTAACGAGCTCGGCAGACAACGGCTTTATCCCTTGGGAGCAGTGGACAACAACAGACAAGCGCGCCCTAGACAACGTGGCCCAGCCCGTCGAGTGGGCGTTCAAGTCTCCTGAGGTTGGGGACGGCGCTGTAGGGGTGAAGGCTCGCGGACTGTTCTCCAAGTTTGTAAGCAAGGGGTCAGCGCTAGCCGCAAACTACCTAGTTCCCAACTGGCTCTACGGGCTTTTTAACGTTGCCGTGGCAAGCGAGCAGAAAGGCTGGACCATGCAGGTGGTCGACACCACCCAAGACTCTTCGGCTGTAGACAGCCCAGCGTACGAAGAGTCTAGATCTGAAGGCACGATCCGAACGCGAGTCAAAGACTCAACAGCCGGCCTGGTCGACAAGACGTTTGGGACAACCGGGATCAAATACGGCAGCAGCGACCTAGACAACAAAACGCAAGGAACCTACCTCATCGACGACCCCAACCCCGAGATAATGGCTACGTCGCTCTCCGTCAAAGGCAGGAGCTTCACGTACATGATCTTTGGGTTTATCCAAGAAAGGGCCCAGTCCCTGTCGTTTGAGTCCGTCAAGGCGGTGCTTCGCCGTGCTGGCGGAGGCCGACGGAGGAGGGGCAGGTAGTGTCTAGAGTCTATGAGATCCCCGAGCGGGAACTGGCCAACCGCATCACCATGTTTAACCAGCAGGTTAGGGACGACATGGCGCGCGTTGTTACGGCCGTTGGCATCAATGGAGAGGCCCCAGCGCCAATTGAAGAGGGGTCGATCTCCAACAACGCGATTACCCTGCCGAGGGGCGACAACTACGGTTGCCACCTAAGAGTTGCAGACACCACCGTGCGAGGCCTGTCTGCCGGCTGCTACATGACGCGAAAGGCCACCGTTGAAGCGGACGCAGTGTTTGAGGGGATACACTTTGTATCCAACGACGCTAACGTCAACGCCCTCGCAGAAATACGAGGCACTGCCGTGGTGGTGTTCAGGAACTGCACGTTTGAAAAGCGAGCTCAGGACACAGCCACTTACGTTGTGGTTGCTAACGGGGCAAAAGCTCTGCTGGTTGGGTGTGTCTTCAAGGGAGACACTTCCGCGGCAGGGAACTTGTTTGACCACTCTGGGGCAGCGGGCAACGTCCAAGTCGTGGGTTGCTACAACAAGACAACGCACGGGCTTGGAACAGTAACGACTACGGCGAGCATCTAATGGCACAGACTAAGCACACGCGGATCATCACTGACGAGCAGTTCTCTAAGGGGACTACCGTTGACGGATCTCGCTTGGACAAAGCGCTTGATGAGACCGTTAAGTATTTTAACGACATGCCCCCCTCTGCCATCAGTAGCCGCTTTGTTCCTGTCGACTACGTTATGGGCTGGATGCCTGAGGCCGCTGAAAACTCGGCGTTGCTTGACCTCATTGTTACTAACGACGGTTCAGGATATGCGCTGCCGGTAGGCGACTGTCCAACCAGCACTAGCGGCGGCGGGTCCAACATGACCGTCGACTTCTCTGTTGACGGATCTGGCAACATCAATGGAGCCACCGTCCATGACGCGGGAACAGGCTACGCCTCTGGGGACACCGTAACCCCTACCAGATACTCTGTCGCAATCGTGGCCGCTGGAACCGGCTACGGATCCGCAGGGACCGGAGTGGCTACAACCTACGGAGGCGCAGGCACCGGCCTGACCGTTGACTACACGGTCAACGGGGCAGGCAACGTGACGGAGATCACCGCCATTCGCAACGCTGGCTCTGGCTACACAACTGGCGACGTTCTTACCATTGTCGCTGGTGACAGCAACGCTACCTTTAGAGTGGCGTTTGCGGCGGGAGACGCGGTGCTCACCTTGACCGGAAGGTCTAAGCACCACTGGCCTTGGGTTGGCACATGGAACCGCGACGGAGAAGTTGCGCCTGGTTCATCCACGCCAACGGCTTACCTAAACCAGTTTAGGATCAAGGGAACGCTTGTTCCCGGCATTATTAACAGGGAGGCTGGGTCGGCTTGGCCGCTTGGTAGCCAGCTTGCCTGGACCACCGAGCTGTTCTTTGGAAAGCCGGTTTTGTTTGACGCCATAAACCTGTGCTTGTGCTTAGACCACTTTGATTCGTCGACAAAGCCTTTTGCTGAGGGCACCGGCACAACGACGTACACATGGCTCTCAGATTACGCTACCGCCAACGCGTCAACAGGGCAGCCCCTGAACGACCTTCAGGTGGTCGTTCAGGTTGCGGACACCTTTGACAACAGGATTAGGGCTAAGGATTCAGCGGAGATTCAACGGTACGCCTTTACGCTTAGGTCGGACGATTTCTCGTGGCAGAAGCCCGGGGTAGGCGCAGCCACAGCGCCTGGATACGATGACATGAGTCCAGCGTCTTACTCGGGCGGAACGATCCGAGGCAGCGTTGTGCAGCTTCAGGAGCTCAACATTCCTGTACACATGAACGCCATCGTGCGGGTATCTGTTGTTTTGCCGATTTACGCGGACTTAACCAAAGCCTTTTGGGGCACACAGGCATACAGTAAGCAGTACGTCACCATGGCCGTGACCACGCTTGAAGAGGTTGAGTAATGCCGAAGTTTGACCGCAAGAGGCTGGCGCGAGGCACCAAGCTTGTGCCTTCGCAGATTACAGATCCGATCACAAGCGCAGCCGCAACGGGCGTCGCATCTGCCGTTAACTCGTGCAGCCTAACCAGAGACAACCTGGCAAAGAAATGGGCACCGTTTAGGGTCAACCTCTCTGTCCCGTACATTGAGGGCAAGTTTCAGGAGACTGGCGATGTGTTCACCGGAAGCGGAAACATCTCAAAACCGTTCAGCATCCCCTTTGCTCTACCTCCGCTTCAGGACAGCTTTAATGTTGATACGTTTGAAGGTCGCAAGTATCCAGATACAACAACGGCTCCACCGCCTGTGGTCGTTCTTGACGAGGTTTCGATCTCGGTAGATCAACGCGCAGAGCCGTCTGCGCTGGCTAGCCAGTATTTGAATGCCGTGCAAGGCAACAACATAAACAACACAGGCAAGCTTGATTATACGAACTGGGACAAGATGACGATGCGAGCAAGCATCCTCACCAAGAACCCAGTGTTCTTTGGCGGTCAAACGCCAATGAGCCCTAACTCAATCTGGACTATTGAGGTTGCCTACAATCAGTGGGCTGCTCAGGGGCCCTTTGTCATTAAAGACATCGCCAAGGTGGTAGATCCATGGAAGACCATGGTTTTTGCCCTTGAGTTCCCCGACATGGCTGGGGCTGACGTTGCTGTTTGCAACGTGAATGTCAGCATGAAGTTTCGGCATGAGCTCGTTGAAAGGGACACTGGCGGATCTACGGCTGTTCAAAACTGCCCTCCTCTTGTTCACACAAGGCAGACACGCACGCTCAAGTCTCAAGACACCATATCGATCACAACCCCTGCTTCTGATTCGACCATCATGTCGGAAGGGGCTGGCGGCGTAAGCGACAACCTTGGGCGTGTTGACGAGGCTGCTGCGGCTAAGTTCAAAGGCGGTGTAGATAGAGACGGAGAGACCGGTCCTGTTGAGGAGATTGAGACGGACTCAGGCTACTCTGTGATCGCAGTGCCTCTGTTCTCTAATCGCAGAAACGGAGGCATCAGTCCTTACGACGTTGAAAAAGAGCCCTACGTCGTGGCGGGAGACAACTCGTCTGCTTTGTGGGACAGGCGGCTCATTCCGATCACGTACCCAATGGCCGTGCATCACGTTGTTCTTTGCTACAACTGGCAGGGCTGGATTAGCTACCCACAGCAGTGGGGCTTGGGGACCAACAACCAATTGCAGGTTCCCCAAACGTCCACCTTTCAAGTGGACGTTGGGGTGGGGATCGCCACTGGCCTCAAATCAGACGACTTCACGTACGAGCAAGTCGCCGAGCTTACCATGATGCAGCCCAACCTGGCGGCAGGCACATGGATGAACAAGCAGATCGACGCGGTCAAAAGCGCACAGTTTAGCGCGTACGGACGAACCGGCATTCCTTACGGCTATCACGGATGGGACTGGGACGTCCTTTCGGTACCAATCGTTGGGAACCAGGGTAAGGGCTTCTATACTCAGGGTGAGCCGTACTATATCGGCAAGTCTCGGTGGCCCACTGCGGTGACGTCTGCCGGGGCGACAAACAGGACCGATGTCCTTCAGGGCGACGGAGCGGCGCGATCCCCCAGAACTGCTGGCCAAGAGCAGTGGATTGAAGTGCGAATGAAGATCTCAGACAGCGGCGGCTTGTTCCTGACGGACGCCGCTTCCGGTGCTTTTACTGGCGGCGCTCAGTCCGCCAACACTTTTATCTCTGGGTATCAGGGGCACTGGGTGTACATCATTGGGAAGAAGTTCCTGACATAGGGAGTCATCGATGGCTATTAAGCAAAGGCCAGAAAAGCCAAAGCCAGATCTTACCGGAACAGCCGCAACTGGCGGTCCCGTGCTTCAACAAAAGCTTATCGAGGGCGGCGTAGCTGGCCCAATGGCTAGGCGGGGGACAGGAGAGGCCAGCAAAAAGTCGACTCGCTGGATCGCCAAGACAAACCCGTTGACCCAGGAGGTTCAGAACCGAGAGGAGCAGCGGGCTGCGTACGAGGCCCTTGTCGGCGCGGCCGAGAGCGACTTGGCTCGCCGAGAAAGCATTATGCAGGAGGCAGAGACCGCCGGAAGGCGGCAGGCTGCGGAGGCGATGCTGCAAGGAACAAGGGGCATGGAGGCTGGCGGAGCTCGTGCAGCAATGGGAAGGCAGGCGGCGGCTGACACCTTGATGCAGCAGCAGCAGATGGCTGCTACTCGTGCAGCGGAGACCCCGGCGTTTGACATTGCTCAGCTAAAGGCAGACGTGACCGCTCAGATCCAGGCTCTTGGAGATCTAGGCACCGACCGCATTGCAAAGATGGCCTCGTACCAGCAATTGCTAGAGCCTTACGCCCCAGGAGAAGCGCGGGATGCGGCTCTGGAGTCGTTGATCACAGAGGCAATCCGCCAAGGGGATTACTGGGTTGTTACGCAGTTGAACAACCAGTTCAGCACAGGGCCCAAGGACGAGTACGCATACGCGCTTGATGAACAAGGCAACGTAGCTGAGTTTGGCGGCGAGAACTTCCCGGGGTGGACGCGAGTCGATAATCCTGATGGAAGCTTCTACTACTACAAGCCAAGCACCGAGACTCAGGCCGGCCAGTATTTGGCGCTAAACCAATACCCAGAGGTAGGGTCATAATGGCTCGGATCAGACCAGGAACAATGCCAGTGAGCCTTCCCGGCGTTGCCCGGGCTATTCAGGCTATTGGGCCCCGCAAGTACGCGCCTAATCAGATTGAAGTAATGCGGGAGGCTGACCGCCTGCGCCGTAAGCGCGAGGCGGGAGAAAGGCTTACGCCGCAGGAGATCGCCGCATGGGCGAAGCTTGCTCAGCTTGTAATGACCGACGAGACTCTTATTGGAGGCCTGGTCAACTTGGCTTCGCGAAGCTCCAGAGAGGCTGCTCTCAAGGATCGCCTTGAGGAGGCCTCCGCCACTGCTGCCGCAGCGGAGGCCTCTGCGGATGCGACACCGGCTGTCGCGCCCGCGCAGCCGGTTGTAGCGGCCATGTCTTCGGCACAAGCCCCGCAAAGCATCCCGGTCCAGTCAGCAGCCCCACCGGTTGCACCGCAGGTTGAGCCGGCCCCTGCGCCCGCTCTAACCGGCCCAGAGGCGGTTATGGCCAAGGAGCGCGAAGAGCGGGCGGCGGAGATGAAGCGCTTCCAAGAGGTAGCAGAGCGCAGGGACTTGACTGTATCCGACCTCTACGGCTTGGCTGCTACGGCCAAGTCGCCCGAGCAGTTGAGAACCGTTATGGCCATGGTTCCTGGCGTAATTGAGCGCGATCCGGCATACGCGCCCAAGTCTTTGTCTGAGCTCTTGTTTGGAACGCGCGGCGGAACAAACAAGATCAACAAAGAGCTTATGGACATCTGGGGCAGCGCCCGACGCGCTACCCGAGAGGAGTCGATGCTCAAGCAAATGCAGCGTGGTGCTGGCATTAAGAAGACCGAGGCCGGCACCACAGACATCATAAGCAAGACCACGGATAGGGAGGCCACCAGGGCCCCCCGGATTGCAAAGATCGACGCGCAAGCAGACGCTTCGGTGGCCGCAGCAGAGCAACGAAGAGAGGCGGCTCGTCTTGCGCGAGAGAGAGCTGACACTGAAGCAAGCCGACGTCCTGGTCGGGTAAAGGCTGACGAGGCTCTTGCAAAAGCGAGGGAGGCGTCTGCCAAGCTAAGCGACGCTAGAAGGAAGGCCATTGAGAAGAAAGCGGCCAAGGCTCTTAGGAGGATTGGCAGCAGCATTCCCAAGGGACTGCCCCCTGAAGACCAGACGATCCTCGCGCAGTACGCAACTTGGGCAGACACTAAGCCGGAGAATCGTGGCGACTTGCCAGAAGGGAATCCGTTTAAGGGCAAGGGAGCAGCCGCGGCGGCACAACTTGCTAACTCGATCCTCATGGGCATGAACAAAAAGAGCAGCCTTTACAAGACCACTTCAAACACCATCACGAGCATCGGGTCTAAAGCTCTGAAGAAAGGCAAGCCCAGAGCATCGGATCCTTTCGCGAGGGAAAAAGCGGCCTACCAGATCGCAAAGAAAGAGTGGGAGCAGCTTAACGCGCAGTACCTAAGGCAGACGCCGGTCGAAAGGACGTCAGAGAAACGCTTAGCAAAAGGCAAGCCGACTCTTAAAGACAGGGTCGACAGCGCGCGCGAAGAGATGATGCGGCTGTTTAAGCTTGCGTACCCCGAAGGTGAGTAGTCTTGGAAACGCTTGACGACTACGTCAACTACCTGGGTGCGCTTGGGTTGTCGAAGGAGGAGATCTCCGAGAGGGTCGGCTATCTCACCGGCACGGATCCCACGAGACAGTCGGTAGACTTTTCGCAGAAGGTAGATCCGCTCGACCTAGACGCGGCCATCAACTTCTTTGGCGACTCGCCCCCCACCTCCAAAGAGGAGGTGGGGAGGCAGAGAGACCAGTACGAGTTTGAACGAGCCATTGAGGCGCAGAAAGAGCGCGAAGAGAAGCTCGTTGAAGACGAGCAAAGAGCGCCTCGCCTCAGCCAAGGGAAGCCCCTGATATCGCCCGGGCTTGAGCCAATGGTAGAGAAGGCCTTCAGCGCACAAGGACTGAAAGAAGCCGCCGGTTTTATGGCCGAGCTCGGAAGAACGCCTCTCCAGATGATGGACTACTGGCGGCGAGAGCAGGACATCAAAGAGTCAAAGCGCAGGCAATACGATCCTGAAGGAGTGCGATACGATGAGGCTCTAGAGAGGGCTGGCGGAAAGCTTGCTGAGCTTACCATGTCCAGAGACCAAATCTTAGAGCGCGCAGGAGCCACTGAAGCGCCGAGGGCCGCTGGGGTAGGAGCGCCAACCCGCGAGTACGACCAAAGCGTAGAAGAAGCGCTGGCGTACGCGCGCGGAGATAAGCTCGCCCCTCCCGGCACTGACATCCGCGAGATGCTTGTTGAAAGAGCAAGACCTGGCAGCGACGCGGAGATCCCCGAAGTAGAGCCGCCTGACCCAGCCGGCACAATCGGACGTGCCGCAGGGCGGCTGTTCTGGGGCACCCTGGGTCTAGCCGACCTGACCTCTGTGCAGCAGAGGGAGATCGCCAACATCCACGCCAGAGAGACGTACAACAAAGCGCTTGAGGCAAAGCAGAACGGGCTCAGCACCATTAAGATCAGCTTGCCACCGGCCCTTAGCGCAGAGCCAGGGATGGGCAGGCCTTACTCCCAGGTGAGCATCGAGTACAACGTAGACGATCTGATCAACAAATACGGAGGGGCCGAGAAGCTTGAAGAGAACAAGAGGGAGACAGAGAGGCTTGCCTCAGCGGTAGGTGACGCTCTGGACGAGCAGCGAGAGCACATGAACACTCTGCTGGCTGGAGACCCGGACCTCTTCTCCAACGAAACCAGAGAGCTTTGGCGGCAGAACCTCGGCGACGTGATCAACGGCTTGGCACAGTTCGCCGTGTACGGATCTGGCATCTCCCCCACGACGCCCGAAGAGCAAGAGCTTAGGGGCTTCGCTGAGAACTTCATGGGGCTTGAGTCGCAACGAAAAGCTTTCGGTCTGGACATTGGAGCGAACATCATAGCCGGAACCGCAAAGGTGTTCACAAACCCGATGCAGACCTTGCAGACAGAAGGCCCTACAATGGCCTTCGATCTGCTGGCCTACACCAAGGCCCTCAAGGCAGCGGCCAAAGCCGGCAAACTCGCGATACCCGACAGGGTTATGGCGCAGATGGACCGACTTGATGCGCTGGTTGCTCCAGTAATCGAGCGGATCAACTCCAGCGACATCGGCCAGCTACGCATGCGCGTAAAGCGGCTGCTCGATGACTCTGCGGCCAACGTCAACAAGCACGCAGAGGCGCTGGCTTCAGACATCCTTAGGGAGGCTGAGAGACAGCGCGGAGCGGTGGACAACGTTGTCCAGACGCGCGTGATCCCTGAACTCAAGAGCGAATACCGAGTGCCTGTGTATGCCGACGAAACCGGTATGGGGTACGGGACTCGTGTTCTGTCGTACGAGCAAAGACTAAACGAGCTCCGCGCTCTTGAAAGCAAGGCCGCTGGCAGACAGTACACGCCTGCCGAGTTCGACGAGATTCTGAAGCAGCGTGTCGAAGACATTGAAGCTCAAGGCTACGGGTCGCTGACTGTAGAGGAGTACGTCTACAACCAGCATTACAATAAGTTTGGAGACGACAGCGACAGGGTTGTTGGGTACCGCAAGATCAAAGAAGACCAGCGCGCGAGCGCTACTGAGGACGGGCGAGATCTTCAAATTAAGCCAGGTCTTCGTCTGCAAGAGCCTGAGGCTGTGTACACGACGATCCGCAACGTTCCCATTGTCAGAAACAAGCGCGTGGTGGACACGCGGCCAGAGGTTAGAATCCTTGAAAGTGAGCGTGAACTGTTTGAGCAAGAGGCTGAGAAGGCTTTTGCTGATGCCCTTGCAGAAGCCAACCTTAGCCGAGCCGCCGAAGCCGAAACGGTTCAAGCGCCATCGGGCCTTGGAAAAGACGGCAACTGGCGTTACGCAAAGACAGCCAAGTCCTATGACCTTACTGGCCCGCAGTTGGAGGCGTGGAACGCTGCCCTGAACAAGGCGCTTCCTGCCCTCAGAAAAGCCCGAAGGATTAAGGACAAGGAGCTTAGCGGTAAGCGGTTTGGGTCGGCTTTGGGCAAGCTTCGTAACGAGCTTAAACGGATCGGCGATCAGAAGGGCCAGTTTAGGCCGACTGCACCTGATGTTGTTGAGGCGAGGCTGCGGAAAGAAGCGCGTGCGAAAGCCGCCCAAGAGGTGCTCAACAAACGATCACCGTGGGGCCGGCTTGGCGACGAGGAGCTTGATCCTCGGTCGCCAATTGAGACGAGGTACTACACCAGCAAGGTTGTGCTTGGCGCGCAGCCTGACGGGTCTGTAAGCGTCGCTCGACCAGAGCCCATGGACCTGTCTAAGCAACAGTTCGAGCTCGCTCAAACGGGACGGCGTCTTGGCGAGGGTGACACCTACGATGAGATGATCGACGAGTTTGCAAAGATGAACCGGTCTGGTGACTTTAAGACCAGTGAGCTTGCGGGCGAGCCGGCTACTTACGTTGTCACGCCTTACCTAGACTTCGACGGGAAGCCCGGGAGCGCTGGGGCTGAGGCCAAGCGGGCCATTCAAGAGCTTGTGGACTCCTTGGCGGTCGACGCTGAGGATGCGAAAGGTCTGTTCCAAGAGATCGAAGCCAACCTTGCTCGCAGCATGGACCCAAACCTTCCTGAAATCCTCAGGTCTAAGTCGTACAGGGAGGCTGCGGCTGACAGGGTTGCTCGGATCTACGCGAGCAAGATGAAGAGCGCCACGGGCAAAGAAATGCCCCGGTCTAAGTACAACAAGATGGTTGACGACATTGAGCGGCAGATTGAGGAGTCTCAAGCACCAGTGCTGCCAAGGTCTGAAGCGCCAGGCAACGTCAACCCCGAGAACTTGACCTTCGAGTTCAAAACGCCCGACGGAAAAGACCACAGGGTTGATCTGCTTGAGGTGACCAAGGGCATGATCATGAACACTGACGCCGACCCAAAGCTTCGGCGTCAGATCCTGGCGGAGTCACTGGCACAGACAGCCAGAAGAGCGGGGATTCGACGAGCGCAAAAGTTCTCTCAGGACAGGTTCAAGGCCACGATGGACGAGGGCCTAGACGAGAGGTGGCTCAAGTACAACATCGCAGATGCGGCCAAGCTTGGGCTCCCGACAAAGATGACCGAGTTGATGCGCTCGATTCACACTTACCTGACAACGGGAAGCCTTCCCGCAGTGTTGCGTGCGGATCCATCAGCGTTGGCTACGGCTCTGGACAAGCTGCTGGACGGCGACACGTTCCGACTCCCTGTTAAGAACAGGCCTGACTTTGAGGCCAACCTCTCGCAGTTCATTAACACCCTTAACAAGAAGGAAGGCCTTGGCGTTGTGCTCGACCGCGCTCTTGAGCGCCGGCTAGAGAACATGTCGATACGGCTTAAGAACCGGTACTCAGACTTTTCTAGCGGCGACTACAACGATGCGCGCGCATGGCTAGGCGTAGACGATACGATCTACAGCCGGTCGCTAGCCCAAAAGGACGAGCTCGGCGCAACAAAGGCTGCGGAGCGGCGACGTGTCGACATCGACGCGATCCCCTTGACGCGCTCGTTTGATGGCACGCCGGTTGGATCTGTCTACCTAAACACTGAGACAGCGGAGGCCTTGAGCAATTTTGCAAAGGCTAACCGGTCCATTGAGGAAGGCGGCAGGGCGCTCGCTGCCCTTACAATGGTTAAGTCAAACCTGACTGCGCGAAGCGCGACAACCCTTAAGAACAACCTTGTGTCGAACTACTTCCTCCAGGCGATTAGCAGGGGCGAGGTATTTCACCCATGGAAGCTGGCCAAGGCCGTGGCTCTGTACAAGAAATGGGAGACCGACCCCAAGAGCCTAAGCCCTCGAAACCGACGCAAGATGGAGGCCATATCTAGAACCGCAAAAGTCGAGACCGATCTTGTGGACGCTGAGATCAACGCAATGAATAAGTCAGGTCTGGTCGACAGGTGGTTCAGGGCTGGCCATATCTCTAGTGATATGGCCCGCGCCCTACGTGTTGTAGACACCCCGGGCCGAAAGCTCGAAGAGGCGTACCGGTTTAGTGACGTGGCCTTCAAGGTAGAAGAAGGGTTGCACGGGTTCGATGTGATTGAGGGAGCTCTGTCTGACATGTCGGTTGGCAACATGCTGGAGCTTGAGATCGGAAAGGGTAAGAAGGTTACCCTCAAGAAGACCGGACCAGACCAGTTTGTGATCGGCAAGGGACGCGGCAGAAAGTTTGAGGAGATGAAGGGCCGCGTTGCTATGGGCCTCAAAGGCAGGCTTAAGATCGGCACGTCAAAGATGGACGATGTGATCGCCCGTGCTGCCATGCACACCGGGGACAAGAAGTTCTTTGATTACTTTGACGTTGCAGATCTCTCCAGAAAGCTCAGGACTAGCAACTTCCTTACGCTCGCCTCTCCGTTCTACACTTGGCTCAACAAGGCCATGGACATCCCCGGAATCAAGAAGGGGCTTGTCAGCGAGATCTACAGCGGCGGTCCTTACATGTGGACCGACGATGCCCTAGTCCAGTCGCAGATTGCCGGACGCGCAGCGAAGATCGCCGCGACAGTTCGCGCAGCGCAGGCCGCATCGTCAGGCCAGTTCAGCAAGGAAGAGGCTGACTCAATCCGCAAAGCGTTTGGATGGGGCACGAGCATGCCGGTGCGCGCACTTGGCACGCTGTCAGACGGCATGCTCAAGTCGTACAACCTCGCACAAGCAAACCCGTTCTCGGCTACCGACCTGGCGTTCCGCGGTTTAGATCAGTTGTTCTTAGCGGCATCAGGCCTGTACGGGAAGGTTGCTGGTCGAGAGTCGCTAGAAGGAGAGACGCATTGGCTAGAGGCTTACCCTGACGCCGTTGCTCTTGAAGAGGCCTACTACGCCGACGATGACATTCTAGAAGAAGGCCTGGATAAGGAAACCCTTGAGAAGCGCAAGGAAGTTCTTAGGCTGCGTAAGTTCTTGGCCCGAAAAGGGGCCATGGAGCGCGGGCTGACGCTGGCTGACGGGCTGGACCTAGTCGGCCTAGCGGGGTCTCCGATCTTGGAGCTGTGGAACATCAGCGCGCTAGCAGAGCAAAGACAGCAGCCGGTGTCGTGGACAGGGATTGGAAGCAGACTGGCGGCTCTTATGGCCGGCG
>CEON01013285.1_pt1 | contig 15974 bp, 12 predicted proteins | sample 530291 | NCBI WGS metagenome assembly CEON01 (sample SAMEA2619888, study PRJEB7988) | marine metagenome | biome: marine biome (ENVO:00000447); feature: surface water layer (ENVO:00002042); material: "saline water (ENVO:00002010), including plankton (ENVO:xxxxxxxx)" | depth 5 m
ATCCAAAGGCTTGTCTTTTGACATTTCTTCATTATAAAGTTTTTCAACTTCTTCAGGAAGTTTTTCTTTTTTAGTTCTATCTAATTTTTCTCTTTCATATAATTCTAAAGTTTTTTCTGCTATTGTTTTATTAAAACCTGTGGATACATTTATAGCAATCTTTTGTTTTTCTATAGCAGAATCTAATTCTTTGTCTGACATTTCTTGAGCTGTTTTGGCTCTTCCTGTAGGAGCTCCTTGAGGTTTTTGTGCACCTGTATCAATTTGTTCAGTAGGAGCTTCTTGTGTAGGGCCTGTTTCAATTGGAGGACCTGTTTCAAGTTCAGGTGTAGGACCTGTTTCAGGTATTATACTTGCTGGAGTATCTTCAATAACGCCTGTAGGCTTAGGAACTGCAGTAGGAGTATCTTTAGTATCTACTTCTTTTTCAAGTCTTGTTGTAGTTGGTTTAGTATTTGTACGTTTTGCATCATTTATAAATATATCTTCAAGAATTTTTCTTTTTTGCTTATAATCAGCATCTTCATCAAAAGCCATATCAAATCTTTTAAATATTTTCTCTTCTCTTTTACGAACAAAGTTTTTAAGATTTTCATCTTGACTTGTTAATATCATATTTATAGAATCTATTATAATACTAGAATCTTCATCAATACCAGCTCTTTCAGCGTCTTCTTTTATTTTAACTATTTCTTCACTTTCATTACTTAAATCTTCTAGAACAAAAGCTCTTATACCTATCTTTAATTTATTTAATTTTTGAAAATCACTTTGAACATTTGAAGGAGTGTTTTTAACTTCCCCTTCATTTAAATTTGAAAAATCTTTATGCAATTTAATAGCATCATCATTTTCTAATCCTTCTAGGCCACCAAATTTATCAAATGTTCTTTTTACCTTAAATAAAAAGTCATTATTTTCTTTTGCAACTCTTTGAGCAGCACCTTTCTTTTTAAAAGTATCTTTGCCTTTTTCAAATATATCTCCATTATTATCATATATATTTACAACCCACTCACCAGCTTCATTTTTTTCTGCTCTAGCTTCACCATCTTTAACATCTCTTAAATTATATGCTTGTATTTTATTATTAGCTTCTTGTGTAGATAAATTAAACAAGTTAGCCATATGTGCTGCATCACCTCTACTGTTATAAGATACTGGTATTTGCTCTCCTGTTTCTGGATTTAAAACATCTTCTTTATTTAATTTAGAAACTGTTCTTTCAATAGTTATATTCCCTTCACTATCTTTTACTTCATCGCTTACAATGTTAATAAGGTCATATGACCTAGTATCTTTATTCCATTCAAATGCATAAAATACTCCACTTTTATCTTTAGATAATTCAATAATCTGTTTATTCTGTTTTGATAAAACTGAACCTGTAAGTCTATTTGTTATAGGCTGAACAATACCAAACATAGAGCCTAAAAAGCCACCAAAAAACTCATCTCTTACTTGCTTAAGGCCTCCATGCACCTCATTGAAAGAAGGGCTATAAAACTCTCTTTTATAATGTCCTAATCCAATTGGTCCATGAGCAGCAATAGCAGCTTGTTCATAACCTTGTGCAACTTCTTCAAGACCTTCCATAAAACTTCTACCAGCTATTGGCAAACTATTTACAGTAAGCCATCTTCTTGTTCTATTGCCTATACCAGTTCCAACCATTTTTCTTGCTCTTGCTTCTAATTTATCTTGAGCTCTTCTAAGTATATTTAAACCTGTAGCTTCTCCTACATTGTATATAAACTTTTCAAATCCTGGAAAAGCAGTTTTTAATAACTTGCCACCAACTAAACTTAAATTTTCAGTAGCACCAGCTACTCCTATATAAGCTAATGTATTTAATTCTGTAACATCTGCAGCTTCTACAGGACTTAATCCTATTTTAATAAATCTTCCATCTTTTTCGAAAATATTAGATTTATTCCACATATCCATATATTCTGAAGTTGGTACAGGTCTACCGAATTGCTTTCTTATTATATCTTTTATCCCATCTTTATTTTGTATATATTCATTTCTTTCTTGTTCAAAAAGCCTTTGAGCTCCTTCAGCTGTTATTTCCATAGGTTTAGTTAATCTTTCTATTTCTGATATAGAATATTCACCACCATTTAATGTTCCTCCAGCAAGTGATGAAGCAGTTATATAACCTATTCCAGTTCCTGCCCCAGGACTAAATATAGTACCTATAAGACCACCTATAAATCCAAAACCTTCTGTTAATAATTGTGATTGCAAAGAATTACCTAATGAATTAGTAGCATATTTTAAAAAGCCCATTACCCCATCACTAAATGGTCCAGCATCTCTTTCCCATTCTCTAACAGCCATAGCTTGTGGATTTTCTAATAAATACTTCGCTTCATATTCAGTTGCTTCTTTCATTTTTTTATCACGCCATAAATCTATACTTTCTGCATGTTGTTTTATTGATGCCCATTCAAAACTAATTAAATCTTCTGATGGTCTTTCACCATTAATCATACTATATCTTTCTGCAAATTCATCTCTATAAAATTGCTCTGTAAGTAAATCAAATTGTTGTTTTTCTTCTTGATTAAGTGATGTTAAATTTTCTGTATAATGGTCTGCTAAATATCTGTCTGAGTTAATATTTCCTGGAGATTTAACTAATGGAAGAGATTTATATTCATTTATTTTTTTATCAAATGGAACATAACCACTAGATAATATTCCTGTAGCAGGTGTGCCTCCAGTACCAATAAATCTATTAGAAAATGCATCTACAGCATTATTAGCACCAATTTGATAATCATATAAGAATGATTTTTTAATTCTAAAAAATGCATCACTAGCAATGTCTCCAAATGTAGGTTCTCCAAGCATCCTATCACTTAATGGATGATTTTCTGAAATAGCTTTTTGTACTAATTCATCATCATCATAATCATTATATACTTCTGGATTTGTTTTGTAACTTTCTAATCTTAATATTGCAGCAGCATCTTGATTAGTTAACATTTTAGGATTGCCCTGTGAATCCGTTTGATTTAAAATTTGTTCTTGAGATTTACTTATATCATCTATGAAGGTAGCTTCTTCTTGGAGTGCTAGTTCTAGCTCTTCTTGTTTTTTCTTATACTCATCTTCAGTTAAAAAATACCCTGAATAAATAGAGTTTCCTTGTTTGTATGCCATCTATATCCTTTAAAGTAACCTGATTACTTTTATTTTAATTTATCTTTTAAAAGACTTATTTTATCCTCTTTAATTCTAAACATTTTTTTACCATCTATTGTTGCAGATTCTAAATATTTATCTGGAATACCTCTTGTTTTTCCAAATTGAACTGATTGCCAAAATTCTGCATCTTGATAACTTCTTTCTATAATTCCATTATTAAATCCTAAACCTAAGTCATAACCTAATATAGGAATACTTCCTCCACCGTCTAAATTTACTTGAAAATATCTTCTTCCTTGACCTAAATCTTTAGGAAAAGTATATCCCATATTATGCAATATATTATTAACATTATCATCATAATGTTGAAAACTTTTATCTATATTTCCATAATGTTCAAACCAAGAAGAAATAACATCTATATTTTCTTTCTTTCCTTTTCCAATAAAATTATAAAAATCTAATTGGTCTAAATAACCTTCTTTATACATGCCTTCACTAGATTGTCTTTCACTACCAGATGGCACAATAATATCATGCAGTATTTTTAACATAGCATTTTTTTCATGTTGAGTTTGGGATTTATCAAAAGTGTCAACTAAATCTCCTAAAGTTGTATACTTTCCTTCTAATCCACTTCCTACCAAATCTAATTCTATATTCTTATTTGTAAAATCTCTATCTGTATATTTTTTTAATGCCCCAATAATTTTATCACCTATTAATGCTTTTTGAACCTCATAGTTATTTGGAGTAATTGTTTTTTCTAATTTCTCTAAACCTTTTCCAAAATCTTTAAAAATTGGCAAATTTTTATATTGCGAACCTTCAGCTTGGCTTACTACTATTTTATCTCTAGATGCTCTTAATTTTTGTACAGTATCTACATTTTCAGGTTTATTTTCCCAAAGCAAATTAGCGATTCTTTTAGCTTCATTACTTTCTAATTTTTTTATAGAATTTCTTTCAGCTATTATTCTATTTTCTAATTTTGTTTCTTTATCAAATAAACTTTTAGGTAATACTTTACCACCTTCATTTAGAATATCTTTTTCCCATAGCTTACTTCTAATATCATCTACCTTATCTTCTGTAACTCCATATGGGTCAAATAATATATTATCTGCAAATGCTTCTTTTCTAGCAGTTGAGTTTTTCCAAAAATTCCTAATTTCATTTTCTGATTGTATGTCTCCAGAATTTATAGCTTCTATTAATTGACTTTTCTTTATAGTTTGACCATCACTAACTTGAAATTCATCAGGCCAATTATTTACATCATCTACATTATATCCATTAATATTGTGTTCAGGATGAAAAGGACTGTATTTATCTATAAATCTGTTTATATCTGATTTGTCAAATATATTTTCATATTCAGGAATATATTGAGGAGGAGTTCCTTCAGGATAACCTTCTTTTTTTATAAAATCTTGCTGAAAAAAGTTTATATCATCATGCAGTATTGATAATCTATTTTTAATATCATCTATATAAGCATCACCAATTTGATTTGCTTTTTCTATATTTGAAATATTTTCTTGAACAGTTTTTCCAACATTATATCTTACATTAAACCCATCTATATAGCTATTTTTTAATCCTGTAAGCACTTCATCTCCTCCTGGAGTTTTATGCTTGTCAGCTAAATCTACAAAGTCAGATTCAACTAATCCAAGATTTTTTACATCATTTCTTATATTCTGTAATTCTCTATTATTCTGATTAAATATTTGCATTAAAGATTCTTCTTGAGCATTTAAGTTTTGTTTATGATTATTGAAATCAACTAAATGCTGATTATTTATTTTTTGTATTTCTTTTCTAGATTCTATTTCAGCATTTGCAAGTTGTTTATTTTGAAACGTGCTATACATATTAGCAATAGTATCTAATACTGCTAAAGCCATTCTATTATTATCTCTATCTCTGCTCATTTATAATCTCCTTATGGCATATAATCAGGGTCTATTTCTGGATTAGCACTTAATCCTGAAATCTTACCTATAGCTTGTTGAACCATTTGGTCAGCAAATTCTGCAGCTCTAACAGGCTGTTGCTGAAATTCTGTAACAGGAGCATAACCACCAGCTTGACCTTCAGTAAATGCTGTATAACCAGTAACTCCCATGCCTCCTAAATCAGTTCCTAGCAAACCTTTACCCTGACCAAAATCAGACCATGCATTTAATAAATCTTCTCCAGCCATACCTACTTCTTCAGCACCTGTTCTGGCACTTTCAAATATATCTTTTATATTTTCCCAATAATTTTGTACAGCACCACCTGCTCCTGAGAATTGTCTTTGAGCTTCTCTAGCTTTCTCTTTTTCAGCAGCAACATCACCTTCATAAGCTTTTTCTAAATTTCTTTTTTCTTTAGCTATTTGGCCCATTTTACCCATTTGTTCTGTTTCTCCGTATTGTATTGCTCTTTCAAGAGGACCTGAATATGCTAATCCAGTAGCTGCTCTTTGAGCTTGAGCTCTTTCCATTTGTGGTAATCTTTCTCTTGCAACTCCAAGTCTTTGACCTTTTAATTCATCTAAAGCTAACTTTCTCTCCATTTCTAATTTATCAAGACTTCCTCTAACATCACCTCCACCATAAACACTTTGCAATTGTGATTGAAGAGTTTCTTCAGCTCCTGTTAATTCACCAGTTAATGAAGCAAATTGACCTGCAGCTGATTTAACTACAGGAGAACTCATATCTAAACCTGATGTATCTAATCCATATTTTGAATCAGTTGAAAGAGGTATTCCTATATCACTTGCTGCTCTAAAATTTTCTGCATCTGAACCTACAGCACCCATACGAGATAATTGCTGTTCAAGACCTACATATCTAGCTGGTTCATACCAACCTTCAGCCCATGAAGGATAACCATATCCACCTCCTTCATATACACCTCGCCAATTTTCCTGACCTTGTGCTAAAGTTCCATAAACACTTCTACCTCCAAATCCTTCAGCACCTTCTTTAAGTTGCCCACCTTCATCAAATTGACTTTGAGAATACCATTTGCCGCCTTGAACACCAGCAAGACCTACCATTGCGTCTGATGCTAAACCACCACCTTTAGTAATTGCTTGCCATTGTTCTTCACTTAATCCAGAATCTGGGTCATATCCAGGTTTTAAATATCTAATAGGTGCTGAACTTTTACCTCCTATTTTGTAATTAAGTCCTCGTGAACCACTTCTTTTCATATATCTTTTATTAAGTCTGTGTCTGTAGAAAGGATGTGATTCTATTCTAGCTCCAGCTGCTCCTCCTTCTCCAAAACCAAATTCTGCTAATTCAGGTATTCTAAAAGGTAATGGGTCACCCCCTACCGCATTATAAGGACTCTTTGCCATTTTTAAACCCTCCTTCCAGCTCTACGCTGTCTTCTTTTTTTCTTTTTCTTATCTCTTTTAGTAATTTCTACTCCAGCTGCAACAATAGCTAAAGCTATAAGTGTCCATCCTACTGGAGTTATTGCGGCTGCTCCTGCGGCTGCTACTTCTGCGGCTGTTGCTCCTGCTGCTTTTGCAGCTGCATGTGCACCTGCGACATCTCCAAATACTTTAGCTCCTACTCCTACTTTTGCTGTACTTGCAGAGGCAGAGGCAGAAGCTGCATCAGCTCCTCCTTTTACTGCAGTAAGCGTTGCTTTTTCTACAGCTAAAGCTTTTCCACTTAATGGAATAGCATTACCATTTGCAAGTGTCATTACTTTACCTCCTGAAGCTAACTGTGTACCACTTACTGTATGAGTAACTAATTCTCCAGTAGCTGGATTTACTGCACTTTTACCTACAGTACCTATTGTAGCCGAAGCATCAGGAACCATAGGAGAACTAATAGTTTGTCCTTCTATGCCTGAAGAACCATATATAAAATTTTTAAATTGACTTGTTGCTGTTTCTTTAAGCTCTCCAGCTGATTTTAATATATCTCCTTCAGGTAATTTTCCTTCAGGTAATTTTGCATCTTTTACAACATCAGAAAAGTAATTTTTTTCAGGAGTATATGTAGTCCCATCAGATAATTTTAATTCTACAGTATTAGTAGTTTTTGCATTAGCAAACGCATCTGCAGATTCATAACCAAATTCTTTGGCTATTTCTGTTTCACTAAATCCTGCATCAGCTAATTGTTTCTCCCAAACTCCAGGATTACTAACCTCACTAGAAACTCCTTCACCTGTTTTTTCAAAAACTTTTAATGCATCTGAAACCTCTGTGTTTAATTGTATTCTATCACCTTTAGGTCTAAGCCATCCCATACCTTTGTCTGGAGGTGTTGATTCAAATACGTTATATTGCACATTAGCACTAGTGTCACTAACTTTATTATTTAATATACCTGATTCTGTAACTTTAGTTTTAACTGCTGTATCTTTCATTTGAGCAGCTTTCATACCAAGATTTCCAGCAGTCATCGCCATTCCTATTGGAGGTGGTGGTGATTGCTCTTTATCTCTAGTATCTGGTGTTTGCCTTACACCACTTCTTCTTCTAATTGTAGCCATAATTATTCTCTATAATTTGTCTGTTAAATATATCCATTATTGTATATTAATCCAATATTTATTATTAAGTAGTTATATCCCATTTAAAAACAACTGTAACATTTGTATCTTGTGGAGCAGATGGACATATTAAATATAAAACATAAATTCTACCTTTAGTTAAAGGTGCATATGCAGTCCCTACAGCAGGATTTGCCATATCTAACTCTTGATATGTATCATCTGCTATATCTACTGCTGTTAAACCTCTGAAAATTCCTGTACCTGGCACTTCTGTTCCATCTGCTGATTCTAATACATCTAATCTTAAATCTCCATCTTGTGCAATTTCACTTCTAAATGAAACTTTTTCTATTATTCCATTATAAGGAGCAATAAAACTATGGTATTCGTTTCTACTTGTTGTAGATGTTTGGTCAAAAATGTATCCATTTATTGGCAAATAAGAAGAAGTTGTATAACCATTATATCCAATAAATTTAATATCATATTCATATTTACCAATACCAATTATATCTGTGCCTGCATCATCTGTAAAACATAATTCAACAGGTGTTGTATCGTGAACCCATACTTGCCCATAATTTCCTGTATCTGCAACAGCATCAGCAATTTTTTTAATTTTTAAAGGAGCATCTGATTGAACTTCTGTAACAGGAGTTAAAATCAATTCTCCATCTGGGTCTAATGTTAAATCTGCTTCTGTTCCTCCATCATCAACTGTAGATATTGTTGAAGCTCCTGCTGAACCTGCTTCTAATTTAAGGTAATCACCATTATCTGCTAATGATTCAATTAATATATTAGGACTAGCTCCACTTGCATAAGGCATTACATGTATTTTTCCATTTGTAGCCTCTGAGCCATTAGTTGATGCAGTAAACTTTGTTTGACCATGAATAAAAGTATCTGTAGTAGCACCTGCTCCTAAATTAACTTGAACATTGCCATATCCAGTTGATATGCCTGTTGCAGTTAAAAAATTCGTAGGAACATCAGCATCTGAAAATTCATCTGTTAATACTGATAATGCCATTTTTGCAATTTCATCATTAGAAGAAGCATCTAAAACTTGGTTACTTATTTGCCCAGTAGTCATTATCTCTGGAGTTCCTTGGTCATCATAAGCTTTAAATAATATTTTGCCTACGTAATCATTGTCATCTATTGTAGTATCAGACCTTTCTTTTTGTAAAATTAATTCAGCAGCATTAGCATCATCAGATACTTTTCTTAATGTTAAATTACCATTCATAACATCATCAGCATCATTAGTAATGTGATTAGTAACGGTAGGTCCACCACAAACTCCATTACTGCTTGTAACTGTTCCAGAAACACTTAATGCACCTGAATTTGTTAATTCCATTACTGAATTTGCAGACCCTCCTCCAGCAGTAGAAGAAGGTGTTAATGGTGCAGTTCCTGAACCTTTATAATGAAATTTAAGTGTATCTGTAGCACTATTATCCATTCCAATAGTCCATTGCTTTAATGCTTCTGATTCTCCAACTTGTCTATATGCAAACATTATATATGGGTCATAAGAACTTGCTTGAGTTTCAATATGTATATAGCTATGTCCTGTTGTATTTACTAACTTAAAATCTGACGTTCCTCCATTATCAGTTCCCATTCCTGTAGTAGTAGTTCTTTGAGTTTGTATTTCATTTATATCAAGAATATTAGAACTGTTCATAGTTGCAACTTGATTAGTTACACCTTCTTTTTTTTTAGCTTTTAAATTACCTGAATCTAATGTTAATTCTCCAGACTTTCTAGGTTTTCTTCCTTTAGGGACAACAACAGATTCTTTATCTTCAGCATATTTAGGATTTATTTTATTAAGCCTTGTAGAGTACCATTTTCCTTGATATTTGTAATATAAAAACAAACCCTTGCCTGAAATATTTCTTACAGTAATATCTCCATTTGAGCCTTCTTTATAACTAGGTGTGCCCTTTCCACTAGAAAATGCTTTTTGTTTTCTGTTTAATTTAGATTTGACGTTTTTAAGTTTCATCAAATTTTTCTCCTGATGATTCTCTATAATTTCTATACATTATACCAAAATCATTAATTCCAACATCTCCAGAAACATAACTTCCAACAAGTTTAATTTGCAATGTATAAACTGCAAAGCCTGGAAACTGCTCTTTATAATAATGACTATTAGTAGTTGTAGAACTAGCAGAAGTAGAAACATTAGAAAAATACCCTAAATACTTCCATGAATCTGTAGTATTTTCTCTGTAATATAGAGAAAAAGTGAAAACTTTATTAGAGGAGCCTTGAGTAAGGTTAACATACCAACCATATATCTTTTTTTTATATAAAGGATTCCCAAAATCATTTAATTTAGTTTGAATTGTAAAATCTCTATTAACAGCTTCAGACGCTGTTTCTTCCCATAATCTTAATGCTGCTAATTTAGTTGCCATTAAAAAGGTACTCCTGGATTATTACTTTCTCCTTTAGGAACAGGTGGTTTTCGGTCTATATCTGTAAAAAATCCTAATTTTTTTGAATCTCCTACATTTATAAAATTAGTTATTTTACCTCCTGTATAAAATTTATCAGAACCTTTAACCCAAGATTTAGTCATAAGATTATAAACATAACAATCACCATCTGATTCATTGCTTGTTTGATTAGTTTTTTTAACAACAAATATTTCTCTAGATTTTGGATTAAATCCACATACAGATTCAGAAGATACAAAGCTTTCCCAAGTTTCTAAATTAATTCTATTAGTAGTTCTTTCTTCATTTTCAGTTAAAAATAAATTAACAGTTTCTTCTCCATTATACATATAAGCACCATATTTATTAAACCAAAAAATACCTTCAAGAGTTTCGCAAAAAGAATGATTATTTAATATACCTTTATAAAGTTCTCTAGATTCAACAGACCAATTAGAAGCTTCGCCTGATATATCTAATATATATAGAACATCTTTTTTAAATTGTAAAACTTTATCTCCGTAAGAAGCTAATGCAATTATCTCATCACCGTCAAAAGTTTCTATTTCTAATATATTGCTATCAGAATTAGGAAATATATCAAAATTATTCTGAGGACTAAATATCATTCTATCATTATAATATTTTGTCCCATTATTATCTACAATTTTTAAATTCCCAATAAATGCTCTTCTTCCAGCTATACAAATAGCTTTATATCTAACATCTAAAGTTGTAGGCATTGAACTAGTAGTTAGTTCTATTTCATTTATACTAACATAATCATCCATTCTTGGTTGTGTTGTATATTCAATTATTTCATTATCACTAGCAGCATCCATATTCCATAATCTAACTGCATTTGCTCCTGTTTGCCCATTATCTGACCAAACATACCTTGAAGCATTTCCAGTAGTATCATCTAATGTTTGTATTTCTGCTGCTCTAATAAATCCTTTATTAAAATCTGCTAGCCCTAAATTGTAAAACATTTCATAATCATCTTCTTCACTAGTATAATATAATCTTACTCCTGTTATTCTTCTATCATTAAATAAATATTGACCACTATCATTTTGAGGTCTAATAGAGCATTCTATTTTTAAACTAGAAGTTTCTGCAGATAAATCAAGTGTTTGACTTCCTCCTGAAAAAGTAAATTGATGTCCAGGGAGTGATTCTGTCCCATCATCATATACAGCTGCTAAATATACTTTTATTTTTCCTGACCAATCTATTCCATTACCTGTTGCTGTATATATTTTAAATTCCATTTTAGCTTCATCAGCATTATGTGCAGTACTAATATCACTATTTGCATCTATTCTAACGCCCATTTTATCTGGAAAAGCCCATAAAGAATTTATTGTTGAGCCTTGTGTAAATGTCCATTTTTTAGCTGAATCTTCCAGAAACCATCCAAATGTTCTTCCTAAGAATAAAAATCCATTATTACTATCATCATTAACATTAGGATTGCTAAAAAAATGACTATTATCTATAAAGCCAAAATATTTATTGTTATTATTTAATTTAAAATTAGCATCACCAAAAAATACTCTTTCTCCATTACTTACTAATGACGGTTTATTATTATTAGTAGATGTATAATACCAGTCAAAAAAAGAAGTAGTTGGAAAACTTGATTGCAAAGGATTTAAATTAGAATCTTCATTTGAAAATATATCTAACCATGAAGCATTATTAGTACTGTAAATTTTAAAACTACTTTTATAATTAGTAGTTGAATTAAGATGTAAGTCTCCAGATTTATTTAATAAAATATATTGTTTATCTTCTGTGGTTTGGTCATAATAATCTCCTGCTTGAAAAAGAGAATAGTGTGGGTCTGGAGTTGAGACCATATTTATAGTAAATCCATTTGCTGTTCCTGCTGTTCCTGTAACTGTAACTACAGCACCATCAGAACTAGCACTTATAGTGCTTATATTATTTATTGAACCAGCTACTGCTGATGCTAAATTATTTATACTATCATAAAAGTTTTTTATATGTATCTCAGTTGCTGCAACATTTGCTCCTGTTGGATTAACAGATATAAAAATATCATCACCATTTCCATATCCTCCTGAAAAAGTAATAGTATATATATCTGGTTGCAAATTTACTCCACCAGACATATATGTTTCTCCTGATAATACAACTCCATTTTCTTTATCAACATCTGTTGCAAGTATTAAACCATCACCAATTCCATCGATTACTTCTCTATCTTCAGTTGATAATAAATCAACATTAGTTGTTCCTCTTGTTTGCGTAACTTGAGTAACAGTTCCTTCAAGTCCTGAAGAATTTAAAGTAAATTCTATATTAGCGTTATTAAAAGTTGTTCCTATAGTATTAGCTCTAAGTTCTAGTCCAGCTAATTGGTCATCATTATCTCCATCAGTCCAAGTGCATACTATACCACTTGTTCCTGTGTAGTCATTAATAGCTGTTTTTAAATTTTTATATAATGCTGCAATTACAGGATTATATTCATCAAATAAAAATTGAGGTCCATGTCCTGAACTTGGTGGATGTGCAAATTGAGGTTTAATAATTTTACTAGTTTGAGTTATTGCATTCTCCTCAAGGTCTATACCCAAATTTACACCATTAAGACCATGTACAGCAGGGACACTAGATTCTGAGTTTTCTCCATCAGCAAATGGATAAAAATCTTCCCAACTAAAACCAGGGAAATGATAAGGACCTACTCCAAATCTATCATGATGTCCTAAAGGTTTATCATAAGAGTTTAATCCATTTGCTACAATACCATTTTGATAAATATCATAACCAAAAGACTGTTGAGGATGAGGGTAACCCTGAAGCGTTGTGTATCCTACAAACCCATCTGAATAAAAAAATCCATTAAAATTAAAATTTTTATCATTTACTATATCGGAATCAAAATTATAATTATTATCTGAAACATTTCCTGGAATAGAATATATATCATCTCTTATTGCTCTTTTGTGCCATATATTATAAGGGTAAGCAAAGCTTTTAGCAGCATCACCGTCACCATAATATCCAGCACTTCCTTCACTTCCAGGAGGACTAGTTCTTGTTGCATCATCAAACCAACTAGAACTTCCATCAGAATCACCATTAAAAGTTAAAACAGTTTGCTCTGTAGTAATAGCAGTTGAGCCTAAATACATTGTAAGTTTTAAAGCTCCTTGGCTCATAATTAAATTATCATGATAAAACATACCACCATCGCCAGTATAACTACTAGTAAAAGCCCATACCATAGATACTATTTTAAATCGAGCTCTAGCATATTCTCCATCAGCAGCTGTTTGAGTACGAGTTAATGTAAATTCAGTGTTATCAATTTCACTTTCATTTTGTATAACATTAAATCCATAATTAGTTTTAAATGCAAATGCACCTTCACCTGCTATTATATCATTTTTAATATCTGTTTTTGGAATAATATCACTATTAATGCATCTACCTAAAGGTCTTATTGAACCAGCCTTTCCAATAAAAGCATCATTAATATCAGCAAATTCATTAGACTTGATATCTTTGGGGTCTGAATAATCATTCAAACCCCCTTCAAATTTATCTATTTTCCAAACAGTTTTAGCCATTATTTTTTAGGTTTTATTTTTTCTATTATTGGCTTAATAATCATATCAAGTAACATATCATCACTTTTACTTGGACTTAATTTAATAGCTTTTTCCACTACCATAAATCCTAATAAAAACCATTCCCAGTTTGCTTGTATAAATTCCATATTATACTCCTATTTTTTTTCTAGTTTTCTCAATCTTCTCTCCAGTCCTTTTATAGGTGGATGAGAATCATTTTTCAACGTTCCTACGTCTTTCTCTAATACTTCTATGTATTTTAAAGCCTTATTTAAATTCTTTTGAACTTGCTTCATTTGTTTGTCAAGTTCATTAGGTTTATTAACATAATCATCTATTTTATTTAAATTATGTTTTCTTTGTATAGCCTTATAAATACCATTGAATATCATTTTAACTAAAATCGCTTGTATCATTATTCCTCCTTATGCAACATATATCCTAAGCAAAATGTAGTCATAAATCCTGCCATAAAATATAACAAATCTCTGAAATGTTCCATAATAAAATCCATTATTTTTCTAATCCTAACCATGCAAGTATTACACTTACAACAAAAACAAATGAAGAACCTATACCTTTTATCCAAGATATTTGATTTTCATTTTGTCTAACTCTACCATTTATTTCATCAACTCTTGTTCTGATGTATTCAAGATGTGATAAAATTAAATCATCTTTAGTATTTTTTGTTTTCATTTCTCTCTTGCATTCTTAAAAACTTATCTTTTAATCCATTACCACTAAGTTCTGCTATTATAGTAACTAATGTTTTAAAACTATTTTCTATACCTTTCTGCTCTAATTGCATTTTCTTTTGTTGGTCTATTAACTTTATTAATATTCCTTCAACTCTACCAAAAGATTCTCTTAGTTCTTTTGACAATTCATCTTGAATGTATTTATTTTGTTTTTGTATAAATAACCAAAATGCTATTGCAACTACTAATGGTACACCATATCTTTCTAATATTTGTAACCAATCCATTATTTATTTCCATCTATTAATTGGCCCCATACTCTAGCCTTTCCATCTATTATTTGCACTACATCTACAGTAAATCTACCATTATCGTAATAATCTACTATAGCAAAAGCGTGTGCCCAATTAATTTTTCTATGTCCAAGCCAAGCATTAACTTCATCAGACATGTCTTTTAAACAACCTATACTCCAAGCCCCTATTGGCCCATCTTTATGTGTTGCAGACATATGCTGCAAATCATGCCAATGACCATACATTATATTGCATCCTAACTTTCTTAAATGGTTTGCTGTATGATATTGACCTCCATAGTGATGTCCATGATAAAAGCTAAGTTTTCCTATGTCTAAATATTGACCCATAGGAGAGTATTCATAACCTCTTTCTTTTAATTTTAATGCATTTGGCACTAAGTATTGAGGTAGATATGGATGTTCTTTAACAGTTAAGTTTAACCAATTTTCATGATTACCTTCTACAAAATGTTTTTCTTTGCAGTTAACTTTATCAAGAGCTTCATCGATAATATCCATACCTGCATTAACATTTTTAACATCTCTGTCAAAATCGTCTACTAAATATTCTAATGGAGGTTTTTGCTTACCTCTCCATTTATGTTTTGAAAAAGCCTCCCACTCTCCAGTATCACCTAAATCTACATATATACTAGGTTCTACTAGTTTTATTGCTTTACATACAGCTTTAATAGCTGGTATATCAGCATGTGGAAAATGTTTATCAGGCGTAACAATTGCTCGTTTTACCATAGTTTCTCCGTTTATTTTTTTAATTCAAAATGTGGGAAATCGTCAAAGTTATTATCGTCTACTTCAAAATTCATATTCCAATCTCCTCCCCATCTTAGCACAATTCCCATAGACTTTGCAATACCCAAAACAAATCCTGCAAAAAGATGGAAACGCTCTCTGTCATTCCAATCAATAGGATAAGGCACCACATCCACAGCCCTACTAGGATTAGAGTTGTGACGACCATTGGGGTATCTAACTTTAGTTTTCTTTTCTGAAAATAATCTGTTTTGTCTTTCTTCATTTCTATAACCTTCTATTACACTGCAATCAACATGTTTAATTACTTCATTAAAAACTTTTTGTAAATCTTCATGACAAGTTGCAAGTTTTTCTTTTGATGTTTTTCCAAATTTAGCCATTATTTGCCTCCTGTAGACTCATAGTCTGAACCTGCATCCATATTAGTCATAGTTGCATTATTTGTATTAGA
>CEON01052531.1_pt1 | contig 15930 bp, 6 predicted proteins | sample 530291 | NCBI WGS metagenome assembly CEON01 (sample SAMEA2619888, study PRJEB7988) | marine metagenome | biome: marine biome (ENVO:00000447); feature: surface water layer (ENVO:00002042); material: "saline water (ENVO:00002010), including plankton (ENVO:xxxxxxxx)" | depth 5 m
AAATTATTTGAAGAGTTTATCTATGCATATATAAAATATTCTTTACTAAATGGAAGATATGGTGTTCAAGAATATATTATAAATAGAGCACGTAAAGATAAATCTTCATTACTAAGAAACGCTAAATTAAGATTAAGCAATATACATCCTGGTAGGTTATTACAAAACTTAAGAGGTCAGAATAAAATTATAAAATAGGATGGCTAAAACTTCAACAACTTTTATACGTGGGCGAATGAACAAAAGCGTTGATGAACGCTTGGTCCCACCAGGAGAATATGTAGACGCAGTAAATGTAAGACTAGGTTCTACAGAAACTACAGAGATAGGAGCTGTAGAAAACTCTAAAGGTAATTCACTAATCGCTGAGATAAAATATCAAAACCTACCTTTAAGTGATAACGCTAGAACTATAGGTTGTTTTGAAGATGGGATGAATGAAACATTATATTGGTTTATTCATGACGATAATAATTCTAATTCTTCTACCAATGTAGTGGATATGATAGTGTCTTTTAATACCAATACTAATGCTATTGTTTATCATGTTGTTAGTGTTAGTGTATTAAATTTTAGTTTTAAATATTTAATAACAGGAGTATCTAAGATTGAAAACTTATTATTTTTTACAGACGATTTAAATCCTCCAAGATTTATAAACGTAACTAGAGACTACGAATTACCTCAAAGTGGTTTAGATGTATTAGAAGAAGAGGATATAAGTGTAATCGTAAAACCTCCTGGTTTTGAAGATTATGATGCATCTACACAGCTTGCTCCTTTAGGGACACCTCATGTAGAATTAATAAAACTACCAGGTACAGACGAGGAGGATGAGAACTATATGAAAACTAGGTTTTTATCTTTTGCATATAGATATAGATATGCAGATGGACAGTATAGTGCTACATCTTTATTTTCAGAGCCAGCTTTTGAGCCAGGACAATTTGAGTTTAGTTTACAGAACTATTGGAATGAAGGTATGGCTAACGAGTATAATGCATGTAATGTAACTTTTTCTACCGGAAGTAAAAGGGTAAAAGAGGTACAGGTACTTTATAAAGATAGCTCTTCTAATGTTATATATGTTATACAAAGATTTGTAAAATCGGATGAGGGATGGCCGGATAATGACTTTAAGACCATAACTTTTAGTAATAGTGAGATATATACTACACTAGGTTCAGACGAGTTATTAAGGCTTTACGATAACGTACCACATACTGCTAAAGCACAAACTATACAAGGGAATAGGTTAATGTATGGTAACTATGTAGATGGATATAATGTTACAGCAGTAGAGGGTGGTCCTGATATATTTATTGACTATAAAGCACAAGCGGAAAGTTCTGTGTTTACAGGTATTTCTTTAGGTAATTATGATAGTAATGCAGGTCCTTTAAATCCTGTTTTAAGTAGTGGAGATTATACTATTCAAGCTTCAGTACCCGGACCGCCAGCAACTGTTACACAGGCAGATTCTAAAATAACATGGGACCTGTCAGAGGTACTACCTGCAAATGGTATTATACCTATAGGTACTACCTTAAATTTTCAGTTTTCTATTCAACAAACTACAGATACGTATTGGACTGATTTCACTACTTGGAGTAATTCTTCTCAACTAGAACTAACAAATCAAAATGCAGGGTTACCTTTTAGCATATCTATGACATTTACAAGTACACAAGCGTACAATAGTGTTAATGATTTATTAAATTCTCAAGAGTTTAAAAATAAAATTGGTGGAGCAATTAATACTCCTGGGTTTAATGCTCCTTATATAATTCAAAGTATATATCCTTGTAATAACACTACTTCAGGTGCTACTCTTACAGATAAATTTTATGCTACTGTGGATACTTTAACAGACCCTATGTTGTATCCTGTAAGTTTTTTAGATATACTCTTCCCTGCTTATATTGGTACCCCACCATTTGTATATAATTGGCTTAATGAGTTTTGGAAATTTGCAACAGGAGGTATTAGTAACTCATGTTCTAACACCACATTATTTAATAGTTCACCATGGCCAGGGACATGTTCTACTCAAATTTTATCTACAGGACTAACCGACCCTACTTCTATTATTAGTGGGCAGCTTACATGTACCACTGTTAATTTTAATGCTGACGGAGTAAGCGTAGGAAATATAGTTGTTGTAACTAATTCCGCATCAGGAAATGGTGTAGGTTTACAAGCACAGGTTACAGCAGTTATTAATAATAATGAGTTGCTCATACAAGATATAAATACTCCCGGTGCTACATCAGTTCTCGAAATTCTCGGTACATCTTTTCAAATTACAAATGGAGGTAATACACCTCAAGCGTGTCCTCCACAGGCTTTTGATTATAGCGTATCTGGAAGTACTTTTACCTTACAGCTTCCTGCTACACAATTCTGGATAGACGTTGATGTATTAGGTATAACAACTCAACCTATAATCGAACAAATGGCTTTTAGGTATTATAATTTTGTACAGTATGATTGTACTCTTACATTAGAGAAAAATGTATCTCCTAAAAGTTTGCATTCTAATAGAGATTATGAGGTAGGTATAGTTTATATGGATGAATACGGAAGGGCCTCTACTGTTTTAACTAGCGGTTTAAATACTGTATTTTTTGACCCTGACACCTCAGAGTTTAAAAATAGAATAAAGGTAACCCTTAATAACCTTCCTCCATATTGGGCAAAAAAATATAAGTTTGTTGTAAAACCAAGTGCAGGGGATTATGAAACAATTTTTTGTAATACTTTTTATAAACAAGATGGAAGTGCTACATCAAGTGTGGTTCTTCCTGTAGCTGAAATACAAGACGAATCTTTAGTATGGTTTAAGCTAGAAGGGCAAAACTCGAATATTATTAAGGTAGGAGATGAGCTTATAGTAAAGCAAGATACTGAAGGACCAACACCTAATCAACAGAAAGCTGTAGTATTAGCCCTCCAGTCCTTTCCAAGTAAAGGTATAACGGATGTATCGTTATCAGGATTATATATGCAATTAAAGCCTGAAGGTTGGAGTGTAGATTCACCTAATAAAAATTATTTTTATGGTACATATAAAAAAGACAACGATGACCCAAGTGCGTGGTGGCATTTATGTATACATGATTACCCTTTAAATCAAGCAAATGGCACTCCTTATAATATACCTCAAGGTTCTATTATTACTATAAAAATTAGAAGTTATAGAAAAGGGAAGGGAGACTGTGTAAAAAGTATAAAATACCATAGAACATTTAGAGCTACAGATAACTACGCTGATTTTTATGAGTGGGCAATTGGAGATGATTTAGAGTCTAAGATGCAAACTAATAGTGAAGGTGTCTCTGATAAAAACGGGATGACTATTGCATTTATTCCTACATTAGGTACTTATCCATATAATTCTGGAGATTGTTTTAGTATGTCTCCATCTAATTTTAATGTAAGAGCACAGATTATTAGAGACCCTAATACAGGAGCTTTATATTTTGCAGTTAATGGTGCTTTAGATAGATGTGATGGAGGCTGGTTTGATAAAAATAAAAACGCTAAGTTAAGGGTAACTATTGAGGTTACTCGTACTCCAGGAATAATAATTTTTGAGACTATTCCATCAGATGTAAGTGATGATTTATTTTATGATGCCTCTGAGCTTTTAGACATTGAACCAGAAGTTCCTGGAGGACAGGCTTACCATAAAGCAAAAAGAAATTTTTCTCCTTCTCCTCCATCTTATACACTAGCTGCCTTAAGTCAAGACCAAAGTGCTACACAACCTTTAATTACTTTACTTGATGCGTCTAACTGTTATTCATTTGGAAATGGTGTAGAGAGTTATAGGATATATGATAGCCCTGTCGGAAAACCTTTTAAATTAGGAGAGAGAGTGCTTGCAGTTTCTAATCAAGATTTTAAAGAGGCAGACAGGTTTGCAAGTATCACTTATAGTGGAGTGTATAGAAGTTCAGCTAATGTTAATAATCTTAATGAGTTTAATTTAGGGTTAGTAAACTTTAAGGATTGTGAGACAGCTTTTGGACCTATACAAGTTTTACATGCTAGAGAAACTGATGTTCTTACATTACAAGAAGATAGAATAACGTATGTTCAAAATGGTAAAAATCTTTTAAGCGATGCTGTAGGCGGAGGAGCAGTGGTTTCTACACCTGTAGTATTAGGAGAGCAGATAGCTCGAATCGAGGAGTATGGTATTAGCTTTAACCCAGAAAGCTTTGTTTCCTGGGGTTCGGATATGTATTTTACAGATGCTAAAAGAGGAGCAGTTTTAAACTTAAGAGGGTCAGGTAAAGGGCTAGATTCATTACATGTAATATCTAAACTTGGTATGAACTCTTGGTTTAGAGATACATTTAATCAGCAGCTTACTACGCAAAAGTTAGGAGGCTATGACCCCTATATGAAAGAGTTTGTATTAGGTACAAATCTAAATACAGTTCCTGTTCCTATAGATGTTATTCCATGTGGTCAATCTGTAGCTCATAACAATAGTAGTGAACCTTTAACATACATTGTAAACCTTGGTGATGTAATAGAGACTATAACTATAGACTATAGTGTTACATCAGGAAGTATAGATATTAGTATTGTATGGGATAACCCTGCTGTTCCTTCAGCTTCTGTTAGTGGAGCTACAGTTCCAGGGACTCTTACATTTAATAAAACTACTACTACTCCTAACACGTGTACTGTTACAGTTACACCAAACGTATCATCTAGCTATAGTGTTAATGTAGGTTGTCCTCCAGAAAATGAGATAACAGTAAGACAGATTGTTTTAAACAGTAGTGATTATGAAGGACAAACTACACATATTGGTTATAAATGGAATGATGGTACATACTTTAGTCCTACACCATTAACTCAGGTAACATTAACGAGTGAGTATAATCAGCCTGCATCTATCGAAGATAATACAGGAGTTAGGTCTATAGGAATGTTTCCTTATGATAATACCAATATAACACTACGATGTGAACAGTTAGTGACGGATACTTTTAATTTTATACCAGCTAATGCTAGTACTAATCCTAACGCTCATAAGCTAAGGATATTATCCTCTAATACTGATTACTCCACAAATAATTATAATGCAGCAGAGATTGCTGCTATGGTTGGAGCAAGTACATGGGCAGCTCCTGTAGTTAGTACACAATCTAATACGGTACATGAGGCTTCGTTAACTAATTTTAGTATACCTGCAGGTAATCAATACCTATATTTAATATGGGACTTTAGATTAGTTACCACACAGATAGTGTGTAAATGTGCTACTACTGACCCTATTTATGATTTATGTTGTAACTGCACTCTATCTTGTAAAACAGTTTTATTAGGACCTGTAGCGGCTACTCAGGCCGCTGTATGTGTTACAGATGTAGATAGCCCACAGAAGGGGAGTACTAATCGTTTTTCATTCTTAGGAAATGCTAGTATTCCTAGTGTAGGAGATGTGGTATATGATAGTTTAACTTGTAGTCGACCATTTAAAGCTCAAGGTTTTTATATAGCTAGCCCAGTTAGCCCATCGGTATTACCTAAGAGGTGGATTCAGATAAATAATGCAGGAGTAGTAGTAAATGAAGGTATATGTTAAATAATAAAATAAAATAAACTATGGCATGTAACAATTCAACACAAGTATATTATTCGGGTAGTAGTTTTTCATTAGCTTCTCAGTTATATAGTGATGTCAATCTTACTACAGTAGCACCTGATGGTCTTTATTCTTTTGATGGGGTGTATAGATTATTATCTGGGGGTGTTTTAGGTCCTCCTACTCTATGTACTACATGTCAGCTTCCTTGTTCAGGTTCTTTAATAACAGGAGGAGGTGGTGTAACTTTAGGGGATTCTGGAAAAGGTAAATACCATATGACTATTGATGTAGGTAGCTTACAAGGAGCTATTATAGTAAGGTTTAATCCTGCGGTTAACCCTTCAAAACTAACATGGACGTATGATGGGGTTAGTGCTTCTGAGTATAGTAGTGCTACTTATGGTTATACACAAGATTTAATTGGAGAACAAGAAGATGGTGCTAATGGAGGTAGAACTACATGTAATGGTTCTCTTGATGATATTGAAATAAGTAATAATAACGGTAGCTCTAGTCATACGTTTAGTGGATATAAGAGGATATATGATTTTCAAGCGGGACAGTTTGTTCCTGAGATTTCATCTAGCGGTAGTGTTGTAGCGGCTAATGTAGGTCCATATAGTGCGGCTGAAGTTAACTTAGTGAATGGAACTCCAGGTTATTTTATGATGGTTGTACCTAAACCTGCTGCTTCTCCATCTACACTAGAGCTAGTTGTAGAACAACCTTGCGGTCCTAGCACATGGAATATAGATGTTAACTGTCCTGTAAGCTTAAACAGTTTCACTGCAGGAGTATTAGCAGGAGGATGTGGTGTATATAGCACTAATATTTTTACTGCTACTCCATCTACACCAACGGGTATATCTCCAGGTCCTACTATAGCGGTAAACGATTGGGCTTTTGTAGATGCTGATGGGGTGACACCGTTACCTGCAGGGAGGTATCCTGTACAAATAGGAGCGACAAATTATTTTGTAACCGTAGATACCAATGGGATAGTTACTAATGTAGTAGCATGTTAAATAAAAAATAAATATTATGTCACATTCAACAAGTAGTGCGTATACAGTTTCTTATAGCGAAGACTCTAAAGGGTGGCCTTCGTTTTATAGTTTTTTACCTGACTATATGGTAGGTATGAATGGTTTTTTTTATTCATGGAATAAAGGAAATTTATATAGACATAATACCAACACAGAAAGAAATAATTATTATGGAACTTTTACAGCCTCTGAGATAACATCTGTGTTTAATACTAAACCTTTAGAGATAAAACTATTTAAGACTATGTCTTATGAAAGTAATGCAGCATGGGAGTGCAGCTCTTTATTTACTGACCTGAGTACTGGCTCTATGTTAGCAACCTATTTTGTACAGAAGGAAGGAGAGTGGTTTACATTTTTAAGAGAAACAAGTCAGGTGAACATTAACTTTAAGGATAGGTCTGCTAATGGTATAGGTAAGGCTAATACTATTACAGGTCCTACTAATGCTGTGGTTATAACATTTGATAGCGATACTATTGGTAGCATCCTAAGTGTTGGAGATTTTATATATGCGGTAACTCCAGTGGCACCACCAGGTGTAACAGGTCAACCTTCTTTTTCGGGATACGTTAGTGCTATTGTGAGGGATAAGATTACCTCACCTACAGGTGTGGTTACCTTACCTTCTATTACAGTTAATAGTGATGGTCCTTATCCTCCACTTCCAGCAGCCCCATTACCTCTACCATTCCCAGGTACAGTACCATCAGTAGGGGATTTTATATTATTTATAAAAGATGCGATAGCAGAGTCTCATGGAGCAAGAGGTTACTTTATGCATTTTACATTAAAAAATTCTGATACCACTGCCGTAGAGTTATTTTCAGTAGGGTCAAGTGTGATGCAAAGTTTTCCATAGAATTTATTATCTTTGCATTAATGCAATTAAATATATTACCACTTAACGATACAGATTATGACAACATTCTTTATGGATGGTGGAAAGATTGGAGATGGACTCCTCCTGTAAAAGAGTTTTTACCTGAAGGAGGAAAGGGTGGTTTTATAGTTTATGATGGAGATATACCTGTATGTGCAGGTTTTATATATATAACTAACTCAGAGGTAGTCTGGTGTGACTGGATTATTTCTAATATTAAATATAAAGATAGAGTTAAAAGAAAAGAGGCTTTAGAGTTATTAATAAATACTATAACTACTCAAGCTAAGTTGTTGAAAAAAAAATATATCTATGCTTTAATTAAAAATAAACCTTTAATTAATACATATGAGAGGTTAGGTTTTTCAGCAGCTAGTAGTTATAATCAAGAAATGATAAAAAAAATATAATATGGGAGCAGTAACAGGAGCAGTAATTGGCGGAGTTTCAGCCGCTGTAGGTATAGCATCAGCAGTACAGTCTTTTCAAGAAGCAGATAATCAAGCTAATCTCGCTAAAGCAGCAGCTCAAGAATCTAAGGATGCTATGCAAGCAGCTAAAGATAGAGCACAGGTAAACTATTATGAGCAACTATCTTTACCTATGGGTGCTTACGATGCAGCATTAGAGGCTAGTCTTGCAGGACAACAGACAGCTATTGAGGCTTTACAGGAGGGAGACCCTAGAAACTTAGCGGCTGGTGTAGGAAGAGTTGGTGCAATAGCTACTCAACGAGATGAGGCTGTACGAAATCAGATGGCTAGTGATATGTTTGCTTTAGATAAAATGAAAGCTGATTCCAGGGATGCTATTAACCAGCAGCTATTAGCTATGGATGTATCTTTTGCTAGAGAACAGAATCAAAGACAAAGAGATGCTGAGAGATTAAGGGCACAACAGATAGAGGCAGGTTTCAGTGGTGTTACCTCTGCTATGGAGGGAGCCGCTTCAACTATTCCTTTATATACTAAAGGCGTAGAGGGAAGGAGGTATGATAAAATATCCGAGCTTGCATCAGGTATTGAAGGGTTTGATGCTCTGTCTGCTACAGAACAAAAGAAGGCTTTAGATGCAATAGCTAAAGATAAAAAATTGTTTAAGCAAATGCAAAACATAAATCCTGACCAGTATAGATGGGATGATACTAAAAAAGAATTTATTTTTAACGCACCCCTCCCAACTAAAGACGAGGTAGCTACACTGCTCGAAGGTATGGATGAAGAAGCAATAAACTTTGCTCCAAAGGAATCTGATTATACAGGAGTTAGTGCTGGTAGTTTAGATTATATGACTAATAATCCTTACGGTGTGGGTAACTTGTAAAAACTAAATTCATAAATTATGGCTAATCCATTTACAAAACCTAAAGTAGACTTTGATGTTTACGAAAGAGAAAACCCTGCAGCAGAACAGTTAGACTGGTCTAAGATTGCTGGTGATATAACAAAGACTGTTGGAGATATATACACTGCACGAGAGACACAAAAAGCAAAAGACCTTACTGCCTTTCAAAAACAACAAGAAGAGCTAAAAACCTTAAACAATAAGTACTCCTATCAGACCTTATCACAAGCTGTAATGAAGTCCGCTACTAACTTAAGCGAGGAGACTGCTCTTAAGTGGGCTGAGTTTACAAGTGGTAGGTTAAATAGAAAGGATTACGACCTATGGAATCATAATATAAAGACAGGTTTTAAGGATATAAAAAGTTATGCGGACAGTTATGAAGCAAAGTTTAAGGAGGCTGCAGAGCGTGGGCTAATAGACCCTGTTACAGGAAAACCAAAGAGTGCCGAGCTAGAAAGATATGATGTAGAGATGCTTGCTAAGCTAGCAGACTTAAACAATAAAGAGATTACTGCAGATAAGGATGGTAACATTGTGGTATTAAGCCTAGATGAAAAAGGTAATCCTATACCTGGTGAGTCCACAACTGTCCAGCAGTTGGGTGGTCTATTGTACCAGCAGACAAATAATATTGATATAGACGATGTATTAAAAGATATTAAAGGTAGCTTAGGAGAGGTATCTGTACAGAAGTTTAAAAAGAAATATGGTTATAATATTTTAGATAAAGCTCAAGTCTCACAAGCACGTGAAGAGTTTATTGAGTTTTTATCAGATGAAGAAAACGAACAAGCTAAAAAGGTTTTAGATGCTAAGGTAAACCAAATGGTACCCGATGATAAGACTGCAGCTATCTTGGCTACATCTTATATGTATACAGATAAAGGAAAGAAGTATGTATCAGGTTCACAGGACGACTATGATAAGTTTGCTAGAGAGAATCCTGGAGAACAAAACCCAGTTATTGTAAGGGAGTTTGATGCGTCTAAAAAGTTAATGACATCAACCCTTAAAGAAGACCAGTTAATAGCTGTAAAAGATTTTGCTAAGAACTCTATCCTTGGTGCATTAGATGTAACAGAAACACAAACATATCAAGCTACATCTACAGGTCGTAGTATTTCAGATTCAGAAAGAGACAATAGAAGGATGACTATAGATATGGGTAAAAATGTATTTATGCTTACTACAGGTAATACTTCAGATGCAGAGGCTGGTGCACGTGCATTAGCGGCAGCTAACAAAAACATTGAACGTATTCAACGTATAGAGGAAGGTGGTAAGGTTACCGGTATTAGGATAATAAAGAAAGATGGTTCTCAAGAAACGGTAATGTATACAGATAAGGATGGAAAACCTAGGACTGCTAAACAGGTACAACGTTCTGTATATGATTATCTTGTACCTAAAGGTAAGGGATATGATTATTACTTACGAAATAGAGGTCAGGTTGGAAACCTATCTACTGCAACAGGAGGTATAGATATAACCAACTTTATTACAGATGAGAAGGTTGTAGGTGGTGGACAGTTTGGTGATATAATAGCTCAATCTATTACAAGTGAAGAGAAACCTCTTGGTAAAACAATAGGGGACTTAAGAAGTAGAGGTACTCAGAATAATGATTTTGTTAGGACTATGACAAAGATATTAAATAATAATAGCCTAGTAAATGCGGATTTCCTTGGAGACTTTGAGGTTACATATAAAGCAAAAGGAGATGATGGTCGTAATTATAACAGAGTAGTTATAAGATACCCTGATTTACTTCAGTATAATATTCCTATTTATGATACCGATACCCTAGGTGAATTTATAAGGAAGGCTACTAATAAGATAGAGGAACAAAACAGAAAAGCTGTTAATATGAAAAACAAAGGAGGACAATCGAATCAAGACTCCCAACCAAAAAAAGGGGGTGGTGAAGGAGATGCTTTCTTCAAAAGCTAAACGTAACTGATGGATAAAATAGAACAACTTTATAATTTATATTTAGATAAAAACCTTATAACAAAAGCTGTTAGCTTAGAACAATTTAGAAACTCTAATCCTGAGCAGCAAGTAAAGTTATATAACCTAGGAAAAAAATATGATTTATTTCAGACTACAGGTGTGGAAAAATTTCAAACCGCCTGGACGGGAGTAAAAAAAAAAGACGTTTCCGAGCCTATTTCTCCAAAGGAAGATACGGATGTTCTTATCGAGGACGTTCAGGAAAACATTGGTACATTGGAATCTTCCGAAGAGCCGTTATCATTTCGTGAGAGGTTCGAGAAAAACAGTGTCCTTAATCAGTTTAGAAACCCTGAAGAGATACAGGTTCCCTTATCTCCTACCAACCAGCCTGTAAGTACAGAAGCTAAAGAAACAATACAAGAAGGTATTGAGACTGTAGGTTTTGAAAGACAAACTCCTGTCATGGAAGCTGAGGATGAGCGTAGTGTAGACATCAGTACACTCCGTAGTGATATTCCTCCAAGACCAACGGATTTAATGGGTGCCCGTATGTGGGACCAGAAGTATGGAGCGGAGGTTGTAAGACAAAAAGGAGTAGGTAGACAGGTAGAAGAAAATATTAGAGGTCTTATTGAGGCTAGAAACGCAGAGATTAATGCATATGGTGGAGAGATAACACCAAAGAAAAGAGCAGAGATAGAGCAGAGATATCGTGAGCTTATCGACAAGGAAGCGGTACGTGCTCCTGAGGTAGCAGCACAGCTTATACAGGAGGAGACTGTAGTAACCCCAACAGATACATATGGAAGACAGGAGATAGATGAGGAAGTAGAAGTAGAGATAGGAGAAGAGGGTGTTACTCCTACCTTTCAGTTAGATGAAAGAGACCAGGAGTATGTAGGGTATGAACGTGAGATGCGTGGTTTAAAACAAAAGCTAGAGGAGACAGAAGATGTAGCAGAAAGAGAAGCTATCCAACGAGACATAGATGCTTTAGAAAAAAGATATGGTAGGGTTGAGCGTGTTATAGAAGACCAATACGCATTTGATATGGCGGGTGTGGGTATTGGTAAAAGAGATGATATTGTAGTAGAAAAAAAATCTGAGTTTGATATAGAAAAAGAACTAGATGCCTACTCTAACTTATCTCAAGCAGACGCAACTAAGCTACTTTCTAAGGATACAAGTGAAGAGGAGTTGAGTAAGGTAAGAGCATTACAAACTTTTACTAAAGAGGTGTTAGCAGATGAAACCTTAGGCAACACAGATAAACTAAAAAAATTAGATGAGGAGTATGCTCGATTAGAGGATACGTTTCGTAAGTATAAACAAGAGAGAGACTTAGATTATCAAGCGGGTATAAGAGGTTTAAGTAAAGAACAATATATACGTAGCCAAAAGAAGGAGGTTGCAGACAGATACGCACCTAACCTATATGGAGACCAAGCAGGTGTTGTTATAGAAACATTTGATAACACTACTGCTATAAAAGATTTTTTAGATGAGTACTACGACCCTTCAGGTCAAACAGGTTTTATGCAGGACGAGCAGGGTAATGTTATACTGTCTGAAAATATAAGTCCAGTTGAACAAAGGTATATACAATCTACATTATCAAAGCTTACCAATAAATATAATACCGATAGAGATAAGAGGTATGCTGAGTTTAGTGATGAGATAGCTTCAACAAGAAGAGAGTTTGGTAGAGTGTCTGAAGCCTTAAGTGCTGCAAAAAGTAAGTTAGAAACATTAAGAAAAGACTCCTTAGATTATAAGGTTTTAGAGTCTAAGATTAGACCCTTACAAAAAAGATATGATAACCTGGAAAGAGTTATTGGTGTAAAAGAAAGAGAAAGAAATAATATATTTAGAGATGACCCTATTGAAGCAGTAGAAAATCTCAAACAAGAGTTTGATAACTCAGAGTCTTTACGTGCAGCATTTACCTCTGATGTACCAGGGTTAACATCACTAGAGAGATTTGAGAGAGCATATCTTAGATTAAAAGAAGATAACGAAAAGCTAGCTAAGGAGGAGGGTATTAATCAAGACTTGATGACTCGTTTTGGTAGAAACCTTAGAGAGTTTTTAGACTGGGAATCTTTTGGTGTAACCCTTACCGATAAAGAAAAAGAATATCTAGCTAACCGTAGGGCATTAATTGCCTTAACCCCTTTATTCTTAAATAATCAGCTTGGAACTACAGGTGAGGATGCTGGTTTTTGGGATGCTTTTATGTCTGGTGCAGCGGGTATGGTAGCTCCAGAAGGAACATCATTTAGAACACAGACCGATGTGTTAGATACTACTATAGAGCAGCTACAGACCTTAGGTTTTGGTCCAGAGGATTTCAACGACCCAGAGATTATAAAGAAGATGGAGGAGACTATGGATACCGACTTGTTCTCTATGGAGTTTGCGGGTAGCACACTTGGTGTGGTAACACCAATTATTGCAACTCTTTTCTTAACAAAAAAAGGGGTTACACGTCCTGGAGTATCGGTAGCACAGAAGAGTAAGAATATAAAAAAGTTTGCCGACACCTATAATAAAACATTAGATGCTACAAAGTTTGGTAAGTTCATGAAGCCTGTATTAGCGGGAGCTGCCGACTTTGAGGTGGCAGGTAGAATATTTGGTAGTACAGAGGAGGAGTTGAACTTTGAATCAGGATTACTAGGTATGGTTGCGGGTGAAGGTTTCAAGGCTGCACTTAAGAAGATACCAGTAAGTAAACTTGTGGAGGTGATAGGTGCTAAGTTTGGTAATAATACCAAAGAAGCTGTGGCAGTTATAGAAAAGCTAGGAAGAAAGATAAAGAGAGGGGGAGAGCTAGTGGGACGTTCTGCTGGTGAGGTAGCGGAGGAGACTACACAGGAGTTAACACAGATATATAAAAGAACCTTAGAGGAGGGTGACTTTTTTGAAGAGCTTGAGAAGCAGTTTGGTACAATGAATGATATCATGAAGTTTGTTGTAAGCTCTGCAGTGATGGGTCTAGCAATGGGAACATCAGAACCTTCAAGAGTTAAGTCGGCATATGATAATCTTTCAGATAGAGAGAAGAAGATTGTAGATGAGGTAAAGTCTGCTATAGAGAAGGAGCATAAGAACGCAGTAGATAAAGCTAGTAAAGAAGTAACAGAAGAAGATATAATAGTTACAGACCCAACTAAAGGTTACACTTTCGAGTATACATCTGAAGAAGATATACCTACGGAGCTTCAAGGTATTAAACCTCTAGGTAGAACTGAAATAACAAAAGGTAAAACTAAGAAAGATGCAACTAAAAGTATAAGAATAACATTTAGTGGGCAACAATTATTAGATGCAGGTATAGCTAAAACCTCCCCCGAAGTATTAACTAAAACTAAAGAAGATGCCATTTCTAAGCAAGAGACAGATGCAGTGGATGAAGATAAACAAACCGGAGATTTACAAGCAGTGGTTGAAGGAGACACCGAATCCATCATCACTACCGGAGAAGGTAAGACCGAAGCGGAGATTGAAAAAGGTGTTCAAGAAACGCCGACAGAAATCCTTAAGACGGAAGTAGTAGAAGAGTTTGTTGACCTAACTCCTAAACAAAAAACAGCCTACAAAAGAGAGGCTAAGAAAAGAATGGTAGCTAATAAGCAAAAGACTAGTAAGGCTAGTGTACAAAAATTTGCAGAAGGGCTACATCAAAAGGAGGTGTTAATAAAGAAAGAAGCTTCCGATTTAATGGAGATTTTAAATAATGATGCTACCGTACAGCTTCAGTTAGATGGAAAGACTGTATCACAAGAGAAGATGAACTCATTAGTTAAGGCGGCTCAAGCAAAGATGAATGAGAAGCTTCCTGAGTTAGAAGAGAAAGCAGAGGTGGTAGACGAACCAGCTCCAGCTAATGTTATACCTATAACTATTACAGAGAATACAGAGCTAGCGAACAAGGTAAAGAAGATGGGTCTAAAAGAATTGGTAGGCAAGAAGATAAACCTTGTGATGGCTGACCAGTTAAAGGTAGATGAAAAGGCTTTAGATGAAGAGGGTAAACCTAAACAGATGGGAGGTCCTTTCTTCCCTTTAATGGATGCATTGTTTGGAAAGGTTGCATGGGCTTCTATTGATAAGACTGCCGCTAATAAGATTATAGATGGTGCAATAAAAGGTGACTACACTGTGGTCTTTAATATGAAACCATCTGCCTTAGATTCTAACACTGTTAACCTTAACACCTTAATTGAAAAGGTTAAGACAGCCGATAACTCTGTTGAGATTTTTGAGGCTATGAAGGAAGATGTGTTAGGTAAAAAAATTAAGACAAATAAAAAGATACAGGAGTCTAAGAATATAGATGAGTTTGCCGAGGGATTTGCAGAGTTAGGTGTGGACGATAGAGCAAAGATATTCAAGGCTGTGTTACCATCTGCAGATGTTAAGGCTGACACAAAGGTTGGTAAGCTTTTTCAAGATAAAGGTATAAGCCAGGAGTCTATTAGACAAGAGAATGTAGAGCAGTTTGTAAGTGACCTACCTATGGGTGCCATAACTACAGTGCTACAGATTACAGATAAGAAAGGTAACCCTATAACAAAAGCTACTAGAAGCGAGGCATTAATCACGCCAGAGCAACAGAAGGCAGAGGGCTTACCATCTCATACCAACTACCCAATGTATATTAGAGGTAAGGCAATAGGTATAATGAAGGAGACAGTTCCGTTCTGGAATCTTAACAAGAACTATAAGAATACTATAGACCTAAAAACTGCAGGTCTTATTAAAAAAAGAGAGACTTATAAGGTAGATATAGATGGTGAAGAAAGAATAGTAAAGGTTTCTAATAATCCTAACAAGACTCGTACTGTAACCTTAATGAAAAAAGGTGAGACAAATAAAGAGGAGAGTTCAGAGGTAATACCAAAAAGTACTAAGACAAAAACTACTACTCTTATTACTAAGAAGTTTGGGGATATAAAAGAAGCAAAGGATATAGATAAAAAGATAACTGCAAAGCAGGCACGAAGCAATGTATATCGTTCAGCAACAATGAAAGCATCGGAAGCTTTTGAGGTTACCGAGCCTACTGCTGTTCAGTACACACA
>CEON01009894.1_pt1 | contig 15905 bp, 26 predicted proteins | sample 530291 | NCBI WGS metagenome assembly CEON01 (sample SAMEA2619888, study PRJEB7988) | marine metagenome | biome: marine biome (ENVO:00000447); feature: surface water layer (ENVO:00002042); material: "saline water (ENVO:00002010), including plankton (ENVO:xxxxxxxx)" | depth 5 m
TTATATCTCCCTTACGCTACGTTATACTTAGCAGTTACGATTGCTTCTGGTCGAAGAATCTTTCTGCCATACAAATGCATACCTCTTACGATATCTGCAAATGAATCAGGGTCTCTGTAAGACTCTGTTTTTGTTATCTGTGAAGCTGTTGCCACTGCTGAAGAATGACCTGCTACGATAACACCAAAGTTTGAGTTTTGGTTAGCAGAACCTGATGTTCCTGGTCCTGTACCAACAGAAGGTAGGTTATTTGACATATATACATCAAAACCATGTAATGTGCCTATTGATAAACCACTTCTTAATCCTCCAGACTCGCCAAAATCAGCGTTTAAAAGTCTTGAATCTTCGTCTTTTAAGATTTCAACGAAAGTTGGATGTAGAACTAGCCATCTACCATCTGAGTCTACAAACTGTGTATCTAACAATCTGCCCATTCTTGCAATAACTTGCAATGGTGTAGCAGTTGCTGTAGCCTGTGCTGTTGCACCTGGCATTCTTGGAGCTAACGGAATAGAGTGGTCTCCAGCACTTGAAGTAGTGATGTTACCAAAGCTATCTTTTCTTAGCTTCATGCTTGTTAACAATTCATCAGAACCTGCAGTTGATACTGCTTTTGTGCCACTTACTGTGTCATTGGCAGTTCCAGCAACAGTATTTAATGATGATTGCTTAAAACCAGATAAATATCCAAGAATTTCTTGGTCATGTTGGTCTCTTAGTCTGTAGCCTGCTCTATCAGATGCTAAAGACTCAAAGTTTACATGGCTGTGTGCTTCTTCGATATCATCTACTTTAAAAGCAAAATAGTTTGCTTTATCGACAACGAGAGAAAAATCCTCATCATCTAAGTCTTGTGGTTGAATATTAACTCCACGAGCATATTCTTTTACAGTGATTTCTGGCTCTTTAATAATTTTGACAGTATCACCATAGTTCGCAATCTCTCCAAAGTAATCACTATTAGTGATTGACTCTACAACAGAGGTCTTACGAAAAGCCTGCTGAACCTTTTGGGAATAAATAATAGGGCTAAAATTGCCATTAGGTAGATTCCCGTATCCAGCCGCAGTTTTGAAAGCCATAGTTTCCTCCTCGGCTAATAGTTGGTTAAATACGAGTTACATACACAATCAAAAGGCTAGCTTCCATTTGGTATCCTCATAGAGGGGCAAACTCAGACTAGGTAGTTTTTATCAGTATAAATTCGTGAAAAATGTAAAAGTAGGTGGTCGTCATAAAGACGGGCTACTATTTATACATTTTATATCATACAAATGAAAAAAAGTAAAGAAAAATTTTAAGCACCAGGTCTGGTCATGTCATATATAAAATTACCAGACTGTATTGCTTCTTTTATCATCTCTTCGTTTTTCTCAAATTCGTGGGGTCTCATTTTAGCTACATCAGATTCTCTGATTTGATTTGACTGAGTGCTTTTTGAATTTGCAGGACTTGATGTTGTCCCTTTTGTAACTGCTTTAGCAGCTTCTTTATTATCAGTCTTTTTCTTTGCAGTAGCTGTTATACCCATATCTACTTTATATAAATCTATAGCTCTTGCTGCAGATTTAGAATCTGTTTCATTTTCATACAATGCCTGTTGTACCCATCTAGGTTGTGTTTCAACCCAGTCATGGAACTCTTGGTCATTTCTAATATCATCAAAGTCTGGATGTATTCTCATAAGTTCTGCTTCTGCACGAGCACGGCTCGCCTCGGCTTCCCTGTCTGCAAGAACTTTCATCCTGTCCTCAAGAGTTGTATCTAATTCTTTTGCTTTCTTTGTAGCTATTGTTTCTACAATTTTTGCAACGTCTGGATACTCCTGTGACCATTTATCTATTTCTTCATCAGACTTTGGTAAATTTATTTCTTTCTTAGCAGTTTGTGCTAATTGTTCTTTTAATTTAAATATTTCATCTTGATATGATTTTTCTTTTTCTTGCGAGTGTCTACGTAAGTCGCCATATCTCTTTTTAAAAGTTTTTTCTTCTGGAGCAAGAGATTCGGTTTCTGCCTTATCTTCTTCCTCAACTTTAGCTTTGCCAAGAGCTTCGTCTCTTTCTTTAACTAAAGCATTTAATGTTTCTTCTTCTTTATTATCATTTCTTGTATATTTTATAGGTTCTTTTTTAATTTCTTTTTTTACAGCCATATCAGCCATGTTTTTCTCCTAGGGTTATCGTAGCCATTATTGGGGGATAAGTAGCTAGTTTCTAATCCATAATTATTTTTTACGGATTGCACATCCTGCTAAGTAAACTATAGGATGTATTATTTTACAAAAGATGTTGCCAACAATACTGTCTTTGGCTCTGCCCTTTGTCAAAATATGTCTTAGATGTTTTGTTCTTTCTTTTGCGAAGTAAGCACCAATTTTTGTTAGTAAGTTATTAACTCTCATGCCACTAACAAAAGGTTTGAATAACCAATGATAACCTACTTGGTGAGTGCTTGTCAAGTATTTTTTCTGATATACATACCATATCTTCATGGCTTGTGCCCAGTCATCAAGTTGAGTCTGTCTATACATTTCTGTACAAACTATTTTTTCACCACTTGTTGCAGTATCATCTGTAGGGTCATCATATTTAGCAGCTCTGTCTGCTATTCTCTGCTCTCGTGCTTCTTCCTGTGTAGGTGCATTTCCTGGCTTACCACTGCTATCAGTAAAGTTTACAGTTGTGCCATCTTCATGTGTAAATGTTCCATCTTCATTTTCACTATATGTAGTTCCAGAATCATTTCTGCCTATGCCTCTACTACCTCCACGAGAGGCTACATCTCGCTGTCCACTTTCTGAGAAATTTTCAGCTACATAACTTGAAGCAGCTTCTCTTCTTGTTGGCGGAGCTTCAGGTGCATCATCTTCTCGTGTTGCTCCTCCAGGACCTCTGTAATTTATACCAATTCCTCCAGTTCCCTCACTGTATACATCAGTTGTTCTATATTCCCCAAATATAGGACTTGTTCTATTATTTTCTTGTCTTATTCCTGATGGAGAAGGAGTTAATGTTCTATCTCTAAATTCAACTTCTTTACTACCTCCTACTGAAGGTATAATACCTAAATCAGACGCAGTAGGCGATATTCTGTCACTTAATCCTGATAAAAATTCAACTTCTTTTCTTGACAAGACAAGCTCATCTCCAGTCTTTGAATCAGTTGTTGAAAAGAATTCTTGATTAGGGTTCAAAGATAATGCTTCTTTAACCTTTGTGGGATTTTGTATAGCTCGTGAGATTTTTTGTCCTATTCCCCCTGTTACACCTAATGAATCATCTAACTGTTCAACTTCAACTGTCGGTGCTTTAACTGTTGGTGCTTCTCCAGCTATACCTCTTTCTTCTTCAGCTATTTCGGATGCAGCAGCAGCATCTTGTTTAACTGCTTCCTGTGTTCTACTTTCAAAAGGACTTCCTCTTAATTTTGCTACTTCATTCTTACCTGTTGCAATTATCTCTGCATCATCTTTGAATAATCCTACAGCGTTCATTACAGGACTAGCAATTCCTCTGGCTAAAGCTCTTTGTCCCTGATTTATTTTAGCTATTGAATTTTTTATGTCATCACTAGGTTCAATAAAATTTACGTTACCTGTTTTTCTATAATCACTAACATTAGCAAGACCAGTAACATTACCTTTAAAATCATATTGTATGGCGTACTCTTGACCTCCAATATCTACTCTAGCACCACCTAATTCTGCCATTTCATTATTATCATCTGAACCAGATACATCTGATGAAGTCACTGGTGCAGTTCTTCTCATCATACCTTGTTCATTCTGAGGAGGAGGAGCGGTGGTTTCTTCTCCAGGAGGTCTTGTAGCATCTGTCTGCACATCTTTATATTTTCCTACATTTCCTGCTCCTACAACAACATTAGGATTAGTAACAGGACCTGTTGCTAAAGCTGCAGGACTTCTAAATGCTGCAGGAACAACTCCTGTTGTCTTAGTAACACTAGGCTGTAGTCTATCTTCAATACCATCTTTGTTTCTATCTACAAATCCTGGAGTTTTTATAAATTTCGCAGAAGCTGCCTGAGGTGTTGTAGCAGTTCCAAATTGTCCTAGTGCAGGATTATACGTCTGTTGTTGTTGTTGTATTCCTGAAGTTGTTGCAACACTTGGACCTGATGCTAAAGCTAAACCAGCTTGAGCTTTCTTAGGTTCATCATCTACATATTCCACTTGCCCAGCATCTTCCATTTGTTTTAAGCCCATAAGAGCCTCTCTTCTCATCCCTTCGTATGTTCCAAGACCATGATAACGAACTACATTAGCAGGCACTACAAGTTCGCCTTTACTTAATAATACTTGTTGGTCATCTGCAACCTCTTCTGATGTTGCACCTGGAGGAGGGTCTTGAGTGTCTCCCATAGAGGCTTGCTCATATGAAGGTGTACCAGAGCCTAAACCTATAACTACAGACATACCTTCTTTTGTTTTTGTTCCTCCTTTTTTCATAGGGGTGGGAGTTTCTTCTTCTATTGGTTGCATTGGTTGCATAGGGACTAACGCTGTTTGCATAGGAGCTGTTTGAACTGGTGCAGTTGTCATTGGGGGAGGTACAACTAATCCTTGTTTTTTATCTTGCTCATATTTTTTAGATACTAATTTTATGGCTTCGTCTCTTGGGTCAATAACTTTTGGTGATGCCCCTTTCTGTGGCATTTTTTGTGCTGTTTGTCGTTTGTTACCAACTGGATTACTTTGTTTATTAGTCATAGGTAACATACCTAATCCTGCTCTTGCTTTCTTTGTTTTTGCCATTGTGCCCCCCTGTTTCATTTGTCTGGCTATTCCTATTTGTTTACTTATTTGTTTTGATTTAGCTACAGCTTTATCTGCTGTTTTTTTACCTAGTGGTCCTTTTACTAAGATGTAATCTTTTTTATCTAATGCTTCATCAATATCTGCATCACGTAACTTCCCATCTTTACCCATTCGCAAAGTAGGATATATTACCTCTCCTCCTAAATCTTTTACATACTCATTTGCTGTTTGAACAGTAGCTCCATTTTTACTAGGAGTATTTTTATTCATAGCTCTTGAAAGCCATGCTGGTCTATTATCAAGCTCCATTTCTTGCCTTTGCTATTACTTCTTCACGTAGTGTTTTTATTCTACGTAGCTCTTTTATAGCTCCTTGAGCTTTGTTAATGTCAGATATTTTATCTTGTTGCTCTAGTAATTTATGTAATTCTTCTACTCTATAGTTCATATACTTTTCTAAAGCATCCATTGTTTTTTTATCGTTAACTACTTTTAGTAGTTCTTTAGCCACCTCTTGTATCATTGTCTAAGACCACCAAGTAATTGTTCTAACTGAGCAGCAGCGGCTGGTTCTTGAGGTTGCTGTTGAGCAGGATTCTGTGGAGCACTAAATCCTTGTTCTCCAGGAACGGGTGCTTGTCCCACTCCTATATTACCTGCTCCTCCTCCTGTTGGGTCATTAGGACTTAGTCCTTGAGCTTGTTGTTCTTTCTGAGGTAAGCCTCCTGCAGCTTTCAATATCTCTGCTTGTTTGAATGCTTCTCTTTCATCATTAATTAATTTTTCAGAGTCTAAATCCATAGCATGTCCTAGCTCTCGTAATATAACAGGTATCTTTAAATATGGTGCAACTGCAGCATTTCCTGCCATTTGTAAAAGTTGTAAAAGTCTTTGACTTCTAACTTCATTCTTCATAAGACTTTCAGTTCCTCTGGCTTTTACTTCTAAATCACCACGAGCCTCTGGGTCAAAATCAAACTGCATGTTGAAAGCAAACAAAGCCTCTCCTAAAGGTTGCAGTAAGTAATCATCTAAGTTTTTAACAACACTTTTAATACTAAGTTGTGCTGCTCCCATAAGCATGCTTATTCCTGCGGCAGTTCTTCCTGTGCCTGCCACTCCTGTTTGTCCATGGGAATATGAAGGTATACCTGTTGCATCATCTGCTAAAGCTCTTGCTTTATCAAACATCATCATGTTCTCTGTACTTACGTTAGGATACTTTGTTCCAAACAAGGCTTGTCCTGGAGCTCCTCCTTGCCTTCTAAATACTTTTCCTGGATATACTTGTAAATCTTGTCCAGGCACTAAATTAGTTTCATCTATTTCAAAAACTAAATTACCTGATAATACAGCATTGTCTACTGCCATTCGCATAAAACCATTCATAAGTGTTTGAGTATCAGACATATTTTCTGCTAATCCAACACCAAAGAAACTATAAGGATTGATTTCATAAGGTGACGCACAGTATGGAATACGTTTTGGTGTAAAAGGATTAACAACTAATCTAAGTATTTTATTGTTACATACCCATACATTAACCTGTAAAGTATCCATTTCTTTATATTCATCAGGTATCTCAAGTCCAGCAGCTTCAGCTATTGTCCTATCTAGGTTACCCCAAAACTCTAACACTTCAAATCTATCTACATTATATTGTGTTTCGTTATCTCTTAAATCTGTTTCCCACCATTTACGGACATAGTTATATCCCATCTCAGCACATTCATCTATAGCCTCTGCATCAAAGTAAGGTCGCTTCTTTAAGTTTCTTAATTCAGAATAACTTAATTTATGTCTTTCTACTACATATTCTACTTCAGACATATTGTTAGCATCATAATCTGGATAAAAATTCCATATAGAAACAGACTCTACTCTTGGCACAGTATCAGTTTCTGGTGAATAGTTTCCTTCTTCATCCCAGTTTGCTCTTTCTTTATCAAAAGCAAACGGACCTTTCAATATTCCTGTTCCAAACAATGCCATCTCAAAAGCAACTGTTCTTAAATGTTTGGAAGCATTAGACTCTTCTAATTGGTCTAATATAGTTTTTTCCATTCTTTTGGCTGCTTTTTGTGCAGGATAATATGTTTGAGCTGTTGGTGTTAATCCAGCACCAGCTTTTAATTTATCTTTTATATCTTCTAAATCATCAGAGAAAGCCCCAAGCATCATGTCATTTTGCAATGATTCTTGAGTTGCTCCTCTTGGTATGTCTCTGCCATCCCCAGGAAATCCATGTACTGTGCCTAGTTCGCTTAAGGCACTCTCAGGATTCTTTGGGTCAAAGTTTACAGCATCTGTTACACCATCAGGTATCCTAGTTGCTTCAACTCCTAATGGAAATCTTTGTCCTGCAAATAAAACATCTATGATTTGACCATAAGCGGCTAATACTTTTGTTTTAGTTATCTTTATAAATACTTTAGATTTTTCTGTTTCAGTAAATTGTGTTTCAGATGTATATAGTCCTCTGTACTGTCTGTAAGAGTTTAACCATCTTTGCTCATCATATAGTCTACTGTCTTCTGCGTTCTTAAATTTTTCGTTTACATACGCAGCTAATTCATCCTTAGGATTCTCTGGGACAAACACCAGTTCTTCTATATTATCGTTTTCTTCATTCATAATTAATATCCAAATACTTTATCTGCAGGATTCCAAGTTTGTGGAATCTTTGCTGGGTCATAATCAAATATTGACCTTGACCTTGGTCGTGTCATAACACCATATCTTAGTGCATCATATAAGTGGTCTTCTGATTTTGTATCTATATCTTCAGAGTTACTTTTATCCAAAGGTATAACAGGTAACTGAGATATAAGATTAGTGCAAGTGTTAAATATAGTTAATCCTGCCTCTTCTGTATCTTCATCAACTTGTAATCTTCTGTGTATTTCGTTTTTACCTGCAACACGACTACCTCTACTTCTATCGGAAGGTCTCCATCTACAACCTACTGAAATCATTTGTTCCGCCAAGGAAGGACCCGTATCTCCCCTCTTATGCCAGCACGAACTGTCCAGTACACCATAAGAAATTTGACCATCATCTTTTTCCGCTTCCAAGATAGCAAACGCCAAATCTTTCGCAGTATACTTTGAAACATACATTTCACGATATATAATAATTTGCTCATCCACAGGATTAACTGTGAACCAAAGGACCGCAGAATACGAAGAATACCCGTAATCACAGGACCTAAATTTTCGCCAAGTTCCTGGAATTTGATATGGCTCTTTAACGTGATATCTCCTATCAAACTCAGAAAATGCCGCACCTTCTGCAACATCCCAGCTCCCTTCTAATAATTGTCTACGTTGTGTCTCTGGTAAAGACAACAACATGGCTTCATAATCTCCCTGCTCATATAGAAATGGATTATCTACAAGTTTAGCAGGTATGAACTTTCTTTTAAACAAAGGTTGATTTTGTTTAGAATGCCCTTTGGGGTATTTTAATGTTTGCCCCGTTGTAATATCTGTTGCCCAAAACGCTTTATTCGCTGGAGCAGGGTCAATGAACATTTTTTTGACCCATGAGTGCCCTGGTCCTCCTGGATTCGTTGTCCCCCGCATGTAAACTGGGAGGGAGGTATCTGCAGTTCTAAGACGCGAACGTAAATAATCCCAAGCATAAGGTGTCCTATATTGTGTTAATTCATCAAAGCCTATATATGTAAAGGCTTGTCCTTGGTAACGTAATACATCCTTCTCTTGCTCCAAGTATGTCATCCATATTCTTGCTCCAGAGGGAAAAGTCCATTGGCTTTTCTTCTCCATCCATTTAGCCCCAGGAAATGCTTTTGGATATAATTCTTGGGACTTATGTATAATTTCTCTCAACTCATCATTTGTACGTCTTAGTATTAAGCCGTTCATGTTTGAATTGTTACAATAGCGTAAAGGGTCTACTATTAAACTAAAAGTTTTTCCTCCTCCTGCAGCTCCTCCGTATAAAACTTCTCTTTCGGATGCAGCTAAAAATTCTGTCTGTGGTCCTGGGTTTGGTTTAAATAATATTTCTTTACTTGGTGCATCCTGTTTATAATAAGTTTCAGGTAAACTCTCTGTAGCTTTCTCTTTAATTTCACTGTCATCACTTCCATTTGCTATATTTGCTATCTTACGCTGAGCAAAATTTAACTTTATCTTAGCAGCTCTCTGCTGTTTCTTTGCTTTTACTAACTCTTTTTCTTGTTTAGTTAGCGGCTTTTGCTTGGATGTTGCCTTCAACTTCGGTCTTGGAGGCACGGCATTTTTGTTCAGCATATCTTCTTCTGTCTTTTCTGTCTGTCTTTATTCGTTTCCATAATCCCATTGGAGTTATCTTACGACCTGTATATTCTGTCAACCACCTAGATACTTCTGGATACGAGGACTCTTTTAAATATTCTTCTGCCAACTCTAAGGCTTTTAACTGTTCATCTACAGGTTCTAATAACTGCCCATCTATTTTACTTACCTTATATCCCCATGGAATAGTTGGACCTTTTAGAGTTGCATATCTATTAGTCGGATTCAGTTTCTGTGCTATCATCTTCTGTCTTTGCAGGAAGTATAAATACTCCCATAGGTTTATCTGTGCTTACGTTTAGTTTATCAACTTTTGACAAACCAACCCTATCTAATATCTGCTGAGACGCTGCAAGTCTTTCTCTATTGCCAATAGCAGACGGGTCATCAATAACCCCTACCATTGATAAAACTGCCTTTGGGGCATTTGCAGCCATCTCTAACTCAGCACGTTCTATTATTTCAGAACGTAATGTGCTAACAATATGATGAGGGTTTGTATTCTCAGAATACCCTGCCATCTTCATAGCTTTTGCTTGATTACCTTTAGCAGGTCCAAATAATGCATCTAAGAATTTTGCTTGTAGTTCTGTTAGTTCTTTATGCACGAGCGTTCTTCTTTCTTGCTGTTTTCGTTCTGGCAAATGAACGATTTTTGCTTTTTGATTTTACAGATAATTTTTTATTATTCATAGGATTACCTGTTTTATGGTGAACGTCTTTGCCATCACCTTTTGTTACTAAACCTCTTTTAGCCATTATTGTACGAGCAGCATTCCGTGATGCTCTTCGTTTTTTCTGCTTTGGCTTAGAATGATACCTATCGTATTCTTTTCTATAATTACGTGATGTCATTTTCTTTTTCGTGTTGTTTTTCTTTTCCTACCAGAAGCGGTCACTGACCATTTTACAGCTTTAGGTCCTGTCTTTTTTCTTGCCTCTGCCTTACTAATACGACCTGCTACTTTTGCAGGTCTACAAGCAGGATAAGGTCTTGTCTTCTTTTCTTTCCCTGACCTACCACATTTTTTCCCTGTCTTAACATCACGCCAATCTTCTTTAAACCATTTAGTTAAGCCACCTTTAGGTTTAGCCATTAGTAAGTTCCACCACGTTTCTTATATGTTCTAACTAACCATGCATTTGCATATGCTGATGGATATACTTTAAATTTACGCTTTGCTTCTGCTTTTACTCTAGCATACAATGAAGGATTTTTTGGTTTGGCTCCCCCAGTTTTTTTAGTTTTCTTTTTTGCTGCCATGTTTATGCTCCTCTTTTTTCTTTCCAAAGCCATGCAAGGAAAAATACGAATCCTACTAATGTGCAAAATAAGAGAACCCAACCTACGCCCTCCCATATTTTTCGGATTAGTTCTTGTCTTTCATAAATTTCTTGTTTTCTACGTAGTCTAATTTCGGCTTCCATTTTAAGTATTTCATTCCAACTGTTAGCTCCGTAATGAAAATTTATGAATGACTTAAGCTCCTGTCTTTGAGCTTCTAATTTTTTCTTTGCTGTAAATGCTTCTATAGCACTAGCTTCTAATTCTTTTCCTTTGAATAATTTTTGTAAAGCAGAGGGATTCTTTGTGGTCTTTTCTGCATTGTCTACATCACTCATGGCTCCCATCCAACGAGATAAATCTTTACCCATGGACTCTATTTCACGACCCATTTGGAAACCTTTTTTGATTGCACTAAAAGCAGAACTCGCTGCAGTTAATGCTATGCCTATGCTTGCTGGGTCCATTATCTTCTTCTCTTAGGTATGGGTTTGCAATATGCAGTTATTCTTTTATTGCCATCCTCTGTGGGAATACTAGGTTGTTTGTTTAGCTTTTCAGCAAAGTAAATACATTTATTTATATCTGAAAAAATTTGTGTTCTATTTGTTATTTCATTGCCTATCATAAATACAAGTAAAAACTCAATCATTATCTTTTTTGTTTTCTTCCTTGCAATGGCAGTCACAAGTGCATTCCTCAGGAGTGCACTCATAACATTCGCAAGTTGGACAACGCTTGTCAGTCATTACTTTTTCTTTCTTCTAACAACTTTTTTCTTAGCTATAGAAACAGCACCTCTTTTACGTTTCAAGGGTTCATTCATCTCTTTAAACTCTTTTTTCTTTATAGTCTTATAAACAGGTTTTTTAATGCTCTGTTTATATTTATCAGAAACAGGTGCCAGCCTAAAATTTTTAAATGTCTGAGGGTCTGGCACTTTAATAGTGCTACCGACAGACATAGTCTTTTGTTTAACTGTTCCTTTTGAAGGGGTGCCTGATTGCCCTGTTCTATACCCTGGATTTAAAGACATTAACTGTCTTAGAGTAATGCCCTCTTTTTTGGCGATTGTACTCGCTGTATCATTTTTCTTAATTTTGTAGTTCTTTAATAACTTACTAGAACCACCTGCTTTGATAGCTTTCATCAAGTCGCCAAAAAAGGACCCAGTAGTCTGCTTTTTATTAGCCATTATACTTTAACTAATTTATAGCCTTTAGCTTTAGCCATTGCTCTAATTGAAGCAAGAGTCATACCTGCTCCTCCTTTTGCACCGCCTTTAGCTTTCATGCCGCCTCTTGCATACCCTTTAGCTTTCATTCCGCCTCTTTGCATTCCTTTGGCTTTCATTACTCCGCCTCTTTGCATACCTTTAGCTCTTTTACCATGCATTGCCATATTTATTTCTCCTCAGAATATAAATTATTAAACACTCTTTGATTATCCATAATATACTCATGTTGAATCTCAGAGTTATATACCCATTGACTAGGTACAAAATCTGGAGCACCCTCTCCAGTTACAAACCATGCTGGGTTGGTAACCCTGACACGATTGTTTGGTAAAGCAACAATGTTGCCTGTCCATTTGTCCGCATCTAGTAATTCTAGTACGTGACTTTGTTTATGTTGGGCTGGGTCGTCAGCCACTTCATTACCCGTATAATCCACAGTAAAATAATACTTTGCTGGATAAAACTGGTCGTCTACTTTAGCAACCCATGGTGTTGAATGTGCTCTTTCGATTACAAACACCGAATGATTATGTGATGAACAATCCCATGGTTGTGCCAAATAATTAGGCATTGGCTCAGCCCATTCATCAAACGGAGTATCTCCAACTAAAGCTGTGATAGGCATTCTAGCCCACATAGCTCCTCCGTGTACATTTTCATCCTCTTCATAACCAGTAAAGATAATTTGAAAACTCAAACTTCTTCCTGGCATTGACGTTACTGCTACTGCCATACCATGTAAAAACTCTCCATGGTATCGCTGAAAGTTCGCTGTAAATTCTCTGCGAACCCATACCTTAAAAAAAGGTATATTACTTACGAGATGTGCCACTCTTTTTCTTCTCCTTGGTCTTTGCTTTCATCGCATTTATAAATTTACGATAAACAGCGGCTGCTCCTAATTTTTTAGCAACTCTTGCTCTTTGTTCCATTGCAATAGCTGCTTGTATTTTATGAGCATGCGACCTACCAGAGTTCTTTATTTTCCTTACTGATGCTTCAGCATCTTTAGTTGTTACAAACTTTAATCCCTTAATCGTTCCCTTTGGATTTTCGTCTGTGTATAAATCGCTATGTTTTTTTGACCCTGCGGGCTGTCCCTTTTTTCTTGGTATTCGTGGTTTTGACATGTTTTGTAGTGTACCTTTGTTTTTGGTCTTTTAATATTTTTGTTAAAGTTTTAGCTTGACCTGCATGAGCTTTAGATGCTTTCTTTAGTTTGCCTATAACTTTTTTCAATGGTTTAGTGTAATGTGGCATTATGATTTCTTTTTCTTTTTCTTTGCTTTGCTAGGCAATAATCCTTTTGCTACTGCTCTAGCTCTTTCAGAAAAGCCCATTTTTTCTCCAGACTTTATCTTTCTTTTTATTGTGCTAACTTTAGCTACCATTACGATTTTATTTTACTTATACCGATAGCTAAACCACTTTTAGCTTTCTTGCTCTTTTGCTCTGCCATACTTTTTTCTATAGCATTTTGTCTAGCTGTTTCGTAACCAGACATCTTTCCATCTTTGTTAAGGTCTCCAAGTAAAGCCCCATCTCTTAACCTTGGCACATTTGTAGGCAAATCCATGATTGATTTTTTAGGTGTATTCATACCCCCTCTTTTCTTAGCAAATCTTCCAGCATCATCAGGAATACTAGCCCCACGACCTTGTCTTTCAGCTTCTGCTTGTCCAGACAGTTCTTTTGCTTTCTTAACACTTTCAAAGTATTTAGGATTCTGCTTTGCCATAAAATTAAGAAATTTAAGATTGCTATCTTCGGCTTCTTTTCTTCTTTTACCTTCAACTTTATCTAATGGAGAAGTTTTACCTTTTACTATTTTAGGTAATTTCTTCTTTGTTACTTTTGCTGTAGGACTTTTTTTAACCTTTCCTAAAGGTAGAATTTCTATTGACATTATATGGGTACTCCTAATTTAATAACTCTGTCTATTAATCGTTGGGCTCTTTTTGTAGTTTGTTTGAACCAACGACTGTCTTCCATTTGAGCCGCAACTTCATTATAGTCTTCCATCTCTACGGCAGCAATCATTTTTCTAAATTTACGTAAGCGAGGACCTCCCAACTGAAAAGCCATATTTACAAATACATGTTGTAAGTCCTCTGGTAATTTATCAAAACTATTGAATATATCTTGGCAATCTCCTATGGCAACTTGAACATCATTTACAAACCATTCTTGTACTTGTTCTTCAGAAACTGGTGTGCCAATAGGTTTATCATAATATTCTTCATCCCATTCTGTTAACAAATGTCCTATACCTGCTGTCGGATACCCTTCGGAACAACGATATATTTTATACTCGCACCCCTCATCAGCTTCTATTTCTTCTCTTAATATATCTATATTCATTTTTAATTTATCCTTTGTAGCAGTATGTATTCTTAAGTGTCTAAATAAATCTTGCGTCACTTTGTTATTTTTTTATACTTTTCAAAAGTACGGAGTCCTCCCAATCCGAGCATCCCCATCAAAACAGTCATCAAAGAGCCCATATCAAACTCTGGTAATTGAGGCATAGTAACACCAAACAAAGCAGTAAAAAACATTACAAATGGTGCCAGCACAAAATGCCACATAAGAGCAATGCCGCAAGTCCAGCCAATGAAAGGTCTCCAAGATGCTACAAACCAATGTCTTGATTGTGCTTCTGCTTTATTTACCTCTATCTGTGACTTAGCTAATTCTTGTGCATGCTTTTCAGCCATAGTCGCTATTTCGTGACTTAACTTGTTTTTAGCATCCTTATCTTCAATAAATTTACCAACTAAAGATGTAACTGGTCCTATTAACTGTGTTAACATTATTTCCGTAACCCTTGTCTTATTTGTCTACGTCTTAGCATCGAACAATGCTTATGATAAAAGTAATTCGATATTTTACCAAAAAATCCTGATATTTTCAAGCACATATCTATAATTAGCATCTCCATCTGCGTCTCGCTTGTCTTAATCTGCTATTAGGATTCTTAGCTGCTTTAGGAAACTTCTTCATTTGTCCTGCACTTCTGGCACAAAATGATTTTCTTCTAGCTGCTCTTTTACCTGTTGGTTTCTTTTCTGTGACCGCTGTCTGTAATTTACTTCCTGGATTTTGCCTACGATATTTGGCAACACCCTTTTTAGTCATTCCTGCACCTTGTTTAGTAGGGCGTTTATCTCCACTTTTAACAGTGAAGCCTTTCATGCTGCCACGTTTTCTTGCCATTTAAGTTCCTACTTTATCCGCCTCATTTTCCATATCTAAACATTTATAGCTTTTAGGAAAATATTGTGGCATATGTGTTGGCATACCAACTGCTATTTCATATGCTCTTGTTAAACACTTATCATGTGTTGAGTGCGGACCATATAAATCTTTTAATGTCACACACATATCTGGGCTTCCTACAAGACAAGCCAAAACAAATAATTCGTACATTTTATCTCACAAAGTGAAGGGGGCGGAACCCGACATTGAAAATTCCGCCCAGTAAAATGAGTAACTACAGCGAACCCCGCAGGCATAAGTGTAGTATCAGGTCTTTATGGCAGGTTAGGGTTTTCCCCTACATACTGCGACATACCCTCAGCTATCAATGCCTTTTCTATTTCCTCAACGCTGAAGTCTTTCCCAGTACGTTCTTTAAGAGCTGCACGTATATAATATACATGATGGCTCGGAATATGCGTTTTGAATCGCCCATAGCGTTCATATTCATAAGAAATTTGTTCTAATAATGAATTAAATTTTGCCTTGACACTCATTCTGTATATATTATACCACATAATTGCATTTTTGGAAAGAAATTACTGCTATGCAAAATTTATTTTTGTTTAGGGGCTTGACAAGATTGCAAAAACAGGGTATAAATTCAGTGTTTTTCTTTTTTTCTCCTTTTTTTCTTTTTCAAGACACACAGTAGAGCAACACTAAGAAAAAATGGCAGAGATATTTAGAAAAACAACTAATATTCCTAAACGATACCTTACAAAATCCTATAAATCCCCCGTCATTCTTCAAAAAGGGGAATATAATCTCAAAAAAACTACCCAAAAAGCGAAACCCGATAGCAATACTCTTGCACTCATGCAAAAACTACGTGAAGCAGAGCAAGAAAAAGCTAATTCCAAGAAAAAGAAAAAACGCAAAAGCTGAGTTTAAGACCTTAAACCATTGATTTTCCTACAATAGCCCTTTTTAAGGGCTTTTTTTGTATCTTAAGTAAGTGGGCGAACTCTGGTATATGAAACTATTTTCCCAATTTTGTGTAAATGCCATATATACAACGTACACGTGGGCACCTGGCAC
>CEON01041348.1_pt1 | contig 15878 bp, 25 predicted proteins | sample 530291 | NCBI WGS metagenome assembly CEON01 (sample SAMEA2619888, study PRJEB7988) | marine metagenome | biome: marine biome (ENVO:00000447); feature: surface water layer (ENVO:00002042); material: "saline water (ENVO:00002010), including plankton (ENVO:xxxxxxxx)" | depth 5 m
GCCATTATTTTCTCCTATTCAATGTGTTCAGCAGAAGTTGGATTTGGCATTAACCTTACTTCCTCTTTTGGTCTTTTTGCCATTTCTTCTGCTAAGCGATTTTTCTTTTCTTCCACTTTTTTACGAATGGATCGTAAATCGTGTCTAAGATCATTTTCATTATCACTGTCAATTCTATTTCTTTCCATTACTTCAATCAACAATTCTAATTCTTCTAAAGTAAGTTTTACAAGTACCATTCTTGCACCACCTTTTTTAAAAACTCCCACATGATTATCATAAAAATAGTGTAAGTTATAATTTCTATTACCATTTGATTCTCCTTTGTAATTAACATATTTGAAAAGAACCTAATTCTTTTTTTTTGTTTTAGTCAAGTTTTATTTTTACTTAGTCTTATAATTCTTCTTATGCTTTAACTTTATATTTATCTTTGTCTTTGTCTTGCACCCTTAGTATAACTCTTTGATAAGACTTGTTATCCACATAGTTATCCACAATTTGTTCATATAATTATAACCCTTTATATAACCCTTAACTTTTTTTTAAAAAAGACTTGCACTTTATTATTTATTGTAGTAATATAGGGTATGTTAATTAAAACAAAGGAGAAAAAAATGAAATTTAACTACTACACAAAAAGAAGTACAGGATTTGGATATAACCTATGGGTTGCAAATACTGATGAATATGTAACTATTGCTAAATTTGCAAACAATCAATATTTAGTTTCTAATGAAGCAAGAGGTTGTGAAGAAATGTTTGACAATCTTGATGAAGCAAAATCAAAAGCAACATACGAAGCAAATAGAAACGAAAAAATATAATAAAAAACAGGGGGGCAGAAATGCCCCCTAAACAAAAGGAGAATAAAATGGACTTAAATGCAAAAGAAGTAATAATTTTAGAAGCAATTATAGATGATCATAGAGATAATAGATTATTAATTAAGGAACTGAACGACATCGAAAATGGAAAATATAAATTTTCCATTGATGATTATATGACATTAAAAGAAAAGTTTCATAATTATAAATATGAAATTTTAATTGATAGAAATTAATACTACCTCTTAGTTACAAAGAAGCCCTCAAATGAGGGCTTTTTTGTTTATGGGGTGATTATATACCTTTCAGTATAAAAGTCTTGTATTTACTGGATTTGTTGCCTTAAAACTAATTGTGTGCTAAATCTACCATCTGCTATTTCAGTAAATGTCATTGGTTTATCCAATCGTACCCAATGGAAAGAACTTGAATCATTGTATAAAAACTTCTTTGACTCTCCACGAAGTGAATTTTGCATAGTAATTAGATTAGATTTAAATGTGCTTGAAATGTTTTGAAATGATATGGTAATTACTTCTTGTCCTTGATTGATATTCAAAGCATACTCTACTCCACCCAATGATCTTTGAACTTCGTTTTGATAATTAATAGATGATTGAACATTGACATCAGGTTCTACTTCAAAGTTTAATTTTTTACCAATTAATATTTCTGATACTTTAGATACTGAAGCATTAAATTCAGTAAAGAATTTTGTTCCAGTAGTTTCTGTCAAATCTGCTACTGCCCACCCAGCACCACTTACTGCTGATATTGTACCTTTGCTTGGTAAACTTGTTCTATCAGTATCTATAAAAAAAGTCATAATAGTTCCACTTGATACATCATCATCTCCTGTAAAATAAACTGCTGCAGCATCTGCTGTGGCACTACTACCAACTGCATATTCTATTGCATCTCTATCTGCAACCCCTGAAATAGTAGTTCCGATATTTTGGTCGTTTGCTCTTTCGTGTGTAGTCAAAGTATCTGATGCAGAAAAAGTAGGAGTTCCACTATCTGTCATTTGTCCTTCACTTACTGTGTTATCACTTCTGTACATATTAATACTATCATAAATAAAATAACTTGCCATTATACTTCCCTCGTTTGTATTGATACTTTACCAACTTGTCTTTTTAAATTTGTTATGATGAACTTTTTACCACTCCAAGCATCTTTGAATAATCTTGTAGGCATAGCAATAAAACTATCAAATGTATCTGATATTTCTGAAAATGGTGTACCAAGTTCTGAAAATGTAATCTCACCAAAGTCTATAAAATCACCCACTTGCAACATAGCATACTTTTCAGGATTTACTAAGGTGGTGCTTACTACTGTTTTATATTCACCAAATAAACTACTTCTAAAATTAATCCAACTTGAATTTCTTGATCCACTCACATCATCTACTGCATCAATCAAAAAGTCTAAATTGATTTCTTGTTTTTGGTGTGAAGCATTGTCAAAGATTGTTCCATGTACAGAACCACTTGTTGATGAAGTAAAAGTATCTTGTTTTAAATATTGATTTTCTGTTGGGTGTGGTTTATAATTTACTACAATGTTTGTTTCAAGATCAGAAACTGGTGTAATACCAAGTTCATAGTTTGATATATCATTTTGTGATAAATCTACTGCTGCTACTGGATTATCAGGTATTGTAAAATATCGTAATTCATTCACACCACTAATACTTGTTTGTTGTGCTTGTGGGCTGAACTCAAAAAAGAAACAACCCTCAAATTGTAATTGTTCTAATACACTTTCAAAAGATTCTTCTTCATAAAGATTAATTCTTGTTTTCCAATGTGTAGATGTTGGACTGGTTAATGTAGAATCTCGTAATTCTGCAACACTTTTAAATCCTGAGTTTTCTATTTTTGTATCACTATCTGAATCTGCAACATTTATAATATCGTGTAATATTTGTCTATGGATAGATACTGGATTATTTAAATCACTTAATGTAGGTACTGATGAGTGTGCAGTAAATCCTTCTGTAAGCACACTTCTTCCAAGATAAACTTTATCTATACCAGCATTAAATTCTTGTGATGCAATAGGTTCATTCACTAAATCGTTTTCTGCTGTGATTGTAAGTGATATATTATTTAGCACAACATTAAAATTTGTATAATCTCCATCTCCTGAAGCATTAAATTTAAAACTCAAATAAACCTCATCAGGTAAAGTGTTATTATCTAAAATACTTGCTATGTTTGTTGATGAAGGCAAAGCAACATTGGATCTATCAACTTTATCTCCACTACTTGCAGTTCCTATTAATTCAACATCACTTGTTGTAGCACCAAAACTACTACTTAAAGAAGTTGCTAAATTAAAAAATGCACCATCTGTACCTGATGGACTACCAGTAAGAGTTTGGCTGTATGTACCATTTAATTCTAAGGTTATTGCACTTATTTTACCATTAATCTGTGGTAACTTAAGTTGCAATACTACACCTCTTGCATCACCTGAAAATCCTGATGTTTGTGAAAAAGTAGCACCATTACCAGTATCACCATTAAATGTTTGCGATAAACTTCCTGAACTTAACGAAACACCACTTCCAACTAAAGTTTGTGAAACTTCATCAGGTAACATACTGAATTGTCTTTTCATTTCTCTTGGGACTGAAAGTGTTTTGGCACTATCAATCGTAACTATACTTGTATTAGTATCAACCAGTTCAACAAATCGTTTTAAACCCTTATCATAAAATTCTAATTTATCAGTACCACTTGTGCCTTCAGGTATAATATAGATAAAGTTATTACCATCATTTTTTAGAAACTCACAAGCATAGACATCTTGTCCTGAAACAAATCCTGTGTTTGCAGTATAATCCCCCAAAACCAAAGGTATTAGTTTGTTGTTGTATTGAGGATCAGTAGAATTGCTTGTTCTTCCTTGTGGTACAGAAACATTTTGAAATGGTCTATTAGAAACAAGATTTAATACTATGGTGTTGTTTCTGTAAGCAAAACTACTAACTCTACCACTAAATATTTGTAAAGCATTAGCAGCAGTATTATCATTATCAATTTGAGATAAAATATTAACTTGTCCATTTAATGTATCGTTTCCTAATAGTTCTAATAAAGTTGTTCCATCTAAATTTATATTAGCAAGATTTAAAGTTACACTTCCAGTTTTTGTAGTAAATGCTTTTAAATCAAGTGAATAGTTTACACTTGGTTTATTTAATATTGCTGGATAGTAAGTTAGATTATTGTATGTTGTATCTGAAAAACTAAATCTAAAATCAGGTGTATCGGTTGTAGATACACTTGAAGTAGTATTTTTAAATATTTGTACCAACCAATTTTCGGTCATACTTGGTGATAGTTTTGCTTGATAATCTGTATTTGTAAAACTCATCTTCTTCTTCTTCTTTTACCTCTTATTAAGTCTGCGTCTGCTTTTCTTGCACCACCTCTACCAGTTACAAAACTTCTTACTCTACCCATAGCCCAAGCATGGGCAGAAACAGTTCTTGATCCACTTGAATAATAAGCACCCAAACCTCTTTTATAAACTTTTCTTAAAGTAGCCATTGAATATCCTTTTCCTGAATATTTTTTAAGACTGGTATTTATACTACCTCTTTTTCTTCTTTTTTTTGCCACTTGCTGCTCTCCTTTTGCTTATTGCGTCCATCATCGCAGGAGTCAATTTACCTTGTCTATACAATCTTGCTGTTCGTTTTATTTCTCTTTCAGTTTTCTTTCTATTTCGTGAACCTGAAAGATATTTTAAAGGTACTCCTGCTTTACTCTTTCGTACTTTTCTAAAACTTCTTTTCTTTTTCATTGTATTTCCAATCGTATCTTTCTTAGGATTTCACTTTCATCAAACTTCATGGATATACCTGCTTCAAATCGCATTACTTCTTTGCCTTTTTCAAAAATAATTATTGTTGGTACAGTTTTAATGTTCCACTCTTTTTGAATTACAGCCCCAATGTTTTTATTTGCAAGGTCAATTTCTGCAACATAACAATCTTTTAATTTTTCAATTTCTAATCTGTTAGCAAAATTCCAACTTGCGTTTACCTGTACTACTGCACAATCTTCAAGACTCATTAATTGTATTGCTTGAAAATTGTTAAGATTAATTGCCTGTGAATGCAATGGTGATAACCACAAACAGATACCAAGCAAGTATCCCAAACCATAAAACCAATTCATGTCTATACCTCATATTAATTATTATTCATTTTAAGTAGAGTATCATTTATACTTCTTGTATCATCTTTAATATCATCTACTTTTTCTTCCAGTTTTTCTACTTTTTCTTCAGTATTTAAAATAGAATTTCTAATCATTTGATCCTTCAAATCATATTCAGTTCTACTGATTGGTGGTTCAGGTAACTTTTTTGCTTCCTCTATGTCTGCTTGAAGATTAAACCATAAACCAACTATCATAAATATTGTTACACCAATACTGACAAGTGTTTCAATATTGAATGTAAATTTAGTATCTTTTCCGACTTCCACCTTAAAATCTCCTTATCTTTATCTTTCTTTTTTTTAATCTATCCTTGGTACTCATCTTTTTTGTACCATGAAATTTTTTACCTAAAAATACACTTGCTGTTCTTTTTGTTACATTCATAAGTTTAGTTTTTCTGCTCTCCTTATAGCAGGGATTATTGTATCAACAACTGTTTCATCTACCAATGGTGCTGATATATTAATTGTTATATTTCTTTCGGCTGTTGGTGGTGCTGGTAATGGTGTTACATCAATTCGTTCCATACCACTTGCATTATCTCCTACTACCACTCCATTTCCAATAGGTAGTGTAGTTCTACCTTTTGTAATAAATGAACCACCAGTTGCAAAAGAAGAAAATAATTGATCTGTAACTTGACCAATCATACTACCTGCACCTGCTGCTATGGCTAAGTTTAAAGGAAATGGAACATTTTGCATAATCTTTGTAATTAAAGCAGCAGTAGATTTTGCTACTTCTGCTTTTATAACTGAAACTCCTGCTTGTTTTGCAGATTGTCCTTGAATTATTGCACTTTCAAGATTTTGTTCAACTCTTTTTTGATGTGCTGATTTTTCAATTTTTTCAGTTTCTTTTTTAGTGCCTTGATTTTCTTTTTCTTTTTCAATGATTTCATCTGTAGCAGCATTGACTTCTTCTTTGACTGAATTTATATCTTCTTTGATTTTTTCTGCATCTATTGTTTCGTCATCTCCAAACAACATTGAAGCAAAAACACCTTTTTCAAAAGAAATACCTTCATTTAATGCTTTCACTTCATCTAACTGACCTTTGAATTGATCTATACTTGCTTGAATGCTTTCTGTTGTTCCAGCAATCAATCTTGGTGTTCTTTGTTCTTGCTCTAATAAAAATTCATTAAATGCTATTCTTGCTTCAAGAGTTTTTTCTTGTACCAAAGACAAATTCTTGATAACAGTATTGACTGCTTCAAAAGCAACCAAAATTACTGCTACTCTTTTTGAAAACAACCCTAAGGCAGCATTACCAATCATTACTGATATGTTAAGCAATCCATAAGCACCTGCTAAAGTTCCTATTGTCAAACCAAAATCTTTTATGTCATCAAGATTGTCATCTGAAAGGTTTTCAACAAAAGTTCCTATTTCTCTTGCTACCTCACCTACTTTCATAGCAACATCTCCTAAACCACCTAAAAACTGACTTCCAATAGCATTTTGTAAATTGTCAATGGAGTCTTGCATATTAGAAATTTTACCACTAAATGTTTGTGCTAACAAATCAGTTGCACCTGCAATCTTACCATCAGGGTCAGTCATGGCTCTTTCAAGTGCTTCTCTAAATTTAGGTAAAGTTAATTTTGATAAATCATCAATACCTTCAGCGTCTTTTATTAATTGTAAAATACCTCTTTCACGAAGTATGTCTGCTGCACCTGCACCACCTGCAAAAGCACGACCAAATGCTGCACTTGCATCAACAATATCTGTACCCATAAATGCTGCCAAGTCAGCAATAGATTTAAGAGAATCTTCACTACTTACACCAAATGCTTCAAGTGTAGCACCTGCTTCTACTACATTTTGTACTTGGAAGGGTGTTGTTGCTGCAATTTTTGTAAACTGATCAAATGCTTTAGCACCTTCTTCTGTGCTACCTTTTAAAGCAATAAGTCTTACTTTTAAACTTTCAAAATTACTTGCTGTTTGTACAATACTTCTTGCACCAGCCCCCAATACTGCTCCACCAAATAAAGTTTTAAATGTAGAAGTTAATTCATTTGCAGATTGCTTATTGTCATCAGTCTGCTTTTCTAATTTGTCTAAATCATTTATGGCTCTTTTTACTTCTGCTTGTACTAATAATCTTATTCTTCTATCTGCCATGTTTCTCACTCATATATTTAGTTATCTCGTTAAGTTCTTGCCTTATGTTATCAAAAATTTCTAACCTATAAGCGTCTGCACTATCTAAATCTTGTGCCATAGGAATATTAAATTCTTTTGTCCAAATGTATTGTTTCATCAAATCATAATCGTCATCATTGATAATCCATTTAGGATTCATGAATAATGGCAAGTGGAAGTACAAATTTCTTCCTAATGTAAAACGACTATCTTGCCAGTTTTCAACCAACAATTCAATTTCTTCCCATACCTGTTTTATATTTTTATAGGTCTTTAATCTTTTAGTAACAGGACTTTGCCTTTTGTATGGAAACTCTAAAGTCATGTGTGGAAATCCCAGTTGAGAAAACCACACATAACAACAAAGTCCTATTATCCTTTTGGGTTTAATCCCATATAGTTTGTAAAGACTTCTTGAAGAAGTAAATCTATCTGTGCCATACTTAATTCAGATTTATCTTTTTTCACATAATCTTTTTCAGTAAGACCTGATATTTTTTCTACTTCTCTTAGGAGATCATAATATTCACTTTTATTAACATTTCCTTCATCAAATGCTAATACACTAAGTTTCCAAAGATGTCTTTTATCACCATAGGATATATTATTAACTTCCCATTCTTTATCGTACATTTTAACCTTCATGTGTTACTCCTTTTAACTCCAAGATGTTGAAGCGAATTTGTCATTATATTCAAACTTAAATGCTGTTCCACTTGCATCACCATTATCATCAGTAGGTTGAACTACCTTAAATGGAATTGTGATAACTGCACCAGTATCTGCATTTGCATCAAGATTGACTGCTGTTGAAAAGATTTCGCATTCAATGTTCATCTCTCCAAGCGATCCTGCGTCTACTGTACCATCACCTTGTTGTAGTTTTAATGTTGCAGTTTTACCATCAATAAAATCTTGTAAGATATTTTTGGTTGCTGCAAAGTTTACATTACCATCATATAGAACAGATAATTCACCAGTAATGTTTACTGATGGGATACCAAAAGCATAACTTTCTGCATCACCATTTGCATCTCTACCTACTCTTGCTACATTGTTTTCAAATGTAAATGATACACCTTGAACAATAATATCTGTTAAGGTTTGCCCATCAACATCAAGTTTTTTAACATCAAAGTTTGATTCTACTTGAATTGCTGGCGCTGATGATGATTCAATCACATCAATCGCTTGTGATAGATTTGCTTCAGTTACAAATTTCGTTGCACTTGTAAATCCTGAAAAAAATGTACCACTTAGTAAACATCTACCATCTGACATATCAAAGTTCATTGTCAAGGTTTGTAATACTGCACTTGTTATGATTTTATCTTCACTTGATGATGGATAATATAATCCAATATCAAAAAGACTTGGTACTCCAGCACTTGAAGATGCTGTAAAGTCAGGTCTTGATAAAGAAGCACTTGATGATGCTTCAATGGTATGAATTACATTAGTACCACTTGTATTTTCTGAATGATCCTGTAGTACATTTGCAAGTAATCTAACTAAAAAGTTTCTTTCTGCTGGAACTTCAAAGTCTAATGTTACAAATCCACCTTTTGTTGTTCTAAATTGATCTTTATCAAATTCAATCATTCCAGTATTATTGCTTCGTATCTCACCACTTTCAACAAGATTGAGGACTGGTGAAGATACATTAATTACTGGAAGTAATTTGTAAGCACCATCTGCTGCACCTGCAGTAGAGAATGCTGAACCATTTTTTTGTAATATGCCTACACTAAAATCACTTTTAGAATAGACTTTTCCACTTACTGCCATGTGTTATTTCTCCTCTTTTTTGCTTGGTTTTTTCTTTGTTGTTGGCTTTAACTTTACACCAAGCGATTCAAGTTCAGCCAATTCTTCTTTTGCTAATTCTACTTCTTCACCTTTTAAAAGTTTTCTACAAACCCAGTTTGGTGTTTGTGTATGTCCATATTGTAGTTTTAGCCCACTCTCTAATATATACTTCATGAAACCACCTCATTTATATTACATTGAAAAGTAATAATTGCGTTTGATATAGTTTCATCATCTTCATCTCGTGTATATTCTACACTTAATACTTGACCACTATACCATTGTGATACATTATCACTTTCCAAGTTTCTGTTATCAAATAAAATTCTTTTTACAATTTCTGCTACCATAGTCAGTCTATTCAACTGATTGTCTTTGGTATATTCTCCACCCTTACGAAGTTGATAGTTGATTGATGTACTAAACTCTCTAATGTGTACATTACTTGCATAATCAACAAAACTATCACTTTCAGGAACAATCAAAAAACTTTCTTGCCCTCTATGTTGATCATAAAGAACAGGAATAGATGAAAGATTTTCTTTTAAGAGTTTTTGTATATTATCAATCACACGATTCTTATAAATATTCTCGAATGTTATTGCCATTATCCTTGTCCTCTATATCTTTTCTTGTAGTATTTTTTACTATTTTTATTTCCATATTTTGTGTTATGGCTTTGCCCTTGTCTTGTCTTTTTCTTACCATTGGTTTTTTTTACAATGGTGCTAAATAATTTTCTCCTCAACTATATACTCTCTTTTGAGATTTAGGTGGATTCTTTTTTCTACTACTTCTTGGATTCCACAAGAACTTATCTGCCCAAAAAGCAGCAGATGATTTACCTTTTGCAATATTCTTTCTATGTCTTGCTTTGAAAGATTTTCTTGCACCAGCACTATAATTATGTCCCATACCTTGCGCACCAAATCGTATTAGTTTCAACTTGTGTTTTCCAGTCTTTGCTAATACGATTGCTTTTTTAGTAGGGTGTTTGGGTGTCATCTTAGGTTTATTGACACCCTTTAACCCATGCTTTTTCAACAATCTTTTTTGTCTGTCAATGTGCATTATTTTCCAACTAACCTTTGTGCTATTCCATGAGATTGTGAAAATGATTTACCCTTTCTCATTTCAGCAGCCATTTTTCTTAAATGTGCTTTGGTATGATGAGTTTTGTGCCTACTCATTTGCCTTCTTTGAGTAGCAGTCAAGCCCTTTAAATTTATACCAATAAGATTTTTAGCCATTATTTTTTCTTACCTCTTTTTTTTAATATTACTTTTTGTAAAGCCAAAGGAAGTTTTTTTTGTTTAGCAGTTAAACCCTTCTTCTTTTTCCTATGCTTCATTTTCTTTTCTTTCTCCCCATTTTCTTCTTTTTCTTTTTTCCTCTTTTATGATAAGGCATCTTTATCTCCTTTTTAGTTGTATAGTGTTAAGTCCACCACCACTTGTTTGATCCAACCCTGATACTTCTACTTCCCATTCATCACTTGTTGTATAAACTCCAGTAGAAAATCTTACATAAATTCCATGTCCTATTGATTGAAATGAACCATCAATAACTTCTGATATTGCAACTTGGTCTATTTTTAATCCATTATCATTTCCAACAAATGTGTTGTATGTAACAGTAGATGTACTTCCTGCAGCAAATGTGCCACCATTAGCAATCACTACTTTGATTCTATCGTATGAAACTGTTGGGTGTCCAAAGGTATCAACAATAGTGCCAGTAGATGATCCATTGATTGAAACTTCTTTTACAATCTTATCTCTACCATCTTCGTCTTGGTCTAATGAAATTACACCTCGTCTAATCAAATCTAATAATCCATTTGACTCTACTGGGTTGTATGCGATATTTTGAAGTTCTTCCCCTCGTTCTGTATCGTAAGGCATGATTGCCATACTTGCTGCTAAAAAAGCAGTTGATCTTACAATCACTTCAGGAAAGTCCCTTCCTAAACTATCCCCAGTTCCAACACCTTTGTTCTTATATATTGGTTTATTAATATATGACCTCACAAAGTCGGAACTTCTTGCAATAAATTCATCAAATAATGTTTTATTGTCCCTACCAGCAGTAACTGCTTCATCAAAGTTAGGATTATTTGTACTTGTTGGTCTGTAATACACTAAGTCAGCATCTTCATCAAAGAAGAATTTGCCATCTGCATCTATGCTTGACACATCACCTACTGATGTTAGTTCAATGTCATTTGCGTATAATTGTGTAAACTTACCAACACTACCTGCTTTGTAGATAGTTGTACTTCCACTACCACTATGACTTACCCAGTTTGATATAGTTCGTTTCCTATCGTAATCAAATACAAATGGTGCTACCAGTTGTATATCTTCTATTGTGCAATATTTTTCAAGATATGTAGTCATTCTCAAATTCTCCTATTAATTGAGGAACTTCTAATGAATCAATAAGTCTATGTAATTCAGGCATATAATATTCTTTTTCCCTATCTGATATTGTTTTTGCTTGTAGCATAGCAGAAAGTTCTTTGATTCTTTTTATTGTGTTTGCTAAATCCATTAGTTCCCCTTTATTATTTCATTGTTCCAAGTTGTCATTCCATCATGTATGTCTAAGGTAATCAAGTTAAACCAACCATCATTGTAAAAATCTACAATCCCTACATTGTGTGTCCAGTTTACCTTTCTTCCTTTCAAAAAATCTTTTTTGATCTTGCAAAGGCAACCCATACTTTGAGCAATATGGACACCTGAAATGTGTTGAACGACACTTCGTTGGCAATCGTGGGTATGTCCATAAATTATATTACACCCCAAGTTTTGAACAGTTGCTCTACTATGATTAACACTTCCATAATGTCCTCCATGATAAGCATATAATTTGCTATTTTCTACTTTAAATATTTCCCCATAAGGATACCATTTATAACCCCTTTCTTTTACCTTGAAAAGTTTTTCAGGTTTATATTGTTCTAAATATGGGTTTTCTTCAACAAAAGCATTATACCAATTATCGTGGTTTCCCATTGCAAGATATTTCTTTTTACACCCTACCTTTTTGAGTGCTTTGTCAATTCTATCTAAATGGTAATTGACTTCATCTGCTTCTTTATGTATCAAAGGAAGTTGATATTCTAATGGTGGTCTTTTTCTTCTTGACCAACGCCAATGAGATACATACTCTCCTTCTGCAAAATCACCTAAGTTTATAAATACACCAGGTTTTACTTTTTCAATCACCTTTAATGCACAACTAAATGCCTTTTCGTCATGTAATGGGAAGTGCATATCCCCAAAAATGACACCAGTACTCTTTATTTTTCTCATATAGAAGTTGCCCTTTTGAACCAACCATAGTAGAATCGTTGTTGCTCAGGATCATCAGCAACAATTTTACCATAGAATAAACAACGATACGCTTGTAATCGTTTCTTTGATACTCTACCAGCATTTTCTAAGGTAATCTTACCTATGACACCATCTTCTTGAATTTTGTTCATTTTTCTACTATTTATGGCTTGTTGTAGTATTTTTACTGCTCTATGTTGTCCCATATTGACACACATATCGAAATAAGTGGCTTTCAAGTCATTTGGTAAATCATCTGCTTTGCTTGGTTTCCAATATTCATTGTAATAGATATTGATAGCATCACTTTTTGTAAGATTCTTAATATCTAAATCAGGATACCACCTTTTAGCAATACCAAAGTTAGTTTCTCCACCTTTATCGTATGGATCATTGACATAGCCCCCTTCATGTTCTAACACATCACCAATAATGTGTTCAAAAGTAATCATACTGACTTCTTTACTTTCTCGTATGTTCTTAGTCCACCAAGTCCTAACATTCCCATCAACACAGTTGATAGTGTTCCCATATCGAATGTTGGTAATACTACTTGTTTCCCAAAACTTGCTAAGATAAATATTAGAAATGGTTGTAAGACAAAATGATATGCAAAAGCAATACTTAATACCCAACCTAAGAATGGTCGCCATCTGACTAATAGTCCTTGTTGTCCTGCTTCAACTTTATTGACTTCAAGTTGTGCTTTGTTAATCTCTTGTATGAGTTGTGCTTTTTCTGCTTTGTCAAGTGTAAAGTCATCAATCTTATCTGCTACTTTATCAATGATTCCTGCTACTACATTTAATTTAGGCATCTTTTTCTTCTTTCTTATCATCTTTTTTATCAAAAGATTCTGTTAGCATTTTTGCAAAAGCACCTTCTGCTACATTTTCTCTATCAATCTGAAATGCTAATTGTGCTTTTTGCCTTCTACAATTTTCAATGTGTTCTACCAACATTTGTTGTTCTTGTGATAGTTCTTCAAAATTGTAGTCTTGTTCGTTTATTGTTACTTTTCGTTCTTTACTCATGTTATAACCCTCATGTTATTTCACTATGTACTAATACATTTCCTGCAAAGAAATTATTGTACTTAGTGATTATTGTATATGTTGTATCTAAATCTTTTTTGAACTCAAATCTTTGTATGGTTTTTACTTTATTTATTAATTTTATTTTATCTCCAACTTTCAACTGACTTGTTTCCAAACCATATTTTTCTTTTGTTTCTTTTGGATTGTAACTTGCAATAGAACCATCTTCTAAAAATATTGGGTGGTCTTTTGTCAACACTATATTTTCTGTTATGCTATCCCCATAAATAACATCTACTAAGTCTTTATGTTTGACTATAAATATATCTATAATTTTTGCTGCTACTTTTTTCTCTTGATCAAAATTATAAGAATAAATTACATCTCCTATTGCTAAATCATGTATTACAGCATTTCCTGATGGTGTATTGATGGATATACTATGATGAATACAAAGTTGTCCAGGTCCTCCACTTAAATCTGCGTGTTGCCCACCAAATGTATGGCTCATGTTATAAGGTGCAGTACCAATATTATTTAAAATAGAAGCATCAGGATTGTCCAATGAAGTGCTTTGTAAAGGATTGTTTGTACCACCGACTCTATTGAAAGTGTCTGCTGGACCACTATTATCATTACTTGGGAAAGTGTTTGTAATACTTCCATCTGTACCACCACACAAACTCGCCAAACTAATATTAGAAGTTTCATTTACATTTGTGGCTTCACCTAATGCACTACCTATTGCAAATAATCCTACATTACTTGTACCTACTGCTGGTCCTGCCATTATTTAAGATCCTCTATTTCTTGTTTTAATTCTTTAATTGCTTCTACCAATACACCGACTATTTTTTCATAGTCCACTGTTTTAAATGTTTTTTCTTTTCCTAACCCAAATTCGCCTGTACATAAATCATGCTCTACAACAACTTCAGGTATAACTTTTTCTACTTCTTGTGCAATCAATCCAATATCGTGTTCCCCTTTTCTCGAAGTAGCATTCCAATCATATTCTACTCCTCTCAATGATAATACCTTATCTAATCCATTTTGTATTGTTGTGATGTTTTCTTTGAGTCTTTTATCAGAAACTGTGCTACTAAAAGCAACTACATCTGCGTCAAAATGTGCATTACCTGAATTATCAATTCTTGCAATTTCTGCTGCTGTTCCACTATCAAGATCATTATCAGTTCCCTTGATAACTCTTACATCTCCAGTACCATTGTTGGTTTCATCAGGGCATATATAAACATGATTAGCACCAGTTAATGATACTCCATTTGCTTGTGAAGAATTGGTATCATCATCAAGTATTAATCTGTTATTATTGTTTGCCATGCTGTGAATATCATTAATGTAAAAAATACTATTATTGTCTATTCTTGCCATTTGCACAGCTGTACCAGCATCTAAATCATTGTCAGTACCTTTTAAAAATTGTATCTCGCCAGTTCCATTATTTGTTTCATCACAACAAATGTATACTGTATTAACACCAGTAAGTGAAACACCATTTGCTAAACCTGATCTTGTGTCATCATCTAATACTAATCTGTTTGTACCATTTGACAAACCTGAAATATCATCTACATATACACCACTTGATGTAATTTTAAACATATCATTATTACTTGTATCGTGAAAGACATGATTAGCCCCAGTAAACAATAATGTATTTGCTTCTGTACCAATCTTTTCATTACCACCACTATACATTACGATCTTATCTGCACTATGACTTGCTGGAAACTGCATTTTCTTTGAAATCTCTATTGATTCTGCACTACCATCTAATGTTAGGTAAGCAGTAGTTCCACCAGAGCCATCGTCACATTTTAGAATTAAATCTCCATCGTCTGTTCGTTGATTTATAGTGAAATTACCTGTGTCATTTCTAATAATCATTTCACTTCCATCGTGAAGCATATCACAATCAGCACCATCTCCCAATTGTAATTGAACACTATCGTGTAATCTAAAACTTTTGAGTGTTCTGATTAAATTTTCATCACCCTTAAATTTCATATACTCATCAACACCACCACTACCATCATCTGTTGAAATAATAATATGTTTATCGTCTGCTGTATTACGAATGTATAAGTTTCCAGTTCCTGTTTGGTCTATGTAAGAGTGTGAACCATTGTGATATATTTGTAAATCTGAACTATCTCCAAATATTCCTTTAACACTATCAGTATGTTTAGTGTCTATATGAAATTTTGTTAGTGAAGCACTACCATCTAATGTTATGTAGGCAGTTTCTCCACCACTACCATCATCGGATTGAAGAATTACATCTTTATCTGCAGTAACATTTCTAATAATTAAATTATCACTACTCACATAAATTTGCCCATCGTTTCCTGCTCCTAATCTTAATTTTGAATCGTCTGCTGCAATATCTAAATTTGTTCCATCAAAAGTAAGATTAGATTCTACTGTTGCTTCATCTGAATCT